>PVMK01126028.1_pt1 | contig 11961 bp, 10 predicted proteins | sample 1853481 | NCBI WGS metagenome assembly PVMK01 (sample SAMN08533507, study PRJNA380276) | Marine sediment metagenome, whole genome shotgun sequencing project. | reverse complement strand
GCTGCAGGTCCTGGAGCTCCTTGGGATTGACCACCTTACCTCCGTACAGGGCAGATTGTGAGCGTCAATTTTTATGCGCTGTTCTTTTACTTCTGCTTCTGCCAGGCGAAGGTCTTTTTCAGCTTCAAATTTAATCTTTTGGGCGCGCTCCAATTTTTGCTTGGATAAGCGAATTTCAAGATCGTCTTTCATGAGGCGATCGATCTCGGAGAGGCGCTGCTGCCCTTTGTCGATGGTGGTATCAATTTGCTGCAAGCGGAAGAGTTTAAATGACTGGCTCATAAAGAAAATTATAGAAGGGGATACCGTAAAGCACAAGGGCGAATTGAGCATACCAGTAAATATGCAAAATTGGAGCCAGGCAAGGAATTTGCAACTTACGAATTTGTCAACCGATTTTGTGTGATTGGCAACAAGGATACAATAATTTCATGCGCAGCAACTGGTTCCCGATCTTGCTCGGAGCTTTGTACATCGTTTTAATCTCGGCACGTTATATCCTGGCATACCAGGATGAGGGGTATAGATTTGGGGGTTTCTTGCTAAACCCGATTGATGGCAACACCTACCTGGCAAAGATGTACCAGGGCTGGCAAGGCAGCTGGCGTTTCAGCCTGCCGTTCACAGTTGAGCAGGCGATGGAGGCTACCTGTTCCTGTTTTACCTGGCACTCGGGCACCTGGCTCGCATCAGTGGAACAAGCAACCAGCAGATGTTTCATCTTGTACGTATAGCCAGCGCAATAGCCCTGGTGGCCAGCATGTGGTACTTCTTTGGTCGGGTTTTTGTTGAGCAAAGAACCCGGCGCCTGGCGTTTGGGTTAGCGCTCTTTGGCTCTGGCATGGGCTGGCTGGCGTCTATCTTCGGAATCTTCAGCGCGGATTTCTGGGTGGCGGAAGGCTACCCATTCCTCTCTGCATACGCCAATCCTCATTTCCCACTGGGATTAGCAATCGTGCTGTGGTTTATGGCTCCGCCGCCTCCTGATCTTCCAAAACATAGGATTAACCTATCTATCCAGAAGCTGATTTTATCGATTATTTTTGGTTTAATGCTTGCCATCATCATGCCGTTTGGCGTGGTAATCATTGGAGTCGTACTTGGCGGTTCCTTGCTGTGGGATATCACAGTGTCATTGCAAGCATCCAGGGAAATTTGGCTTTTATTCAACTTGCCAAAGTAAAAATACAAAACACTGAGGCTGGCCAGAAATTATTTTTATTGATCCTGGGGAGCGCCCCGGTATTGATTTACCAGGTATGGTTAACCCGCAGCGATCCTATCCTGGCAGCCTGGAATGCGCAGAACATGACCCTTTCGGTTTGGGAATTGTTGATTGCGTACTCCCCAATCCTGTTGGTTGCAATCCCAGGATGCTATTTTGTTATCAAATCTGGAGAGCAGTCGATGAGAACCCTGCTGCTCTGGGCTGGGCTTGGGCTGCTGCTGCTTTATGTGCCCTGGAGTTTGCAGCGTCGTTTTATTTCTGGCTATATGATCCCTTTAGCGGGCCTGGCGGCGATTACGATGGATCGCGTCTTCTCGAGGAAGAAAGTGGTGGGTGTGGCGTCGTTGGCTTTGTTAATTGTATTGATGATACCTACCAACTTGATGATCATCCTGGGCGGCATGCAAGCAGTCGAAAACAAAGATGAAAATATCTACCTCACTGATGATGAATACCACGGATTGATGTGGATCGAATCCAATACCAGCGAGGAGGCAGTGGTCCTGGCTGGCCCAGAGATGGGATTGCTGATCCCAGCCTATACCGGGCGCAGGGTCTGGTACGGCCACCCTTTTGAAACCCCGGACGCGGAGCGCATGGAAACCCGGGTGCTGGACTTCTTTTCCGGCACGACCAGTACAGCAGTGACAAGACCATGCTCCAGAATTCTGATTACCTTTATTTCGGAACCCGGGAGCATGGCCTGGGTGATTTTGACCTGGGAATTGAATACGAGCTGGTATTCGAATCTGGTGATACGCGCATTTATAAAATTGATTAGCGTTCTTCAAGGACAGAAGTATGTATCTCGTGCTGATCAGCTGCGGAGAATTGATTGAGCAGTAAACAAATAGTTGGTGAATCCTCCGGTAATAAAAGTGCCTGGCAGCAAGTATATGCCTGGATCAGCAAGATTCCAGCTGCCTGGATGCTGGTGCTGCCGCTGCTCGTGCTGATCCCTACTATTGGGTCTTTTCCATACCCAACGGCGGATTCTACATTTTCAGATATTACTATCTCTCACTACCCAAACGCGATTTACCTCCGGGAAGCGATCGTCGAATCGGGTGATATTCCTCTCTGGTCCCCAACCATCATGAGCGGCTATCCCTTCGCTGCCAACCCGCTGTCTGGCCTGTGGTACCCGGCAGGTTGGCTGGCTTTGATTCTGCCGCTGCCGCTGGGATTTAATGTGCTGATCGGGCTGCACCTCGTCTGGGGCGGTCATCGGAGTATGTATTTACTGATGAGGCGGAGGGGCTTGGAAAATCGGCCGCGTCTACTGGCGGGATTATCCTTTGGCCTGCTGCCAAAATTATTCGCTCACTACGGTGCCGGGCACTTGACCCTGCTTTATGCCGTACCCTGGACTCCGTGGCTGCTCTTGAGTCAGCGCACATATTTTACGAGTACGAAGTGGTTCAAAATACCGCCTGGTCTGGTGCTGGGATTAATATTCCTGGCTGATGTGCGCTGGGGGGCATTTGCTCTTTTCACCTGGTGGGCTTATTCTATTGTTCACTCTCACCAGAAGTGGTGGAGTTTGATTAAACAGCTCTTCCTGCAATCCAGCCTGGCTCTGCTCTTAGCCGCACCGCAGCTGCTGCCTCTGATCGAGTATTCAAGCCTCTCCACCCGGTCTGAACTGACTGGATCAGATGTGCTGGCTTATTCGCTGCCAGCACTCAATTTATTGGGCTTGCTCTTCCCCAACCGCGGCACGATCCACGAGTGGGTACTTTACGCCGGCGGCATTGTATCGCTGCTGGCATTAAGCGGTTTGATGCTGAGTTCGGGGAGCCGGAAGAAATACTTCTGGGGCATATTATGTCTCGTGACAATGTTGGTAGCCCTGGGTTCACAAATTCCTGGTGCGGGATGGCTGGTGGAATTACCCCTGGTCAGCTTCCTGCGGGTTCCTTCTAGGGCATTATTTTTGACCGGATTGGGGGTTGCCAGCCTGGCTGGATATGGAACAGATGCCATCTTGAATAAGCGTCAACCGGATCGGGGGAGATTTTTGATAATGGCACTTTTTGGGATTTGCTTGTTTGCTATCTTGCTGTTTGTGGGAATTGGATTCATAGGCGGGGAGGTTGTTGGCAGCATGTTCTGGGGAACCCTGGGGTTAATCTTGAGTGCTGTCTGGATCGGGCTCGGAGTCAGAAATAAACTGCCCACCTCTCTCTGGGTTGGCGGTGTTCTTCTGATTGCCGTGATTGACCTTGTGGTATTTGATCTTGACAGCTTTGTGGGCAAGGATGCTGACCTGGTACTGGCAGAGAGAGGAGCAGTGGCACAATTCATTGTCAACACGGACGGGTCCAGCCGCACTTATTCGCCTTCATACAGCATTCCGCAGCAGACAGCAATCCATCACGGCATCCGTATGGCGGATGGCGTTGACCCGCTGCAAATTGCGGTTTATTCCCATTTCATGGACCAGGCAAGTGGTGTACCCAGGGGTGGGTACAGTGTGACCATCCCTTTTTTTTCTAGCGGCAAGCCGAAGACTGATAATGCTGCTTTCGTGCCGGACGCGAAGAAATTAGGTCTCCTGAATGTAGCTTACGTGGTATCAGATTTCGAACTGCATGTCGAAGATTTGAAGTTTGAGAGGCAATTGGATGGGACTTTCATCTACCGGAATGCGAAAAAGGGATTCCCTGCCTGGGTACAACCTGGAGGAATCTCAGCAACAGATGAAAAAAAACCAGCCGAGGTGGTTAATAGAAGTCCCAATCGTCTTGAAATTTCAGCGACCGGTCCTGGAACACTGATCCTATCGGAGATCGCTTATCCTGGGTGGTCTGTGCTGGTTGATGGTGTTGATGAAGAAATGGTTTTTCTGGATGACTTACTTATGGGGGTTAACCTGGAACCAGGACCGCAGCGGGTTGAATTCATATTTCGACCTCGCAGCGTGTATATCGGAATGTCCCTGTTTGTGGGTGGATTGGTGGTATTGGTTTGGAGCACCAGAAGCAATAAAAAACAGGTTACCATGGGGTAATTCAAACCGGATTGAAACTTGCAGTTGTGTAAGCCGCCCTTTGATGATAAAATGGTAACAAATCAATAACAGTAGCGTAAGAGAATGGTGTTTCTGAAGGAGGAAACGCATGCTTAACCTCCCCACTGAATACCGCGATGGTGCTGTACCCCAGAAAGGGGTCGATCTAGACACCATCCAGGCAAGGTCGTCCGCCCGGCGAGCCTTGATCATCGACGACGATCCTGACACAGTAGATCTAATAAAAATCATATTTAGGAATGCTGGCATGGACGTGGTTGGTGCCTTCAGCGGTAAAGAGGCGATCCAAAAATGTTCTGATTCGATCCCTTCGGTGATCCTGCTTGACCTGATGATGCCGGACATGGACGGTTGGGAAACTTATAACAACATCCGCCAGATGACGGATGCGCCTGTGATCGTTGTTTCAGCGGATACCAAGAAGGAGAATGTGGTCAGGGGATTGAACACAGGCTTTGATGATTATGTGACCAAGCCATTCTTCCCACCAGAGCTTGTGGCGCGAGTCAACACTGTCTTGAGGCGGGCAGGCGGCAGCCAGCAGGTGACCAGGCGGGTTTACCCTGAGATTGACATGACGATCGATTTTGAAACCCATGAAGTGACACTGCGCAGTGAAGAAATCCACCTCTCGTCCCGTGAATTCGCTTTGCTGGAGGTGCTGGCACGAAAAGCTCCGCGCCTTGTTCGCTATGAAGAGATCGCCACAACAATATGGGATAAAGATAACTACAAGGTTCGCAATCGCATCAAGTATCTGATCTACCTGCTGCGGCAGAAAATCGAGATTGATCCCAACGATCCCAAGCTGGTGATCAACCGTGAAGGACTGGGATACCAGCTGGATACCCAGGAGAAAATCGAGTCTACCATTTGAACTAATCAAGAATCCTGATAAGACCAGGTTGAAGAGCCTGGTCTTATTTTTTTGGAAAGTTTTCGCCCCAGAAGTGGTAAATCTGTTAGAATTTTCTGGAATGTCCCGGCCCACATCTCGCTTGTCATACCTGCTGCTTCTAGTCTTTCCTTTTGCCCTGTTTTCCTCAACAATACTGGGCGTACGTGCTTTATTCTGGGGGACACCGCTCAACCAATTTGTGCCCTGGTGGACTTTCTCCTGGGATCTTATCAAAACCGGAATTTTTCCTCTGTGGAACCCAATGCTGGGCATGGGTGCACCCCTGGTTGCCAACTACCAATCAGCGCTGTTGTATCCACCAACCTGGATCTACTATCTCGCCTATTCAGCTGGAGGGGTTGGTGCCATAGCCTGGTTTATATCGATCATGGTGGTGCTGCACCTGTTTTGGGCGGCACTGGGTATGGCGCTGCTTCTCCGGAGGTTGAAGTTAAGCCGGTTGGCGCAGATCATCGGGGGCCTCGCATTCGGGTTGAGCGGCTACCTGGTGGCGAGAGCGGGTTTCTTGTCGATCAATGCAGCTGTCGCCTGGCTGCCCTGGATCGTGTTCGGCGCAACACTCCTGGCGAATTCCATCCGACCGCTGGCTGAAGAGCGAAATCCCACTGAGCAGGATGAGAAGAACCGCAGGTATAAGGTAATCTCAGCTGTCCTTCTCCTGGTTTTTGCGATCAGCATGCAGCTTCTGGCAGGGCACGCACAGACAGCCTGGTACAGCATGCTGCTGGCGGTCTCCTGGTTTGTATTTCTAGCAATTATTGATCCATGGCTCGAAAGAAGACGACTTGAACGCCAGGCAGCCTCCGGGGATGAGCAAGCCGGGGAATCAGATACTAAGAATCAATATATTGAACCTGATAAACCCCAGATCAGCCGCAGGGTCTGGTTGATTTTCATATTTGTGGGTTCAGTGCTGTTAGCGCTGGGGTTAGCGGCTGTCCAGCTGCTGCCGACCGCGGAGTACCTGTTGGTGTCGCAGCGCTCGGCGGCCGTTGATTATGATTTCGCCATGTCATACTCTTTTTGGCCGTGGCGCTTTCTGTCCTTCCTGGCGCCAGGCTTGTTCGGTAGCCCTGCATTGGGGGATTACTGGGGCTTTGCAAACTATTGGGAGGATGCGGTTTACATCGGGCTGATTCCATTCGTGCTGGCGATCGCTGCGCTGATCACACGCGGCAAAAAGCTGCCAAGAGGAACGATGGTGAATTCCCGACTGGTTGGATTTTTGGGTATCCTTATCCTGGTTATTTTCCTGATCGCCCTGGGACGAAATACACCCATTTTCCCCTGGCTATACCGCTATATTCCTACCTTTGACATTTTCCAGGCCCCGACGCGCATATCTATCCTGGCGATCTTTGCTCTTGCCGTCCTTGCAGGGATTGGTGCTGATTCCTGGTCGCGCCCATCTGGCCGGCAGCTTTACTGGCTGCGTTTAAGTGTGATGGCCGCGGCTGCCATTACCCTCGGGGCTGAATTGGCGCTGCTGTTGGCGCAAAATATGGCATTTGACATCCGGCCATCATTCATCCGGGCTGCCGCCTGGCTGGGTTTGTGGGGGGTGTGTCTGGGATGGCTGGCACTGAAGGCACCTGGAAGAAGGGTAGATATTAACCAGCAACCTGAATGGGGCTGGTGGCAGTGGGCAGTAGTAATCGTGGTTGGATTGGACCTGGTTGTCGCCGGATGGGGACTCAACCCAAGCGTGGATTTGAGCGTTTACACGGAACCATCCCCAACGGCTGAAGATGTGCAGCAAAGCCTGGCTGGCGGCCGCATTTTTCTGGGTGGTGAGGATGAAGAAACGTTGAAATTCGAACGCTTCTTGCGCTTTGATACCTTTACGCCGTTTGATGATGGCGAGGATTGGAGCAGCCTGCGGGCATCCTTGCTGCCCAATATCACCATTTTGGATGGTACCCATTCAGCCAACAATTTCGATCCTCTGATCCCCGGCAGGTACTCTGCCTGGATGGATCTTCTGGAAGAATCAGGACTGCAGACTCAGGACGAGATGCTGAACCTGATGGGCGTCACAGTGGTAGAAAGCATAGACCCGAACGTGGCTTATGGTGTGAGGTTTGACAGCAGGCAGGCTTATCCCCGCGTCCGCTGGGTAGGCTGCGCAATTCATGTGGAGGATGGTCAATCTGCCATGGATCTGGTTCGTTCAAGCGATCTTGATCATGATTCAGAGGTTGTCATTGAATCAGAAATGGCTGCAAAGCCTCCTGCTTGCAACAGCGGGAGCGATGCAGAAATTCAGATCCAATCTGATGCCGCCAGTTTGACTTCTGTGAGAGTGAGTTCCTCAGCCGATGGATATCTGGTGGTGGCGGATGTCTGGTATCCTGGTTGGCGGGCTTTCGTCGATGGCGAGCAGACCGAGCTATTGCGTGCGAATTACCTGTTCCGGGCGGCCGCGGTTCCAGCTGGTGTGCACGAGGTGAAGTTTGTTTACCAGCCAAGGTCCTTTTATGTGGGTGCAGTGATCAGCATCGCAGCAGCGATAATGTTGATCGGGTTAATAGCGAGCTGGATCAGGGATAGGAAATCAGGGGATAAGTTGGTGGCATAACAATGTTGGATCGATAGGATCGATTTAGTAATTTGTTGAAATGAGATATAAAATAAGGCAGCGAGATAAGTATTATTGAATCCCCATTATTGGAGCAGCAGATGACAAATGTTCAGGAATTTTCCGACCGGTTAATTGAAAACATCGAGAATGTGATCGTTGGTAAACGAGAAACTGTGGAGTTCGCAGTGATCACCCTGCTGTGCCAGGGCCACTTGCTGATCGATGATGTCCCGGGAGTTGGCAAGACAATGCTTGCACGCAGCGTCGCCCGTTCGATCGGCTGTTCCTTCAGCCGCATCCAGTTCACGCCGGACATGCTGCCCAGCGATGTGACCGGCGTCTCGATCTTCAACCAGGTCAGCAGAGAGTTTGAATACCGGGCTGGGCCGATCATAGCTCAGATCGTGTTATCTGATGAGATCAACAGGGCGACACCTAAAACCCAGGCTGCGCTTTTGGAGGCTATGGAAGAGCACCAGGTGACAGTTGATGGGGTGACGCATTTCCTGCCGAAACCATTCATGGTGATGGCAACCCAAAATCCGATCGAATATGAGGGCACATTCCCGCTGCCAGAGGCACAGCTGGATCGATTCCTCCTGCGTGTGCAGCTGGGGTATCCCAACTCCCTGGATGAGATTTCAGTCTTAGAAAGACAGCAGTACCAACACCCGATTGAGACACTTGAGCAGACGATCAGCGAGGAAGAAGTTCTCCAGGCTCAAGAAGAAGTAAAAAAGGTCCACGTGTCTCCCGAGTTAAAGACCTACATGGTAGAGATAACACGCCGCACGAGGGATTTTCAGGACGTTTATCTGGGAGCCAGCCCGCGCGGCAGCCTGGCCCTTTTCCGCACCAGCCAGGCCAGGGCAGCGATTCACGGACGTGACTACGTCCTGCCGGATGACGTCAAAGCGCTGGCAGAATCCGCATTGTGCCACAGGGTGATCCTGGGACCAGCGGCCCGGCTGCGTGACATGGATGAATCAGAGGTGATTAAAGAAATACTGAGTAATGTACCGGTGCCTGGTGGGGATCTGAGCAAGGAAAGCTAAAATGACAGTAGGAGCACGAATCGTCCTTATCCTGCTGATCCTGAGTATTGGGGCTGGCGTAGTGACCGGCTCCAGTATATATTTCCGCCTGGCGTATGTCTGGGCGGTGCTGATAGTGGCCAGCTGGTTGTGGTCGTGGCAGGTCCTGCGCGGGGTGAAGTTGGAGCGCAAGGCTCGCGCCACCCGTGCCCAGGTGGGTCAAATCTACGAAGAAAAGATTGAGCTGGATAACGAGGGGCGGCTGCCGCGCTTATGGCTTGCGGTTGGGGACAAGTCGACATTACCAGATTCTGCCGGCTCACGGCTGTTTCCGGTGATAGAAGCGCACCGCGGCAGGACATACCTTTCCCGCACCCGACTATTGAAAAGAGGGGTTTTTCCACTGGGCCCGACCGTTCTCGAATCGGGGGATCCTTTCGGCCTGTTCCCGGTAGAACGGGTGTCTCCGCCGAAGGAGTCGCTGCTGGTCTATCCTTTACTGGTTGAACTGCATGATTTTCCCAGCCCAGCTGGTATCTTGCCTGGTGGTGAAGCACTGCGCAGGCGAACGCCGCAGGTCACACCAAACGCGGCCGGAGTGAGGGAATATGCACCTGGAGATTCGATGAGCCGTATTCATTGGGTCAGCACAGCTCGCAGGAACAGGCTGATGACCAAGGAGTTCGAACTCGACCCGCAGGCGGAAGTATGGATCTTCCTGGACGCAGCTGAGACCGGGCAGGCCTCAGTACCCTTTACCTGGCCCAAGAGAACCAAGGAAGACCTGTGGAAGCACAAGTTTGAATTTACCCTGCCGCCTTCCACAGAGGAATATGGGGTCAGCGTGGCGGCATCTGTGGCAAGGTATTATTTGCGCAAAGGACGTTCGGTGGGCTTTATCACCTCCGGCCAGGTTCTCACCATGATTCCACCTGACCGGGGCGGCCGGCAGCTGGGCAAGATACTCGAATCACTGGCTCTGGTGCGCGCCGAAGGCAAGCTGCCTATTTGGGGATTGATGGATATTCAAGCCCAGCACCTGGCCCGCGGCAGCACGATCGTGATGATCACTCACTCCGTTGAACAGGAAGTCATTATGGCGACTGATTTCCTGGCTCGCAGGGGATTACGGCCGGTAGTAGTGCTGATCGATGCGGCTTCGTTCAATGGGCCGGAAGGCACGAGTGAGATCGCGAGTGGCCTGCGCTATATGAATGTACCCCTGCGCATCATTCAGAGGGATGCTGACATCGCCAACTCGCTTTCATTTGGGTCCAAATAGGATAGATTATGAATAATCGAACCTGGGATGCGATCATTATTGGTGGTGGTATTCATGGTGCCAGCCTGGCATATCACCTATCTATACTGGGTCTCAAGCCGCTGATCCTGGAGAAGCAGTTCATCGCTTCCGGCGCCACAGGCCGCTCAAGCGGACTGGTTAGGATGCATTACGATCTCGAACTCGAATCCCGGCTAGCCTGGATTTCTTACGGATATTTCAAACATTGGCGGGATAAAGTGGGCGGCGAGAGCGGATTTACTCGCACCGGTTTCATGCAGTTTGTTGAGCCAGAAAAAACCAGCAGTTTGAGAGCAAATATAAAGATGCAGCAGAAACTGGGCATCCCCACGCTGTCGATCGATGGGGAGGATGTGGGTCGCCTGGCACCCAATTTTTACCGGGAAGACATTCAGTATGCTGCCTACGAACCGGAATCGGGGTATGCAGACCCGAGCAGCTGCACGCAGTCTTTTATTGACCGGGCGCGGGAAAATGGGAGTGGGCTCGTTCAAAATTGTGAAGTTGTTGATTTAGTAATCGAAGGAGATCATATCCAGGGGGTGAAGACCAGCCAGGGAGAGTTTTCTGCGCCGGTGTTAGTCAACGCTGCTGGACCCTGGGCAGGTAAGATCGGCAGGATGGCAGGTTTGAATCTGCCGGTAAACACCTGGCAGCATGATACGATGGTCATCAGGCGACCGGCGACCTTGTCCGCAGACCACCCGACCGTGATCGATTTCCCAAATTCGATGTATTTCCGACCTGAGACTGGTGGGCTGACACTGGTTGGACTTGAAGATGACAACCCGATCGGTGCAGCACCAGACGGCGACACTGAGCGTTCGAAACCAGGCTTTGTGGAGAGAGCCATTGACCGGATTTGTATGCGGATTCCCGGTATGGACCAGGGCTCTCTACACAGCTCGCATGGCGGTTATGACGGCATCACGCCCGACCAGCGGGCGATCCTCGGGCAGGCAGGACCGGAAGGTTTTTACCTGGACTGTGGATTCAGTGGGACCGGGTTTAAGATCGCGCCTGCCGTGGGGGCTTGCATGGCAGAACTAATCGTCAACGGGAAAGCTGTAACAGCTGATATAGCACCCTTTGCATTCAATCGATTTGAGTCAGGCACATTGCTTAAAGGCAAGGATGCGTACGAAAATCTCTGGCGGTAGTTTACAAAATCGAATTTTAGTGGGAATATAGGCAACATGATTAAAGACCCACCCAGGCGTTTACTGACAATTATTTCTATGGCGTTGGGCATCCTTTTCGTTGCCTCACTGTATTATGAGGATAGACTGCCCGATCGGATACTGGGTTTGAATAAGATCTTCTGTCACTTTTTCTTAATCGGTGGCGCAATCGCGGCTAACTGGGGTGGCAGGCTGCTGGACTGGATCCGCCGCAGGAATTAATCCGCTGCACAAATAAATTTCATAGTTCTAATATTTACGGAAAATTTGTAAGGAGAAATCATACGGTTTTGATCATACTCGTGTGAATGCCAGAATATATTCCATGCCCCCTTTCACCTCATATCGGGAAAGACGCCTGTGGATGTGGGTGCTGGTCACCGTAGTGGCGATATACGCCACCTTGGGACCAGCGCAGATCCTAGTTGCGGAATTGCGTGAGCGTAACTTATTGCGGATCTTATTTATCCTCCTGTTGGTCATTATTGGGGTGATCATCATCTGGCGCTGGGTGAAGAATCCGCCTGGCTGGAGAGAGAGAGGGGTGTGGGTTGGAGTCGCTCTCGTATACACATTTGCCTTCCTCAGGGTGGAGACCCCGGAAGAGCGCACCCACCTGATTGAATACAGCCTGGTGGCAATCCTGATTTACCAGGCACTTCAGGAGCGTGTGAAAAATGG
>PVMK01117871.1_pt1 | contig 11961 bp, 8 predicted proteins | sample 1853481 | NCBI WGS metagenome assembly PVMK01 (sample SAMN08533507, study PRJNA380276) | Marine sediment metagenome, whole genome shotgun sequencing project. | reverse complement strand
CCCGTGCTTCTCAACATGTCGTGTAGAGAGGCTCGCGAGATGTCGTGAGATGCACGGGTCAAGGTTAGGGGGTTAGAAGGTCAGGAGGTTAGGAAGTTAGGTGCTCCACCCCTCACTTCCTCACCTCCTCACCCCTCACTCTGCATTCGGGCAAGGGCACGGAGACGGGCACGGAAAGGTGTAGACTGAGCGGCAGAGGTGAACGCCATGGCCGTCGATCCCAAGCTGCTGGAGATTCTTGTCTGCCCGGTGGACAAGACACCGCTCGAGGTGATCGAGCTGCCGGAGACGGTGCGGCGCCGGCTCGTGGAGAAATACCGCGAGCAGTTCAAGGGCGACGAGCCCGTGATCGAAGTGGGTCTGGCCTCACCCGCGGGCCGGGTCTACCCGGTGGTCTCCGGGATTCCGGTGATGCTGGTAGACGACGCCCTGTCCCGTGAGGAGATCGAGGGCTGAGCGGGCTCGGCACCGCCCCCGCCGCGACGGAGGGCGCGTGAACGACCGCGTCTACTCGGTTGCTGCGCTCATCACCGAGGTCAATGCCCTTCTCGGACAGGGCTTTTCAGGGGTACGGGTCGAAGGCGAGGTGACCAACGCCAGCACCTCGGGACGCGGACACATCTACTTCACGCTCAAGGATGAAGCCGCGGCGCTCGATTGCGTGATGTGGGCGGGCAAGGCGCGGCGTCTCAAATTCCGTCTCGAGGACGGCCTCGCCGTCCTTGCCCTCGGATCGCTCACCATCTACCCGCAGCGCGGCCGATTCCAGCTCGTTGTCGATGATATCGAACCGCAGGGCGTGGGCGCCCTCCAGCTCGCTTTCGAACAGCTCAAGAAGAAGCTCGAGGCCGAGGGCCTGTTCGCTGCCGAGCGGAAGCGAGAGCTTCCGGCCCTCCCCAACCGGGTCGGCATCGTCACCTCCGCCACCGGGGCCGCGCTCCAGGACATGCTCAAGGTACTGCGCCGCTTCCCCCACCTCGAGATTGTCATCGCGCCGGCCATGGTCCAGGGTGACGGCGCGGCCGACGAGATCGCACGGGCGATCAAACGTCTGGTCGACTCGAATCGGGTCAACGTCATCATCGTCGGCCGCGGCGGCGGCAGTCTCGAGGATCTGTGGGCCTTCAACGAGGAGGCGGTAGCGCGGGCGATCGCCGCGAGCCCGGTGCCCGTGATCTCGGGTGTGGGCCACGAGGTTGATTTTACGATCGCCGATTTCGTCGCCGACATCCGGGCCACGACTCCGACCCAGGCGGCCGAGCTGGTGGTGGCTCGTATCGAGGATCAGGAGAGGCGTCTGCGCGCGGCGCGGGCGATCCTGCTGCGCGACATCAACCGCCAACTCCAACTCGCCCGTACCCGCCTTGCCGGACTCGCCGGTTCGCCGGGGCTGGCGCGGGTGCCTGATCGGGTGCGTCTGTATCGCGAACGCCTGCGGAGCGCGGCCCGCCTCGGCCCGATGCTGCGGCGTGTTCTCGCGGTCGCACAAACACGTCTGAATCACGCCGTTCGGAGTCTCCATCGCCTGCCGGCACAAATAGCCGCTAGTGGCCAACGGCGATTATTGGACAGCAAGCGGCAGCAGCTACAACAACTCATGGCGGCGCGCATCTCGAGCTTGCGGGCCCGCGTCGAGGGCGGGGAGCGTGCTCTCGGTCACCTCGGACCGACCCAGGTCCTGGAGCGCGGCTACTCGATCACAAGCCTCGAAGGGACCACGGTGCCGCTCAAGGACGCGACCCGGGTGCACGGGGGTCAGGCCCTCCTCACCCGCCTCGCACGCGGTGAGGTGCGGTCGCTGGTGAGCACCGCCACCGCCGCACCTCGGGTTGCGGCACGGATGCCGGACCGGCAACCCTCCCTCTTTGATGAAACAACCGATACGGGCGAGACGCCCGAAGAGACGGAGTGACCCATGAATGAGAAGGCAAAGGACGGCGAACGGTTCGAAGACCAGCTGGCAAAGCTGGAGGAGATCGTCGCCAAGCTCGAGGATGAATCGGTGGGTCTCGAGCAGGCGCTGGACCTCTTCGAGGGAGGAATGGAGCTCGCGCGCAGCTGCCGGACCCGCCTCGAAGAGGTCGAGCAGCGGGTGACGCAGCTCCTGGAGAGCGAGGATAACGAGGAGGAGGCCGACGAGGAGGTCGAGTGAATGTCGACCAGCTCCTTGCCGAAGAGCAGTCGACGGTCGAGAGCGCCCTAAGAAGCCTGCTCCCAACCGCCGAGGTATGGCCCGAACGACTCCACCGAGCCATGGCCCATGCCGTGTTCGCAGGCGGCAAGCGGGTGCGGCCGGTGCTCGCCCGCCTCACCCACCGGGCCGCCGGGGGGGATGCCGATGCCATCACCAATGCGGCGTGTGGGTTGGAGTTGATCCACACCTACTCGCTGGTTCACGACGATCTTCCCGCCCTGGATGACGACGTCCTGCGGCGCGGCCGGCCGACGGTACACGTTGCCTTCGACGAGGCCACCGCCATCCTGGTCGGTGACGCCCTTCTCGCTGAGGGGCTCCTCTTCCTCGCCCGTTACCCGCAGGGAGCGCTCTGGTCCGACCGCCGCGCGGAGGCGGTCGAGATGGTCGCCGAGGCCATCTCTTCCCGCGGGATGGTCGGCGGCCAGATGGAGGACCTCGAAGCCACCGGACCGAGAGAGGGCAGCGGCATGGCCCCCGAAGAGCGGCTCGATCTCATTCACGGGCACAAGACGGGGTGCCTTCTGCGGGCGTCGGTCGAGCTCGGCGCGATCCTCGCCGGGGTGGACGGCGCATCACGGCGCCGATTCACGGTCTTCGGCGAGGACCTCGGTCTCGCCTTCCAGGTCGCCGACGACGTCCTCGACGCCACAGCGAGTGCAGACGACCTCGGCAAGTCGCCGGGTAAGGACTCGGCTGCCGGAAAGCTGACCTACGTCACGCTCTTCGGCCTCGACACCGCGCGCCGCCGCCTCGACGAGCTCGAGCGCAAGCTGATCGACGAGGCGAGTGAGATCGAGGGCGCCGATGGCGAGCTCGCCGCCGTCGCCCGATATGTCTGCCGTCGCCGGTCGTAGAGTTCAGAATTAAGAGTTGAGAGTTAAGAGTTAAGGCCGGTTCTCAACTCTCAACTCTCAACTCTTAATTCTCAACTTCTTGGCTTCTTGCTGGACGAAGCGCGCGGCATTCCGTTACTTTAGAAGTTGATGTTGCGTAAACGTACCTGGATTCTCCTCCTGATCGCATTGGGTCTCCGCCTGCTTCTCCTTGGGTGGGACGCCGGGGGTGTTTCCTCCTCGATTCACCCGGACGAACGCCAGGTCGGATACGTCACCGAGAAGGTCGAGGGTTGGTTCGCCGACCCCGAGTTCTTTGCCTACGGCTCGCTTCACTTCCAGGCGGTGCGAGCGACCACGACCGTGCTCGCGATGGGCGAGGGGATCCGGGGCCTGGTGGTTGGCGGACGGTTGTTATCGGTGGCCGCCTCCCTGTTCGCCATCCTCCTCGGCTTCGCTTTGGCTCACCGGGCATGGGGTCGCCGAACGGGAGAGCTGTTTTTGGTTCTTGTTGCCTGGGTTCCCCTCGATCTCCAACAATCCCACTTCGCAACTGTCGAGGCGCACCACGCGGCATGGGTGATGCTCGCCCTGGCGGCCTGCTACTGGCTTGCAACCGGCGGTCGAGAGGTGGCCGCAGCAGCCGCGGGCGCCGCGGTCGGTGCATCACTCGCGGTCAAGGTCGCCTCGCTCGCCCTGGTCTTTCCGCTCGTCCTGGCGGTGTTGTTGGCTACACGGCAGAAGGAGATCCTCCACCTTTTCCGCCTGATCTCCGTCGCAGTCGGCACTGGAGTGCTCGCATTCTGGCTCTGTCAACCGTGGGCCTTTTCCGGCGGCCGGCCACCGCTCGCACTGCTCGCAGCGGTGATGGTCACTGTTGCCGCTCTTCACTTCGCGGGCCGGACTGCGGGCTGGACTCGACGTGCTCTCGCTGGCACTGCCGCGATGGCTGGCGTTCTCGCCGCCGTGCAGGTCGCGGCTCTTGTAGGTTTTGCAGGGGGCACCGCCGCCGAAAGGATCATCGCCCCCACCCTCCTCGGCGCCAGCCTCAATCCTACCTACCTGAAAGGCGTGGGCGAGCAAGTGGCGATGGTCATGGGTCACTCCGATGTGGCCTACGTTCGGGTCTATGTCGACACCCTGCCGTTTCTCTACCCCTTGCGAGAGCTCGCCCTCTGGGGCTGGGGGCCGCTGCTGTTGTTGGCGACGATCGCCGGCGCCACGGCCGGAGCCTGGAGACTGAGCGTTCGGTGGCGGCGATGGCTCGCCGGCCGGTGGACGCGATCGACGGTGCTGGTGTTGATCCTCCTCGCATGGCTGATCCCGATGGCCGTCCGCCTCAGCACCCTCTATGTCAAGTTCTTGCGCTACTGGGAGCCGCTGGTGGTGCCGGCAGTCCTGGTTACGGTGTGGTGGCTGGTTCGTCTTCCCAAGCGATTCCGTCGTCCGACGATCCGAATTGTGGTTGCGGGCACGATGGTGTGGGGCCTTGCCTACGCCTGGGCCTTCGTCGACCCCCACCCTCACCTCACCGCGTCTAAGTGGTTGCAGCCGATGCTCTCCTCCGAGCAGGTGGTTGCCTTCGAGAGCTGGGATGAGACCTTGGGACTGGCGTCCGAGAACGGCGCAATCGAGCGCGTCGACCTCCCATCGTACGATCTGCCAGACGACCTGGAAAAGGTCGAGCGCTGGTGCCACCAGCTCGACCGTGCGGACTGGGTGGTTCTGACGTCTAACAGGGTGATCCGAACAGTCCTCGAAAACGACCGGAGGTTTCCGTTCACCGCACGCCTGTACCGGTTGCTGCTGGCGGGGGAGACCGGTTTTGAGCCCGCGACCAGGGTGTTTCGCGGACCCAGGATCTTCGGCCTCCGTTGGCCTGTGCAAATGGCGGACGAGAGTTTTGTCAACTACGAGTTCCCGCAGGTGTTGATTCTGCGCCGCACCCGTGACGTCGAGCCGGGGGACCTCGCCGAGAGGGTGAAGCGGCCTCTGCCCTTTCTCGACGAGCTGGATTTCGCGGGCCTCGAGCGGAGCTTCATCAGCCGCTTGCCGGCGGTTCCTCCGGTTCCATCCGGGATGCGGCAGGTTTTGGATGTCACGATCTGGTTGGTCGTTTTCGCTGGACTGGGGATAGCTGTCTGGGGACTTCTCCTACCGATCGTCCGCAGCTGGCCCGACGCCGGTGTCGGGCTCGCGCTCGCCACCGGGTGGATCGCACCCGCGTGGCTGATGTGGATGGGCTCGGAGGTCGGGATCTGGACCACCAGCCCCGCCACCGCTTCGTGGATCTATCTCGGGCTCGTCGCTGCAGGCGCCGTCGCAATCCGAATGCGGTGGCGCGAGGCTACCGCGATTCTCCAGCGACGATATCCCGCCATTTTGAAGATCCTCGTGGTGACCGCTGCAGTCGCTCTCCTCTTCCTCATCGTGCGTGCCTACAACCCCGCAATCCACTGGGGCGAAAAGCCCATGGACTTTTCCTTTCTCAACGCATTCCTGAATGCTGGGCAGTGGCCGACCGGGGAGCCCTGGCTAGCCGGGATGCCCCTCCACTACTACTACTTCGGCGAGGTTCTCGCCGCGTTTCCGATTCTGGTTGCCGGGTGCAGCCCGGCGGTCGGATACAACCTGGTGTCGGCGACGATCCCCGCTCTCAGTGCCGCCATCCTTGCGAGCCTCGGGCTGTTGGTGGCACGGCGCCGGGGATGGGGCGCGGCGTGGCTGCCCGCCGTCCTGGTTCTGCTCAGCGGCAACCTCGCGTGGCCCTGGCTGGTCGACCTCGCACGTGAGGGCAACATCTTCGATGTGTGGTGGGCGACGTCGAGGGTCATCCCGGGATTCGCGATCGACGAGTACCCTCTGTGGACCACACTCTTTGCCGACCTTCACGGCCACTTCATCGCGCTCCCGGTGATGCTGGCGGCCCTGGTCTGGGGATGGATCTGCGTCGAGGCCGTAGGAAGGCGGTGGATCGTTGCGGCGGCGCTGTGCGGTATCTGCACCGCAGTCCTGGTGGCCACCAATCCCTGGGATCTCTTCATTTTCACCGCCACGCTCGGCGTCGGGGTCGTCGCGGCCGCTCGCCGACCCCTGATCGGGCTCACTCGCCTCGCCACCGCCGCAGTCGTCAGCCTCGTCGCCTCCGCACCTTTCGTGGTAGAGCTCCTCGCTGGAATCAGCGCCGGTGCCGGAGATCGAGGGTTCTTCCTCACCGCCGCCGATTTTGCCCCGGCGTGGGCGATTCTGCTCCACTTCGGGCTCTTCCTGATCCCACTCGGTGCGTTGGCGCTGGCCACCCTCGGCCGCCGCTCGTGGATCGTCCTGCCGCCGATCGCTATCGGCGTTACTGCAGGACTGTTTTTCGGCTCGAGCGCGGCGGCTCTCGCTCTCGCCGCCGCCGCGATCTTCGCCACGGTCGCGGCGCGCACCGGCGACCGCCTCACGCGCCTCGCATGGTCATTGGCCGCGACGGGCTCGCTGGCAGTGGCTTCAGTCGAGCGCTTCACCCTCATCGACCGCATGAACACCGTGTTCAAGATCTATAACGGGGTGTGGGTGCTGCTCGCAATCGCTCTCGCCACCCTCCTGCTGCGCACCCGCGGCGGCAGGCGCCGACTTGTCCTCGCCATCTGGCTCCCTCTCCAACTGGTGGCGATGGTCAACCTCCCCCTGGGAATCGCCCAGGGGTGGCAGTGGCCGCGCATCCAGTCTCCTCGACCAACTCTCGACGGACAGGCCTTCCTCGCCACCAAGGACCCCCAAACCTGGTTCCTGGTGCGCGCGCTGCAGGGTGTGGCTCGCCCCGGTGAGACGATCGCCGAGGCGGCAGGCAACTCCTACGGCCACTTCACCCGCATCGCCATGCACACCGGCCAACCCACCGTTGTCGGATGGGATTGGCATCTGCGGCAGCGCGGCCAATCGCCGGAGGAGATCGCCGCACGTTTCGCGGAGCTCGAGACCCTGTACTCCGGCGCCGACCGAAGCGTGCGCCGGGCGGTGCTCGACCGTTATCGCGTCGGCTGGGTTGCGCTCGCCGGCGTCGAGCGCGAACGCTATGGAGTCGACACCGTTGATCCGCTGCAGGGAGTACCGGGAGTCTCGGTCTTTGCCGAGAACGATAGCTCGATCCTCTATCGTGTCGCACACGATCATCGAGAAGGAGACGCGGCGATTGCACCGAAGTTCAAAGTACCTGCCGGCACGAGTCTCATCGGGAAGATCCCCGAGGTCACAGAGGACCTCGTTCGATCGATCGCGGTCGATGACCTCGGGGCGTCCGTGGTTCTGCGCGACGGCAGCCTCATCGAGCTCGACTCCGAGGCGAACCCGGCCGGCGGGCTGCTGTCGCCGGGATGCAACGTCTCCTCGGTGGCTCGGCGTGGAGAGGAACGCTGGGTTGCGTGCCGAAACGGATCCCTGTGGCTCTTCACCGGCAAACAGTGGCGGAACGCCGGGAGGGTTCGCGACGCCGGCCTCGTCACCGCCGGGCAGTTCGTATGGGTGGGCGGTGGCGGCGGCCTCTGGCGGCGCGAGGACCGCCGCTGGCGGCAGTTCGACGACAGTCCCGTAGCTGCCGTAGCGGCCAATGGACCGGCGGTGGCGTGGAGCGACGGATCTCGAGTGTGGGTCGGCAGTGGAGGCTCGCGGCGCGTGGTCGGTCGTTCTCTCGCCGGTGTGAGAGCTCTGACCTGGCGCGGCCCCGACCTCTGGGCGCTCGACAGCGAGGGGCTCTACCGCAGCGGCGGCGCAGTGCTGCCCTGGCGGAGGGCCGTGGAGGACGCAGGACCGTTGGCCGGCGTTGCAGGCACCAAACACGCTCTATGGCTCGTGCGAACGGACGGTTTCGTGCTCGAGCTCCCCATGCCTCGATGTCATTCTCCGTGGGAGGCAAAAGGTACGCCGACCGACAGCGGGCTGAATGAGCCTCGCGGGCTGGCTGCGTCCCCGTCCGGCTGGTTCGTGGTCGCCGACACATTCAACCACCGGCTCCGCTGGTACACCAACCAGGGCAACTGCCTCGACACCTTCGGCGCCCTCGGATTCACGCCCGGTGCGTTCCGCGAGCCGTCGGGGATCGCCCTCGCCGACGACGGGAGCCTGGCCGTCGCCGACACGTGGAACGGACGCGTTCAGCTCATCGATCCCGACGGCGCTGCAGAGGTGATTGACGACGGCCTCTTTGGCCCCCGGGAGCTCCTGTGGGGGCCCGGCCATTCGCTCCTGGTCGCCGACACCGGCAATCGACGATTGCTGCGGTACTCGCCGCCGAGCTGGCAGCGGGAGACAGTCGCCGAGCTCCCCACTCCGGTGATCGGGCTCGCGTGGGCCGGTGGTCTGGTGGCCGCCGCGGTTCCCTCCGACGGAGCGATCTTCCTCGTCGATCCCGACAGCGGCGAGACGGTGCGGCGGCTGGAGGTCCCCGGCTGGAGCAGCGGCAAGCAGCAGGAGGGCTACCTGGCGCTACTGCCCTCGGGCGAGATCGCCGCGAGCGCCCCGTTCCCCGGAGAGCTGTGGATTGTCGATCCCACCGGTGATTCGCCCCCCCGCCTGCTGCGCTCCAACCTCCCCGGCCTCACCGCGATCGCCCTGCTCCCGGACGGCAATCTCCTCGGCTCGCTAACCTGGGCACATAAGTTGGTGAAGATCGACATCGAGGAGTAACCCATACCCGAGCCGGGTAAAGAGTTAACTCCTAACTCTTAACCCTTAACTCGCCTCGGCAACCACCTGGCGATATCATTTCACGATACGATCAGAACGTGGAGAAGAAGAAACGCCTTGATGTTGTACTGACCGAGCGTGGCCTGGCGCCATCGCGCGCGCGCGCGCAGGCGCTGATCCTCGCCGGAAAGGTGCGGGTGAACGACGAGGTGGTGAGCAAGGCAGGAACCCAGATCATGGCGGATGCGCTGATCGAGGTCGAGACACCCGATCATCCCTACGTGTCCCGCGGGGCGCTCAAGCTGGCCGCCGCGCTCGACGCGTTTGCGATCTCGCCCAAAGACCTCGACTGCCTCGATGTCGGCGCTTCCACCGGCGGGTTCACCGATCTGCTGCTCGAACGCGGGGCGCGGCGGGTCATCGCCCTCGACGTGGGCCGGGGTCAGCTCGATTGGCGGCTGCGAACCGACGACCGTGTCGTGGTGATGGAGGGGGTCAATGCCCGTCTCCTCGAGAAAGATTCGTTGCCCTTTGCCTCCGATCTGGCGGTGGTCGACGTGTCCTTCATCTCACTGCGCCTCGTGGTGCCGCCGATTCTCGCCCACCTCGCGCCGGCGGCCTGGCTGGTGTGCTTGGTCAAACCCCAGTTCGAGGCCGGTCGCGGGCGGGTCGGCAAGGGAGGCATCGTTCGGGACGAATCCACCCGCCGGGAGGCAATCGACGAAACCGTGCTCGCGTTGCAGAATCTCGACCTCGAGCTCGTCGGCATCGTCCCGTCGCCGATCCGTGGCCAGAAGGGCAATCTCGAGGAGCTCGCAGTATTTCGGACGCCAACCCAAGACGTTTGAACGTTCAACGTTCAACGTTTAACGTTTGTGGATCGAGGATCATGTCTGCGCTACGATTCCCTCCGCCGAAGGAGGATCGATGAGTAGCAACACTATGACCGTGACATTTCCGGGTGGCAAAAGGGTCGATGCCAGTTACGACGGGTTCGAGATCGAAACCGATCAGGCCGTGGACTCGGGCGGCGAAGGCTCCGCCCCGGAACCGTTCGACTACTTTCTCGCCTCGCTCGCCACCTGCGCCGGCATCTACATTCTCGGCTTCTGTCAGAAACGGGGAATCCCCCATGAGGGGATTCGGCTCGTCCAGAGCTGGGAGCACGATGAAAAGAGCAGGAGGCTCACGACAATCCGCATCAATATCGAGGTCCCGCACGGCTTCCCCGAAAAGTACCACAAGGCCCTGGTCCGCGCCGCCGCCCAGTGCTCGGTCAAGAAAACGATGGAGAATCCACCGGAATTCGTCGTGGAAACCATCGTCAGTTCTTAATTCTCAATTCTCAATTCTTAATGACATCCCATCCCCCTCAGACGAGGAGAAGCTGGATTGGAATTGAGAATTGAGAACTGAGAATTGAGAATTCCTACAGTTCGTCAGCTCTCGTCGAGATGGGGCCGCGGTAGTTGTGTTCGAGCCGCACTTGCGCCACTTGCGGCCCGAAACCGCGGTAGGTCTCTTTGATCCGGGTGAGGGCGTTGGACCGCCAGTCCACGTAGGGGTTGTCGATCTGCACCGGATCGAGGCACCCGGCGAGAGCTACCTTGGAGGTCGCGCAGAATCGGCTCATCAGAGTCTTGGCCAGGTGTCGATCGCCGTTCTGCAGCTCGTCCACAAGCACGATCGAGCGCTCGATGTCGAGACCGCGCAACATTGAGGTCGAAATCATCGTCAACCGGTCGGTGGAACGCAGCTCGTCGATGAAATCGTGCTCATTCGACAGCGACAAGGACCGAACAGCCTGGAAGAAGGGCTCCAACCACGGTGACAACTTGCTCTCGTAGTCTCCCGGCAGGTAGCCAAGGTCGTACTGGCTCGAGGCGTGTTCGGGCCGCAGAAGGAGCAGGCCATGGTCATATCCGTAGTCGGGGGTCAGCGGCCGCGATTGTGGAGCTACCCGCCAGGTCGTAGGCTGGCCCACCAGCATGTAGAGACCGGCCGCCACCATCATCCGGGTCTTGCCGGAACCGGCCGGCCCGTCGAGGACCACCAGCTGCACATCGGGGTCGAGCAGAAATTCCATGGCCAATATCTGCTGCGGGTCACGAGGGGTGAAGCCGAGAACCGGTCGGGGTTTGTACGTGATGCGTTTGCGATCCCAGTACTGCGCGAAACGAAGGTCTTCCACCCTGTCGAGGTCGGGGTTGGCGCGGGTCAGGATCAGCTCCTCGCCACAACGCAGCACCACCCCCAGGTTCCACAGGAACTCGGTCGGCTGGCTGAAACCCACATCGTCAAAGGCCAGCCAGCGCTCGCCGGGCGCACCGCTGTCGAGAAACCGCTGCACCGCCTCTTCTTCGATCTCGCCGTCCACCACCCCACGGTAGATCTCGTCGACACTGTCGAGGCTGACCTTGCCGTAGCGAAGGTTCTCCGCGGCGATCGACAGCGCATCACACTTGAGCAACAGATTCGAGTCCTCCGAGATGACCACGACCTCGAATCCGGGGTGGCCGTTCGACCTCGCGGCCTCGGAAATGCGCTGCGCGCTGGCGAGAATGTGGTTGTCGCCGGACTCGGCCGAGTAGGGCTCGATGGTCGTGCCGCCGGGCTCCCAGGCGAGGATGCCGCCCGCCGCGGTGTGGGGAAATGCCCCGAGATCCGACTGTTGGTGGAAGAGCCGTTCGACACCGTGGTGGATCTGGTGGTCGCGCCGGTACTCGAGCATCTTCCGCATCACCGACCGCGCCGCGTGCCGCACGCCATCGGATTTGGAACGCGAGGCCTGCAGTCGCCCGAGCTCCTCGATGACCTGGTGGAGGAGCACCACCACGTTGCCGCCAGTGAGGAGGCGATCGAGGGCATCGGGGTTTTCGATGAGAGCCGAGGTGTCGGGGATGTACACTGTGCCGGATAGGCCTTCGACCGAGTTGTGCATCGGCGGACATTTTATCACCTCGTGGTTGTTTGTCCTACTATGTAGCCATGACTGACGGCAGACCCCTGCTGGTGGCGGGCGCACCCCTGAACTGGACCCCGCGATTGGCGGCGATGGCGGCGGCGGCCGCTCCCCTCCTCGCCGCCGACGGCGGGGCCGACCACCTCGCCCGTCTGGGACTGCGGCCGGCGGCGGTCATCGGCGACCTCGACTCGATCAGCCCAGAAACTCGCACCTGGCTCGGCGAGGAATCGCTCATCGAGCATCCGGATCAGGATCGGACCGACCTCGACAAGGCCCTGGAGTACGCCTTCGACAACCTC
>PVMK01116094.1_pt1 | contig 11962 bp, 11 predicted proteins | sample 1853481 | NCBI WGS metagenome assembly PVMK01 (sample SAMN08533507, study PRJNA380276) | Marine sediment metagenome, whole genome shotgun sequencing project. | reverse complement strand
CTGCTTTACAAAACCGTGGCAAACCTGATGTACCGTGCAGTGCGGCTGGGTGGTATTCCGTGCAGCGGCCTGCCATGGCGCTGGGGTTACGGCTGGCCGGAATGCGAATAAGCTTAAAAAGTTATACCCGCAAAGAACTGAACAACCCTCGCCTATAAGGCGAGGGGTTCATGTGGGGTCGATTTGAAATCGACTATCATCAACCAGCGGCTCACCTTCTTGATCATCAATATAGGCCTGAATCATCTCATCTGTCAGATTCCCCGAGCTCACTGCCATATATCCTCGTGCCCAAAAATGTCTACCCCAAAACTGCTTCCGCAAATGCGCAAACTCCTGCAGCATTACCCTGGAACTCGTCCCTTTCAACCACTGCACTATCTTGCTGATATTCTGTGTCGGTCGATACCCGAGAAACATATGAACATGATCTACAGATACTTTACCGGTAATAATCTCCAGTTCATGCTCCATCGCTATCTGCCTCAATATATCCCGCGTACGTACCGCCACCGGACCAACCAAAACACGCTTGCGGTACTTCGGTATCCATATCAAATGTACCTTCAGATCCGTCTTCGTATGAGCACCAAGCCGATATCGTCGCATAGCGACATCATACAATCTTTGCTTCGCCTAAAGGCGAGGGGTTTCAACCATCCCCGATAGGGACACTAAATACTCTATACACCAAGTGCGTTGCAAGTTGCAGCAGAACAAAATTCAAGTTAACGGGACAGCACTGACCCGTTGGCTAATGATCCAGCGGAGGTATAACGCCAAGCTGCGTTAAAAACCCGAGATCATTTGGCATATACCAGTCTTTGATAATCATATTGTCCTTGATGATGAATATGGATATGCCATCAAGATTCACCTCCTTGTTGGTCGGTGTCTCACCCATGAAGGGGTTTGCATGAACACCGCTGCCCGTATAGCGAGCCACCACTTTGTCGTCATCACAAATCAGATCGTGGACCGTAAAATGCCAGCCATCGAAGGCGTCGTTGTTCATCTTGACGATGGTTTTTACACCCTCAATACCCGGAGGCAGGCTCGGGTGATTTAACTCGAAATCCGGGTGGAAAACCTCTTCAATCACGTCCATGTTACCACCGGAAAATCCTTCAAAAAACAACTTATTCATGAGGGCCGTGTACGCCTCAGGACAAACTGCTTCGGCAGGTGAATGCAAAAAAAGCAGGGTGGCACACAGGCTGAATACAACAGAGATCTTCATGGCTTACTCCTTTAGCTTTTCGTCCGGGGTCCTGCACACCGTCATCGCGGAAAAGTCGATAGCTTGAGTCATGTCTCGCTATCGTTATTTCATTCTCAATACCATGATGTCATTGCGCGTCGGGTCGGTCGCGCCGCGAATGGCTGCCACTTCTTCTGCAGTCACGGCGGCTGCTTTATTTCCCCAGCCATTACGAACGAAGGTTAACAGCTCAGCGATCTGCTGATCGGAAAGCAGGGTGCGGAAGAAAGGCATATCATAGCGATCCGGTATGTCTTCGGTGATTACCCGCAATGAGCCGTTGAGGGTGATATTGATCAGCGAGCTGGGGTCGGGGTCCATAATCACCGGGTTGCCTGCCAGTGGCGGGTGATAAGGGCTTTGCCCATTGCCATCGAGCTGGTGGCAGGAAGCACAAGATTGGTTATACGTGAGCGCACCTGGTTCGTTGTAATCAAGGCCACGCAGCGCATTGGTGGTAGCCTCATCATAGCTGTAGGCCGTATAACCCTCTTCCGCTACCGCCGGCAGTGATTTCAGGTATTCCGCTATGGCATTAAGGTCTTCTTCGGTCATGTGATGGGTGCTGTTATTCACCACCTCAACCATGGTGCCGAACGCATTACCAAAGCGGTTATGCCCTGTCTTAAGGAACTCGACAATATCCTCTTTCTCCCAACGGCCTAAACCGGAGTTAATGTCACTGTTGAGACTGGAGGCCGACCAATGATCCAGTGGCGCACCGGAAAGAAAGCTGGAATCACTATCATCCATCGCCGTTTCTTGCATCATCAAACCACGCGGCGTATGGCAGGCACCACAGTGACCAGGCCCCTGTGTCAGGTAAGCACCACGGTTCCAGGAATCACTGTTTTCAGGTTTTTCCTGGTACGGGTCGTAGTCCACAAGCAGGAAATTCCAGATAGCCAAAGGCCAGCGGGCGCTGCGCCAGCCGGAAATCTCGCTGGGCTTATTTTCCTGCTTAACGGGTGCAACGCCATGCATGAAATAATCGTAAAGCGCTTGCATATCTTCTTCAGACATCTTCGCATAAGAAGGATAGGGCATCGCCGGGTAGAGGTTGTGACCGTCTTTGGCGACGCCTCTGCGCATGGCGTTATCAAAGTCCTCAAGGCTATAATTACCGATGCCTGTTTCAGGATCAGGGGTAATATTGGTCGCATAGATGGCGCCCATAAAAGGCACCTCCATTTTCAGACCGCCGGCAAAGGGTTTGCCTTCCGGGATGGAGTGACAGGCGACGCAATTTCCCAGCCGGGCAACATACTCGCCCTTAGTTGTATCAACGTCTTGTGCGTTGACGGCCTGCACAGCACCGCCGACAAGAAACAAAAAAAAGACCAGTGACGATTTCATTTCCAGCTCCTGTATTATTTTTTTAAGATGTTAAAGGCGTTTTAGTGACTAGGTCGCCAGCGCCGGCGCCACCACATCAGGAGTCAATGGCATGTGTCTGATTCGTACACCCGTGAGATTGAATATCGCATTGGCAATTGAGGGTGCAATCATAGCCAAACCCAATTCACCAACACCTGAAGACGGGTTGTCAGTCTCTATCATTTTGCATTCGATATCAGGGACTTCGTTCATTCGCATGATGTGATAATCGTGATAGTTAGTTTGTTGTACTACACCGTTTTCGATTGTGATTCTTTCTTTCAATGCTGCGCTCAGACCCCAGATAATATTGCTGAGCAATTGTGACCGGGCATTGCGTGGGGAAACAATATAACCGGCATCACCTATCCCCCAGTACTTGTTAACAGTGACGATTCCCGTTTTTTCATCGACGGTCAGTTCGACGACGCCCACCGATAGCGATTTACTGTATCCGGAAAAGGCAACGCCCATTCCAACACCATCTTCCCGGGGGCGGCTCCAGTCAGACATCTCGGCAACCGTCTCGAGAAGATTCTTTGCACGCGGGTTCTTATGAACGAGTTGTAAGCGGAACTCCAGCGGGTCGATATTGCGCGCGAAAGCCAGCTCATCAATAAATGACTCCACGGCAAACTTTGTATAGCTGGTAGCGATTCCGCGCCAGGCATTTACCCGGGAGCCTCGAACTTGCTTGATGTGTTCCGGTAAATGATTGGGAATGTCATAGGTGCTGTTCTCAGAACCCAGCATGGCAATAACGTCTTTGGGCCCGACGACCTCCCAACGGTGCAGGTTCATCTGGGGGAGGATTTCCGGGACGCTGACGCGATGATGCAGGGCAGTCAGCGTGCCGTCTTCGTCGAAACCGCCTCTCAAATATTGCGCCGCAGCGGTTCTGAAGGTGCCTGCTTCTATATCGTCTTCTCTACTCCAAATAACCTTGATTGGACGTTTCATGGCTTTTGATACGAGCAGCGCGTCATCAAGGTAGTCCGCATGCACCAAACCACGCCGGCCAAAGCCGCCGCCCATTATCATAGGATGAAGTTTAATTTTATCTTGTGTGGTGCCCAGCGTTTCCGCTGCGCCTACAATGGTCACACTTTGTCCCTGTGTACCTACCCAGATCTCGGCGGATTTGCCATCGTCGCTTACTGAAGCAACGGCATTAAGTGGTTCGATCTGCGCGTGGTATACCGGGTCAGAGGTATAGAGCGCGTCATAAACCTGAGCCGCATTGTTGATGGCCTCATTGACATCCCCTTTACCCATAACCCAGGGGGTGCCGCCGATACTCAGGTCCTTCGCGTTTTTGGCGTATTCCTCCAGCATGGCAGCACTGCTGCGCTGCCTGAAGGGGGATTCCTCGCTCCAGGTGACCTGTAGCATGGACTTGGCTTTTTGAGTGGCCTCAACTGTTTCGCCTACAATGGCGACGCCATAGGGGAGCGTTACAAAATCGATAATGCCCTTAACGTTTTTTGCCCTGCTGGTATCTATTTCTAACGGCCGTTCGCCCTCAACCGGCGTACGCTTTATTGAAGCGTAGGCCATTCCCGGAAGCTGCACGTCGATAGAGAATTGTGCGGTACCATTGCTTTTGCCGGGCATGTCCCGGCGTTTCACGGATTTACCAATATAGCGATAGTCGGCTCTTGACTTGAACTCGCTTTCATCGACAGTGGGCGGTTCGGTGGGTAATTCCAGGGTGGCAACAATATCGCCGTAGGAAATCTGACGCTCGGATGCCTGATGCACGACCAAACTAGGCTCGGTGGAAAGTTCTGAAATATCGACACTCCACTCTTTGGCCGCTGCCATCATCAGCATTTTGCGAGCTTGCGTACCGGCCATCGCCAATTTCGGGGTATAGATGGCTATCTGAGTACTGCCTGCTGTATACAGCCAATTTTGAAAGATCGGGTTGCCGTAGGCGGTATCGTGCACCGTGACGATCTCGACTTCCACCTTGTCCCAATCGGCATCCAGGTGCTCGGCCAGTATCACCGGAACATGGGTCATAGATCCCTGGCCCATCTCTGTACCGGCATACCTGGCGACAATGGAGTTATCCGGATTGATGGTGACCCAGATGTTCGGCTCCAGCGAGTTTTCCGATACGGCGGCCAGGGCCTTTTCACTTATGCCGATGGAAGTGACCAAGCCGCCAGCTCCGATAACGAAAGTGAAACCGGCGCCTTTTTTGAGAAAAGAACGTCTTGACGGCGACAACAAATTCTTGTCGGTAGCCTGTTTAGTATCAGTCATATCAAGCCTCCTCGGTCGAACTGTTTGACGCAGCAGCGCTTTTTATCGCTTCGACGATGGTGGGGTAAGTCGCGCAACGACACAGGACGGGGCTCATGTGGTTAACAATTTCTTCGTGAGTGGGGTTCGCCTTCTTCGACAATAGGTCTGCGGCCCGCATGATCTGACCCGACTGGCAATAACCGCACTGGGGGACTTCCAACTCGACCCACGCCTTTTGCAGGGGGTGGCTGGAATCCTTTGAGAGACCCTCAATCGTCGTGATTTCACGCCCTTCGGCAAGGGCTAATGGCGTGAGGCAGGAAAATGCGCTTTCGCCATCGATGTGTATCATGCAGGCGCCGCACTGCCCCAGACCGCAGCCAAATTTTGTGCCGGTTAGTTGCAAATGCTCCCGAATAACCCAGAGCAAGGGGGTATCCGGCTCGGCGTCTACGGTGACAACTTCGCCATTAATGTTGAGGGTGGCCATCGATAAAAACCTCCAATGAATACTTCATCAAGTGATGAGTGCCTTGCTATTCTCAGATCTCGCACGACACTCTCTGCAAGCGTTTGCATCCAATGATGCCCGAGGTATTCTGATCAGTCAACAAATACGCTACCAGTATAGCTTACTCGGCGGCGTGCTGCCGGAAATGGTAATCAAAAGGTGTGCCCGAAGCCCTGGCATTAATCCACACGACGAGCATACCCTCCACCTCGTGGGCATACTGAATCGGGCCAAGGTCGATGGTCTCAAAGCCGATGCTCTCAACCAGTCCCGCAACTCTCGCTTTTGCCGCAGAATCATTCCCAACCAGCGGTATTGTCACCGGACCCCCGGCGATGGACGGATCGGCCATTGTCGCGGCTGCCAGGGTATTGAACGCCTTCACCACGTACGCATCGGGCACCCACTCCTGGATCATTTCGCCGGCCGACGTTTCCACCGCGAGCGAAGCCAGCCCGTCGCCTCGGGTAATCGGGTTAATCGGATCAATCAGTATCTTGCCCGACAGGTCCCCGAGACCGTTGATGACATCCTCTACGACGGCCCAGCGGACTGCCAGGACGACGATATCCGCCGCCTGTGCCGCATCTGCCGGCGTGGTTGCCGAGGCCCCTGCACCGGTATCGGCAACCAACTGGACGACATCATCGCGCATGGGCTCACGACTGCCATATATTATTGTGTGTCCCTGCCTGGCAAACTGCGGCCCCAATGCACCGCCCACATTACCGGTGCCGATTATCGCTATGGTGTCGGCGCTGGCTACGTTGAATATCATGAAGCCTGCGAACAGTACGCCTGCAAAAACGAAACTCAAAAATCTGCTTACCAGGTGTTTCATCATGTTATCCCCATTTTGAACTACTATTTGTCTAAAATGATCGTCACAGCGAGGCACTATCCCTCTTCTGTCAATGGGGCGAACCCCTCGCGAAAGCGCTTCGCGTTGTCTACGTAATGCCGCCACGAGTGGTCGAGTATTGCCTGCGCCTTGTCATCAACTTGCCTGATGACCCGGCCCGGCTGGCCCATCACCACGGAGCCGTCCGGTATCTCTTTGCCCTCGGTGATCAGGGTATTGGCTCCGATCAGGCAACCCGCCCCGATCTTCGCATGATTAAGTATGACCGAGTTAATGCCGACCAGGGTACCGTCGCCGATCGTACATCCGTGCAGCATCACCTTGTGCCCGACGGTCACGTTGTTGCCGATGGTGAGGGGAACCCCGGGGTCCGCATGCAGAACCGCGCAGTCCTGTACATTGGTGTAATCACCGATCCTGATCATCTCGGTGTCGCCGCGTATGACCGCGTTAAACCAGACACTCGCCTGGTCTCCAAGAACCACGGACCCGATAACCGATGCATCGGGCGCTATGAAGTACTCACCGCGGGTCTCTATTTCTCTGTCTCCAATACGATAGATCATTATTAAAATTTAGACTCTTCAGAATAATTTATAGGCAATCTTCCCGGATTGTGCCGTTTCTTCATTGATCTTGCCATTCCGTCATTGAATTCGTCATTCCGGCGTCGATTTCGTCATTCCATCCTTAGGTCCGTGAACGCGACATCAATGTCGCACTACTCCGGAATACGCCCACGGCTGTCCTGGATAAATCGTTCTCTATAAAAATACATTCGTCATTGCGGCGAAGGCCGCAATCCAGAGAGAATACCCCGTAACTAAGCTCTCTGGATACCGGCTTTCGCCGGTATGACGTGGCTACACGATATAACGTGGCTACACGGTATGACATGGCTTGCGTAGCGCACCGTACCTGCGACAAAATAAGCACTACGCATATCGGAGGTTTATAAAGTCACACTGATCCGCATGGTGGTTCAGTTGCCGGGTAAAGGCGTCACCAGCAAGGAAGATCGCCTACGGCTGTTCTGAAGGAATCGCCGGGATCGATTTCAGGTAGGCGGCAATTGCCAATCGGTCTTCGGCAGGCAGCTTCGCCATATTTTTCTGCACCGCTGCCATTGTTCCGCCAAAAACATCAAAATCCGGATCGAATCCTGATTCCAGCGAATAAGCGATATCTGATTCTTTCCAGTCGCCTATACCGTCTTTATGGGGCGTGATATTGGGTATCCATTCTGCCTTCGCATCCCCACTGGATTCCAGTGACTCGGCTCCTGCCAGAAACCGTTCGGAAATTTCCCCGCCGAACGCATCGCGAGGCGTATGGCAGGCGCCACAATGACCGGGGCCTTGTACCAGATAGCGTCCACGTTCCACAGGTGTCATTTTGTCGATCTCTTCGCCAGACTGGGATGGAGGCGTTGAACCACCCAGGTAAGCCAGTTTCCACAATCCCAAACCACGCCGAATATTGAACGGGAACTGCAGATCATGATCGGCAACCTGATTGTTCACCGAGGGGAGAGTATTGAGGAAAGCTTTTAAGTCGATCAGGTCTTCAGTCCGCATGTTTTGATAATAAGGGTAAGGGAAGGCCGGATAGTAGTGGCGCCCGTCCGGAGAGACGCCTTTGACCATAGAGTTGATGAAGTCCAATTGGGTCCATGCGCCGATACCATAGTCCGGATCGGGCGAAATATTCGGTACCCTGAAGGTGCCGAATGGCGTATGCATTTCAAATCCGCCAACCATTAACAAGAGCTCGTCACCTTCTGAACCCTTTGCGGCATGGCAGGATGCGCAACCACCTGCCCAAAACATGCGCTCTCCGTTGCTCAGGTCCGGGCGGTGATCTGGTAGCGCATCGGCTTGCAATGGACGCGGCATGGTCAGCACGAAAAAAGCGCCTGCGCAAACCAGCACGATGCCCAAAGCAACGATAATAATGCGTTTCTGCATTGAATAATCCAACGAATGTTATCCGCTGTTATGCCAGAAACGCTGTAAATATAATCCTATACGCTCCATCGCCGCTTCCCTGCAGCATTTGCATACCAACAGATACTTTATAAGTAAGCGAAAAAGAAAGCGCACATCACCTTTACTGGCGGTTAATCCCGCTGATGATGTGCGCGAGTGCTATTTAATTAATTGTCGTCGGCAACCCGGAAAGACTCATGGCAACCCTTGCAGCCATCACCGACAGCCTCCATATTGGCCCTAACGGCGTCGAGACCGTTGCCGGCTTCGGCGGCCATTGTGGTCAGCGCATCAACCAGACCTTTTCCTTTTTCACCGACCTCTGGAAAGTTAGCCCAGATATCTGGCTTGGCCGCGGTTTTGTCTTCCAGGCCTGCCACACTGACGTCTGAACCTGCCGGCCACATAGCTCCAGTACTCATGGTAGCCATAGTTAACAGGTTGTTCGCAGCTGTGCTGGCCTGCTCTGCGTTATATTCTGTTTCGCCTTTTGCCATTGCGCCGAGAATGCCGAGGTTAAATGAATAAAGCTTCATATGAGCCTGGCGGGCTTCAATCTGCGTTTGAAACGGGTATTCGTCTTGAGCGATGGTAATAAAGGAAGTTGCGCAAATTGCAATTGCGGTAGTCAGGGTCAGTAGTTTTTTCATAATGGAGTCCGACACAGTTGTAAAATTGATTAGATTAGATGGATCAGGGTAGGAACAGCTTGAATACCCTTTTTTGTTTCTTACCAGTGCATATATTAGGATTTTTATTGGGCAATGCCTAGTCAAGAATGCATTTTAGATGTTTCATGTTTGAATTGGATAATTCCGAGATGAATATATGAATATTAGGACGGGTATTGGGATCAGGGAAAATTTGTTCTCCAGACTGTTGAATTGCACCGAATATTGAGCCAAAAACCGCAGCCATTTGCATCCGAAAATGAGCCGGCTACAGCGGGCTAGAAGCATGGTAGTGTTGATCTGAGCCATACAAGGCCGGGTCAATTCTTGTGTGCAAATCATGGTCAATATTTAATGCAATTCAACACCCCGCCAGCCGGACCTCCTCCGTGCGCATCATCACCGCAAGTTTTACTTGTTTTATTACAAATAATTCTTGTAGTGACACGCTCAAACGGACGCGCTACGGTTACCCACAACGTACGCGTCACAGATACTTTAAGCCTAAAACAAATTGGGGAAATCAGAATGATCAATTCTGAAACTGTCCTGGAAACTACTCCGATGATCCTAGCATCCCTTGGCAAAGCGTTGACCTTCTCTGCCGCCGAACTAGACCGGAGCGACATTAGTAATATCGGCTGGTTGGTCGCAGACCTCGGGGGCCGCATAGAAGAGGCAATCCAAACTGAAAACCCCGATTGAAACAAGGGGAGAACCGCCTTCGAGATCAATCGTCGACAGGGCCATTCTATAACCTACAGTGCGCCCCGCGTGCCCCCAACGATATTATTCGCCGGTTGATATTTAAATAACTTATTGATATAGCTATTGTATACGGCCATTAACAAGCCTTAATACCACTGATATGAAATCAGCGGATATTTGCCAACGGTTCAATAGATGAATCGAATACGCCGACGATTTTCACGTCAGAGGGTATACCCGGCAACATTCACTGTTCGTTTTTCACCGCGTGCCATGAAGAACAGCCTGTCCCTGGCATGGTCTACCATGACGCCCGGATCCTTCACCTCCGGGAAGTCGTGTCTTGACATTACCTCCCCGCTAAGACGATCTATCCCCAGCAATGTCAGAATCTCGCGACTGCGTCGACCACTGCCAACCAGCAGTTCGGTCAGGTAATACGACCTGTCCTCAAAGCTGTACGGCGGCAGGTTGCCGGTAGTAAGAATAGTCGTATCCGGCGCCTCCGTCGGGCTGAATATCGCCGACCACTGCACCAGCATAACGCGCGGATCGAAGGTCATTATATGGTGCATGCCACGGATGATGTATTGCTCACCTTCCGGTCTGATTTCCAGGGGAAGATCACCTATCTCGAAGCTGCAGCTGCCGCCTCCGATCCCACCGCCACCGCCGCTCAGGGCGCCGGTGGGGTCCATCTTTGCGAAACTGCCGGCAATAGAAAATCCCTTGCGCTTGGCATCGAAGATGCCGTACTGGCGGTAGAACTGAAGTGGCGCCTCATAGAGGACCTCCCCGGTCGATAACTTGAGCCCGATTACATAGAGGGCATCGGCAAATACGACGCGGTCCTTGTCCTCCTCGATCAGCAGGTTCGTGATTCCACCCTGTGCCTCGTCGTACACCCAGCGGACCTCCCCGGTTGCCGGGTCCAGCGCACCGACACCAAAGTTGCGCGAATCGTCCAGCTTCTTGCCATCGGAAAAGATGCCGCCGAAGCGTGCCAGCACAAAATCACTGGTCCTGTGTAATTCGGGCATCACGTCCGACCTTTTTACCTTCACCTGCCACTGTTTGTCGCCAGTTCGACGGTCGAAGGCATAAATAGCACCCGTATCCCCGACAAAAACCTGGTCACCCGCCACCAGTGGTGCAGCAATGGTATGCATCTGTTTTGGCGGCGTCTTGCGGAAGATCTCTCCCCATAACACCTCACCCGTGGCGGCATCGATGGCGTGTACACCCAGGTGTGACAGGTACAAAACACCGTCGTGTAATACCGGCTCGGGAAAGGTATCCATTCCGGTCAGGACGCTGTTGCTACTGGTCGGCTCGAGCTTTACCTTGATATCGGCCCAGCTTTTGCGCCACATCTCGCCACCATCTGCCAGGTTCCGCGCAGACAGATATACCCCGCGTACATCTTTCTCCTTCGGATTGTGGCGCTCAAACACCAGCGCCATATTCGCTTCGGGGATGGGCGATACATCCACCACGGTACCGGGCACGCCCGCAACATCCCATACAGTCTGGCCGGTGCGAAGGTCCACTACTGACCAGACAGCATTCTCGGGCTTGCGACGCTTCTTTTTTTTACCCTCGTCCTCCGTGGCGGGATAAACTCGCGCAAAGATGATCTCACCGTTGGCGAATTGCCCGATATCAGAACGGCTCTCAACGACCATGTCATCCCGGCTCCAGGAAACCTCGCCGGTACCGGGGTCGTATCGGGATATCGTATCTTCGACAACGATCAGCAGCGCGCCATCAGATGCAACGACAGCCCACTCCGGGCGGGTTTCAAGTGTCTTGACCCACAGTTGTTCCGCCCGGACCGGGGCAATCAGAAATAAAACCACCAGGGATAATCTCAGGCTGATCTTTAATAAATCATTTTTCATGGCGAACTCCTTGATCCTTTTATTTTCATAGTCAGGGAACCTCTGAACCATTCAGTTTAGCACATAGGTACACCCGTCCTGTTGAACCGAGGACCCGATAGAAGTAGTCCGGGGTTACCGAAAATGCGCTACAATCCGTGGCGCCACCAGCCACGCCAATCATGCCAACCACGCCATGACTGAAATAATACTGATCAATGTATCAGGCCGGGACAAGCCGGGCCTGACCCAGGCACTGATGCAGACCTTGTCTGAGTATGACGCGGGCATACTTGATATCGGCCAGGCCGTCATCCACGACACGCTGTCACTGGGTATGTTGGTCGAGGTACCGGAAGGCAACCGCGTTTCCGGTCTACTCAAGGATGTCCTCTATCATTGCCACCAGTTGGAGCTGCAGGTTCGGTTTACACCGGTGCCCGACGAGGAG
>PVMK01114096.1_pt1 | contig 11962 bp, 9 predicted proteins | sample 1853481 | NCBI WGS metagenome assembly PVMK01 (sample SAMN08533507, study PRJNA380276) | Marine sediment metagenome, whole genome shotgun sequencing project. | reverse complement strand
TTGGAGAAACGATCAATCACTTGCTGCCAATCCGTATCAGCGGCCAGGGTCACAAAGCCGGCGGTAGCCAGCCCCATGCCCTGCCACAGTTGTTTGCTGCGCACTTTATCCATAGCCAGCGCGGAGCCCAGCACCCCTGAGCCGGTGTACGGAATACCCATTGTCTGCAACGCGCCCTGCATACTGCCATCCTCGCCACCGGGCCCGTGCAGGGCGATAAAAGCACAGGTCACCCCTTGCAACTGCGCCATCCAATCGGGGGCGGCGGGATCCACGGCGCGCACTTCACAGCCCAGCGACTGCAACGCCGCCACCACTGTCTGGCCACTGAGCAGGGAAATCTCCCGCTCCGCGGAGTTGCCGCCAAGCAATACGGCGATCGGCCCTTGCAACAACCTGTCCAGGCTCATTCTGGCGGCACCTCCAGGAAGTTCATGGTGCTCAGGTCCTGGGCCAGGCGAGCGACATTGCCCGCCCCCTGGGTAATCACCACATCTCCCTCGCCCACGATGCTGCTCAACAGTGCGGGAACATCCTCGATCTGCTCAGCGAAGATCGGCTCCACCTGGCCGCGCTGGCGAATACTGCGGGTCAGGCTGCGGCTGTCCGCACCGGGTATGGGTTCCTCCCCGGCGGGATAAACATCCAGTAGCACCAGCACGTCGCAGCTGGACAGCACCGCCACAAAATCCTCGTAAAGATCCCGGGTCCGGGTGTAGCGATGGGGCTGATAAACCATCACCACGCGCCGCTCCGGCCAGGCTTGCCTGGCGGATTCCAGCGTGGCCTTCACCTCGGTGGGGTGATGGCCGTAATCGTCTACCAGCAGCGCCACGCCGCCGGGAAATGCCACTTCGCCCAGTTGTGTAAAGCGGCGCCCCACCCCGGCGAATCTGGCCAGCCCCTGTTGCATGGCCGCGTCCTGCAGGCCCTCATCGCAGGCCACCGCCACGGCCGCGGTGGCATTGAGCACATTGTGGGATCCCGGCATATTCAAACTTACCGGCAGAGGCGGTTTTCCCTCGGGCCGGTGCACCACAAACCGGGTGCTCAAGCCCTCCCGCTCCATGTCGCTGATTTGATAGTCCGCATCTTCAGCGAAGCCGTAAGTGATCACCTGCCGCGTCACCTCTGGCAGCAAATCCCTGATCACCGGGTCATCGATACACAGCACCGCAATGCCGTAAAAAGGCAGGTTGTGCAGGAATTCCAGGAAAGTACGCCGCAGCACCGCAAAGTCACCGCCGTAGGTTTCCATGTGGTCCGCTTCAATATTGGTCACCACGGCGACCATGGGCTGCAGGTGCAGGAAGGAGGCATCACTTTCATCCGCCTCCGCAATAAGAAAGCGGCTGGCGCCCAGCTGTGCATTGCTGCCGACACTGTTTACCAGCCCGCCAATAACAAAGGTGGGATCCAGCCCCGCCTCACCGAAAATCGCGGCGATCAGGCTGGTGGTGGTGGTCTTGCCATGCGTGCCGGCGACAGCGATGCCGTGGCGATAGCGCATCAACTCCGCCAGCATTTCGGCCCTGGGCACCACCGGGATTCTGGCCTGCCTGGCGGCGACCACCTCCGGGTTTTCTTCATCCACCGCGCTGGAGCTAACCACCACATCCGCGCTGCCAATATTGCCCGCCGCGTGGCCGATAAACACCTCTATCCCCTTGCGCGCAAGCCGGTTGGTCACCGCGCTGGCGCGCAGATCGGAACCGCCCACGTCATAACCCAGGTTGACCAGCACCTCGGCAATACCACTCATACCCGTGCCGCCGATGCCAATCATGTGAATGCGTCGAATGCGGCGCATTTCCGGCACGTTATAGGCGCTCTTGCTATTGGACATGCATCAGCTCCTCGCAGTAGTCACTGACACGTTGGGCCGCATCCGGTGTGGCTGCGGCGGCTGCCGCTGCCGCCATGGTGGACAGCTTTTGCGGGTGGGACAGACAGCCCTGCAGGGCCGCCGCCAGGGAATCTTCGGTCATCTCACTCTGGCGCAACAAAATGGCGGCACCACACTCTGTAAGGAAGCGCGCATTCGCGCTCTGGTGGTCGTCGATAGCCTGCGGCAGTGGCACCAGCATGGACGGGCGCCCCATGATGGACAGCTCGGCGATGGTCAGTGCACCCGCCCGGCATAACACCAGGTCAGCCCAGGCATAAGCACCCGCCATATCCTCAATAAAAGGTGCAACCCGCACACCGTGATCCAGCAAGCTGCCGTAGCTCGCCTGCACCACCTGGGCATGATCTTCTCCCGCCTGATGCCACACTTCTAACTGCGCATCATTGCCTTTTACCAGGTTGCGCACGGCACCGGGAATCATATTGTTGATGGGACGCGCCCCCAGGCTGCCCCCCAGTACCAGCAGGCGCAGGGGTCTCTGCCCGGAATAATCGTAGTGACTGTCAGCCCCTGCGGCCACCAGTTCGCGGCGCACGGGATTGCCCAGCACGATGTACCGGACATTCTCCGGGAACGCCCCGGGAAAACCGGCAATGACCGTGCTCGCCAGCGGCGCCAGCATGCGATTGGTGGTCCCCGCTACCGCATTCTGCTCGTGGATGAGCAAGGGCTTGCGCAACAACCAGGCAGCGACACCGGCGGGGCCGGCAACGTAGCCGCCCATACCCACCACGCAGCGCGGCGCCAGGCGAAATACCAGCCACAATGCCTGCAAGGACGCCAACAATAAGAACAACAGCCCGAAAATTTTATGCAGAACGCTCTTGCCCCTGACACCTCGCACTGGCAGGCAGTGCAATGTGATGCCCGCGGCCGGCACCACCCGGTGCTCCAGTCCCCGGGCAGTCCCGACCCACTCCACACGGTAACCGCGCCGCAGCAATTCAGTGGCCACTGCCAGGGCCGGATAGACGTGGCCGCCGGTGCCACCCGCCATCATCAATACCAGGGGTTGTTGCGCAGCCATTACTTGCGCCTCCCCACACGCCGATCAAGGCGGGTATCCCGATCTATGCGCAATACCAGGGCCAGCATGGCGCAGCACACAATCAGGCTGGTGCCGCCATAACTCACGAAGGGCAGGGTCAGGCCTTTGGTGGGCAGCAAGCCGGAACTGACGCCCATGTTGACGAAGGCCTGGCCGGAAAATATCAGCGCGACGCCGTAACAGACATAAGCGCCGAAGGGGTTTTCCACCAGAATGGCCTGGCGACCTACCCACAGCACGCGAGCGATCAAAGCGGCGAACAAGGCGATAACCGCCATGGCGCCGAGAAAGCCGGTTTCCTCGGCCCAGATGGAAAATACAAAATCGGTGTGCGCCTCGGGCAAATAAAACAGCTTCTGCACACTGTTACCCAGACCAACACCCAGCCACTCACCCCGCCCGAAGGCGATCAGGGACTGGGTCAACTGAAACCCGGTATCGTAGGGGTCTGCCCAGGGGTCGGTATAGGCGGTCAACCGTTTCACGCGGTAGGGCTCACTGACCACCAGTACCAGCATCGCGCCCAGGGCACCCGCCAACACCAGCATGAAATTCCCCAGTTTTACACCAGCCAGGAACAACATACCAAAGGCGGTGGCCACAACGATTACCGTAGCGCCGAAATCCGGTTCGATCATAAGCAACAGGGTGGTGGCGAACAGGACCGCCATGGGCTTGAGGAAACCCTGCCACTGGTGACGCACCTCGTGCTCCCGGCGCACCATGTACCCGGCCAGGTAAATCACCATGGCCATCTTGGCGAACTCAGACGGCTGTAAAGTAAACGGCCCCAGGGGCAACCAGCGCTGGCTGCCGTTCACCTCTCGACCAACACCGGGAATCAGCACCAGGATGAGCAGGCCCAGGGCCGCGAACAGCCAACCCCAGCCGGTATCCAGCCAGAATTGCGGGGGCACCCGGTACACTGCCACCGCGCAGCTTATCGCTATCACCAGGTAGGTGAGGTGGCGCTGGGTATGGAACCAGGGATTCTGGTAATGCCAATCCGCATATTCGATTGACGCTGAGCTAATGGCTACCAGGCCTACCAGCAACAGGGCCAGACCCAGCAGGGCCAGGGTCATATCCGGGGCGAAAGACGGCGCTGTCGCGGCACGGCGCGTACTCATGATACCCCTCCGCGCAAGCCGTCCACTGCCCGGCAGAATGCGTCGCCACGTTGCACATAGCCGCTGAACATATCGAAACTGGCACAGGCCGGTGACAGCAGCACACAGTCGCCTGGCCGGGCTTGCGCCGCGGCAACAGCCACCGCACTCTCCAGGGACGATTCAAGCACTACCGGTACCACTTCAGCCAGGGCCTGTTGTAGCTGTTCAGCGTCCTCGCCAATTAACAGCAGTAACTTGCAATGCCGGGCAACCGCTGGCCGCAACTGGGTAAAATCCGCACCCTTGGCCTGGCCACCGGCGATGAGGATGATGTCGCGCGGGCCGCCCAGTCCGTTCAATGCCGCCTCGGTGGCGCCGACATTGGTGCCCTTGGAGTCGTTAACAAAACGTACGCCATCAATTTCCGCAATCTGTTGGCAGCGATGAGGCAGTCCGGCGAACTCGCGCAAAGTCTCCACCATGGTTTCCAGCCCCAGACCCGCGGCATATCCCAGGGCCAGGGCTGACAGGGCATTGGCCACATTGTGGCGTCCCGCCAGTTTCATCTGTGCAGTCGCTAACAGGGCGTCAAACTTATAACAGAGAGTTTCCAGCCCATCGACCTGGCGCAGGCCAAAGCCCCCGAGTTCGGGCTCACCCATGCGCCAGCTGACGATCTCTACATCGGCGGCCACCAGGGGAACCGTCAACGGATCGTCGCGGTTGACCACCGCCTTGCGACAACCACGGAAAATCCGGTGCTTGGCCTGATGGTAGCCGGGCATCGTGCCGTGCCGGTCCAGATGGTCAGCACTGATGTTCAATACCGTGGCGACGGCCAGATCCAGGCGCCCGGCTCGCTCCAGTTGAAAACTGGACAGCTCGAGCACATAAAGCTCACGCTCATCCGCCAGCAATTCCAGGGCCGGCGTACCCAGATTGCCGCCAACACCCACATTTAACCCCGCATCGCGCGCCATCGCGCCCAGCAGTTCAGTGACTGTGGACTTGGCATTGGAGCCGGTAATACCCACTACCGGCGCCCGGGCCTGCTGCACGAACAGGTCGATATCACCTACGACGGTAATGCCGGCTGCATGGGCCCGGACCACAATAGGGTCATTCATGGCGATACCGGGGCTGACTATCAGCTGTGCGGCGCTATCGATAATCTCCGGCGGGTAGTCGCCGGCAAAGACTGTCACCTCGGGCATTTCCCGGCGCAGTTCAGCCAGGCCCGGCGGTTCGGCGCGAGTATCTACCACCGTGAACGGAATGCCGCGAGCATGCAGGTGTCGCGCGCAGGACAGGCCGGTAGCACCCAGGCCGACCACGACCCGGTTCACGCTACTTGCTATCACATTCTGTACCACGACTGCTGTCACCTTATTCTCGCCCAACACCTAATGCTTAACACCCAACTCTTTAATCCCCGGCCCCGACACCTGAAACGCAGGATCTAACGCAACTTCAATGTGGCCAGCCCGAACAGGACCAGCATCACGGTAATAATCCAGAAACGCACGATCACCCGGGGCTCCGGCCACCCCTTCAATTCGTAATGGTGATGAATCGGCGCCATGCGAAAAATCCGCTTGCCGGTCAGCTTGAAGGAGGCCACCTGTATGATTACCGACACGGTCTCCAGTACAAAAATGCCACCCATAATGAAAAATACGATTTCGTGGCGGATAATCACCGCCACCGTGCCCAGGGCCGCGCCCAGGGCCAGTGCGCCCACGTCGCCCATGAATATCTGGGCGGGATAAGTGTTGAACCACAAAAATCCCAGACCGGCCCCGGCGATAGCCCCACAAAAAACTGCCAGTTCACCACTGCCGGCCACATAGGGAATATGCAGGTACTCGGCGAAATCAACGTGACCGGTGAGGTAGGCGATGATTCCCAGGGCGGTACCCACCATGACAGTTGGCAGGATGGCCAGCCCGTCCAGCCCATCGGTCAGGTTGACCGCGTTGCTGGCGCCGACAATCACAAAGTAAGCCAGCACAATGAACAACGGCCCCATGCTCCAGGAAAAGTCCTTGAAGAAGGGTATATACAACTCAGTGGTCACCGGCGTATCAAAAGCCAGGTAGAGATAAAGCGCCGCTGCCAGCCCGGCCACCGATTGCCACAGGTACTTCCAGCGCGCCGGCAGCCCGCGGGAGTCCTTCTCCACCACCTTGCGGTAGTCGTCCACCCAACCGACCGCGCCAAACACTCCGGTGACCAGCAGGGCGATCCACAGATAAGGGTTGGTCAGGTCCCCCCACAGGATGGTCGCCACCGCAATGCCGACCAGAATAAGCGCACCGCCCATGGTGGGGGTACCCGACTTGCTCAGGTGGCTCTGGGGACCGTCGTCGCGAACCGTCTGCCCCACCTGGTGGTAGTTCAACCGGCGAATCATGGTGGGACCCACCAACAGTGAAATGGCCAGCGCCGTGCCTGCGGCCAGAATGCCGCGCAGGGTCAAATACTGGAATACGAGGAAGGCGCTATCGTATTGGCTGAGGTACTGCGCCAGTAGCAGCAACATATTCAGTCCTCCCCCGCCCTGTGGCCCGCAAGCAGGGCCTGTAGCACCGACTCCATACCGGCGCTGCGGGAGCCTTTTACCAGCACGGTATCCGCACTGCCAAATACGCCCTCCAGACCGGCCAATACCGCTGCCCGATCGACAAACCACCGCCCCCCCGTCCCGAAAGCCGCAACCGCCGTCTGTAGCTCGGGCCCCACACCCCAGAGCTGTTCAATGCCGGCGGCCCGGGCGTATTCACCCACTTCCCGATGCAACATGTCACTGGTGTCGCCCAGCTCTGCCATGGCGCCCAGAAGCAGGGTACGGCGCTCGACACAACAGGCGAGAACATCGATCGCAGCCCGCACCGAACCCGGGTTGGCGTTGTAGCAATCATCGATCACTGTCACCCCGGCTGCAGATTTTGAAGGGAGCAGGCGACCCGCAGCGGGCCGCACCGAGCCCAATCCTTCCCTGATCTGGGCCAGCGACAAGTCGCAGGCCAGGCCCACCGCGATCGCCGCCAGCGCATTGGCCACATTATGCTCACCGGGCAAGGCCAGATGAATGGGGCTGTCTCCAGCGGGAGTGAGTGCGGTAAAACTGATTCCCTCAATGCCCCTGCAGCGCACGTTACTGGCGCCTATGGCCGCGGGCCGGTTCAGGCCGAAGTCCAACACTGTCGCAGCGCCGGCCCTGGCCCGCCACTCGCCGGCCCAGGGCTGGTCCGCATTGATAATGGCGAAATCATCTCTACCCAGGCCATCAAAAATCTCGCCCTTGGCCGCAGCGACCGCGCCGACGCCGCCAAAGCCCTGCAGGTGAGCGGGCATGGCATTGAGTAACACAGCCACCGATGGCCGCCCCAACTCACACAACCAGGCAATATCCCCCGCTCGCGCGGCACCCATCTCCACCACGGCGTAATCGTCACCGGGCGCCAGGCGCAGTAACGTCAGCGGCACGCCGATTTCATTATTGAAGTTGCCCTCGGTAGCAACCGTCACACCCCGCTGTGACAGCACCGCGTGTACCATATTTTTGACGGTGGTCTTGCCGCTGCTGCCGGTAATCGCTACCAGCGTACCGCTGAACAACTGCCGGTTATGAGCAGCCAGTCGACCCAGGGCCAGGCGGGTATCAGCGACACACAATTGCGGCAGGGGTACGTCCACCAGATGGCTGACCAGAGCTGCTGCCGCTCCGGCGTCGCCCGCCTGCGCGATGTGATCGTGCCCGTCGTGGTGTTCGCCACTCAAGGCGACAAACAGGTCACCGCGTTGCAGTGAGCGGCTGTCGGTCGATACACGCAGAACCTCACGGTCACCACCGCTCAACTGAGCCTGTAACGGCGCCTGCAGTTCAGACAGAGTCATGGCGCGCATCACAATGCCTCTCTCCTTGCCAGTACACCACGCGCCTGCGCTTCATCACTGAAGTGCAGGCGCTGTCCGTCCACGATCTGGTAATCCTCGTGGCCCTTGCCCGCTATAACGACACAATCCCCTGCACTGGCCTCGGTCAGTGCCTGCTCTATCGCCTCGGCCCGGTCCACGACCAGTGTATAGTCGCCACTGCACCCGGATTCAATATCGCGCACGATGTCCACCGGCGATTCACCGCGTGGGTTATCACTGGTGACCACCACTTTGTCAGACAGCTCACAGGCAACGCGGCCCATCAGCTGACGTTTTGTTTTATCCCTGTCCCCACCGCAACCGAAAACCGTGACCAGCGCGCCGCGCACATGGGGCTTCAATGCCCCCAGTACCTGTTCCAGGGCATCCGGGGTGTGGGCGTAGTCAACAATCACCTGCAAGCCCAAAGAATTTGGAATGGCCTGCATACGCCCGGGTACCGGCTGCAAGTGTGGAACAACCTCCAGTATGGCACGCAGCTCCTCCCCGGCCAGCGCCAAAGCCGATACGGCCGCCGCCAGGTTCGCCAGGTTGAAATCCCCCGGCAGGGGACTATTGAATGTCGCGCTGCCCCAGGGGCTGTGCAACTCGGCCCGTACGCCGCCACTATAAAACTGCGGATTCTCGACCCGCACATCCGCGGGGCCGCCACACGCTGAATAGGTCAGCACCCGCACCCGGGGGTCAACCACCGCCTGCACCTGAGGCGCAAACTCATCGTCGATATTAATTACCGCGTGGCGCAGCCCTTCCATGGCGAACAATTGCAGCTTGGCGCGACCATAGGCACCCATGCTGCCGTGATAATCCAGGTGATCGTGGGACAAATTGGTGTAGAGCGCCGTCTCAAATTCAACGCCGTTGACCCGCCCCTGCTCCAAGGCATGGGAAGACACCTCCATGCTCACGGCGAATACGCCCTGATCGCGCCACTGTCCCAGTTGTCGCTGCACTGCCACCGCATCCGGCGTGGTATTGGTCGCCTCGACAACATCGTCTTCCAGGGTGGCGCCAAGGGTACCGATCACACCACAGGACTTGCCCAGAGACCGCCCCAGCTGACCTATCAGGCGCGTGGTGGTGGTTTTGCCGTTGGTACCGGTAACGCCCACTATGTGCAAGTCGCGACTGGGGCGGCGGTAGAAGCGCGCTGCCAGCAGGCCCGCCTCCAGGCGCAACTCCGGCAGCTCCACCAGCGGCACCGGTATTTCATCGACGAAGCCGGCCACCGGAGCCTGGGCCACTACCGCCGCGGCGCCATTGGCCACGGCTTGTTCGATAAACTGGCGACCGTCATGCACATCGCCGGGCATGGCGAGAAACAGATCCCCCGGGGAAATTTTCCGGCTGTCCAACTGGATGCCGCCTATCAGGGTCGCACCGCCCAGGCAGTGACTGCTGGCCAGCAGTTCCGCCAGCGGCAGCGGCGCAACCGCCCCGTGGCTGGATGTCATCATCACGCTGCGCCTCCGGGTGATGCTGGCGCCGTCCCGGCCACTGCACTGAGTTCTGTCGGTGGCACATTGAGTATGCGCAGAGCCCCCTTGGTCACCTCGGAAAACACGGGCGCGGCAACAGCACCGCCACCGTAGAGTTTTCCCTTGGGGTCATTGATGACGACCACGGTCACCAGGCGAGGATCATTGGATGGCGCAATACCGGCAAACAGGGCCACGTGCCGGTCACCGCTATAGCCTCCGGGACCGACCTTGCGCACGGTGCCGGTCTTGCCGCCCACCTGATAACCGGGAACACGCGCTTTGCGCGCTGTGCCGTTCTCCCCGGTAACCGCGTGTAATATCTCCAGCACCTGGGCGGCGATATGCGGCGAAATCACCTGGTCCCCGGAGGGCAACTCTCCCTCCAGCGCCAACAACGACACCGGCAGCAGCACTCCGCCGTTGGCGAACACGGTATAGGCTCTGGCGAGTTGCAGGGGCGTGGTGGTAATGCCATAGCCAAACGCCAGGGAAATTTTCTCTGTGGAGTGCCAGCGAGGTCGATTGGGCAGCCGCCCGGCACTCTCACCAGGGAACCCGGTACCCCCCGGCTGACCTATACCAAAGCGATTAAATACATCCCAGATAGGCTCGTGACCCAGCTCCAGGGCGATTTTGGTCACCCCTACCTGGCTGGACTTCTGGATCACCCGCGTCAGACTGATCTCACCGTAGTTACGCGGATCCGTATAAACCTTGCGACCCACACGAATCCGGCCCGGCGTCGTATCGATCATGGTTTGCGGCGTGTAGCGGCCACTTTCCAGGGCCGCCACCAGCGTCAGGGATTTCATGGTGGAACCGGGCTCGTACACATCGGTCATGGCCCGATTGCGCATGCTGGCCGCCTTCACCCCCTTGCGGCTGTTGGGGTTGTATACCGGGTAGTTGACCATGGCCAGAATCTCACCGGTATGCGCGTCCAGCGTAACAATTGAACCGGAGGCTGCGCTGAGGGCGATGACCGCCTTGCGTAACACACGGTGCTGCAAATACTGCAGGCGCAGGTCTATGCTCAGGGTGAGATCCTTACCCGGCCTGGCGGGCACCAACACGCCGATATCACGCACGACGTCGCCATGCAGGTCCTTGATGTATTTCTTCTTGCCTGGTACGCCCTGCAGCCAGTCGTTGTAGGCAAGTTCCAGCCCGGCTATTCCCTCATCATCAACATTGGTAAAGCCCACCAGCTGGGCGGCCACTTCACCCGCTGGATAGAAGCGACGATATTCTCGCTCCCCGTAGACACCCTTGATCCGTTTCTCCAGCACCGCCCTCGCATCTGCCGGCACACGGTGGCGCTGCAGGTACATAAACTGCTTGCCCTCATAGCGGGCCAGCTTGTCCTTCAGCTTCGGCAACTTCATCCCCAGCGCCGCCGCCAGTTCACCCAGGCGCTCCGACCCCTTGAGTATCCGCGGGTTGGCCCAGATCGAAACTACCGGGGTACTTACCGCCAGCGGCTCTCCCCGCCTATCGGAGATCACTCCCCGGTAAGCCGGTATTTCCGCCGTACGCACCGAGCGCATGGCCCCCTGATCCTGCAAGAACTCATGCCCGCGCTCCATGTCCAGAACCTGTAGAGACAACACGCGCCCGACCAGCAATGCCAGCAACGAGCACAGCACGCCCACTACCAGGTAAAAGCGCCAGACTGATATCGGTTGGCTCTTATTGCGCCTCATCGGGGCACCACCTTAAACTGCGCCAGGTCGGGCGCCTGCATGCCCAGGTCGGCTCTGGCGACCTTTTCCACCCGGCGGTGCGAAGCCCAGGTGCTTTGCTCCAGCAGCAGGCGACCATAATCTTCATGCAGGTACCACTGGGAGGATTCCAGCACTTGCAACTGCGCATAGAGCGCGCGACAGGCATGGGTGGAATGAATAACCGCGAAGGTCGAAACCAGTATGAGCAGCAGTGCGCCGGCATTGAGCCACAGCATCTCTGCCGGGCTCTTGCCATCACGCTCCGCCGTGGTAGCGGTTACCATCCTGCTTTTCGCCACGCTATTTGCCCAACCAGACCATTAACTGATTTTCTCCGCGACGCGCATAATCGCGCTGCGCGCCCGCACATTACCCGACACCTCTCCGGCGCCGGCCTTGACCGCTTTGCCTATCAACTTCATACGCCGATTGAGTGCGCTGTCCGGGATCGGCAACCCGGCAGGAAATTTCTCACCCCTGGCCATATCGCGCATATAGCGTTTAACCAGGCGATCCTCCAGCGAGTGAAAACTGATCACTACCAGACGGCCGCCAATGCGCAACATATCCAGCGCACCGGCGAGCAAATCCTGCAGATCGTCCAACTCGCGGTTGACCTTGATACGGATAGCCTGGAATGACCGGGTGGCTGGATGCTTGTGCCTCTCCCACCTGGGATTTGCCTCGCTGACGACCCTGGCCAGACGACCCGTGGTCGCGATGGGTGACTCCTCCCTCGCAGCGAC
>PVMK01127232.1_pt1 | contig 11965 bp, 13 predicted proteins | sample 1853481 | NCBI WGS metagenome assembly PVMK01 (sample SAMN08533507, study PRJNA380276) | Marine sediment metagenome, whole genome shotgun sequencing project. | reverse complement strand
CGCGCACCGCGGGCCAGCGCCCACTGCAGCGCTTGAGCGCGAGCCTCATCGTCGAAGGGTATTTCCAGCCCGTGGTCGTTGCTGATTCTTGCCAGCCAGTGCGTCACCACGTCCAGGTAAGCGTCCTGCTTGAACGGATGAAACGACAACCAGATGCCGAACCGGTCAGACAGGGAAATCTTTTCCTCGACTGCTTCGCCGTGGTGCAGTTCCCCGTCCACGTGGCGGGCGGCCAGATTGTCCTCCATGTACTCGGGCAGCAGATGGCGTCGATTGGACGTGGCGTAGATCAGAATGTTCTCAGATGCACGGAACACCGAACCCTCCAGAACGCTCTTCAGCGCCTTATAGGATGAATCGTCCGACTCGAAGGACAGATCGTCGCAGACGACGATGAATCGAAAGGGCTGGTCACGCACCCGATCGGCAATCTCGGGGAGTGCGGACAGCGCTTCCTTGTCGACTTCGAGCAGACGCAATCCCTCTGCCGCATAGCGATTCAGCAGCCCATGAATGAGCGACGATTTTCCAGTCCCGCGAGCGCCCCACAGCAGCACGTTGTTGGCGGGCAGCCCGGCGGCGAACTGACGGGTGTTCCGCTCCAGCAACGCCTTCTGCCGATCGACGCACAGCAGGTCGTCCAGATCGATGGCATCAACGTCCGGATGCGCCCGCAACTCACCCCCGAACGGTCCCTCGCGCCAGACCGCTGCGTGATGTACGCGCCAGTCGAGGGGCTCCTTGCCGGGCAGCAGCGCCTGAACCCGAACCAGGGTCTCCAGCGCCACCGATTTCAGCCGCTTTTTCGGGTCTGCCAACTGACTAATTCCGCCTGCAAGGCGCGCATTCTAAACCAGCAGCACGCCGTGAGTCGCAGCCCCATTCAAGGTAGAATGCAGCGGCTGAATCAATGGCCTGCAGCATGTCCGAATCGAGCGGTCCCGAACGTCGCAAGGGCGATACCCAGCGCCGCGGTATAAAGGAAGATCGGCGCAACGGCGAGCGCGTTGCGGATGATCCCTTACCGCGCCGTGATCCCGAACGCGCAGACCGCCGTAAGACCGACTAACGGCTGCGGGTGAGCACCGCCGTCGGCGTCGCCTTCGGCGCCTATTTCGTCATTCTCGGACTGCTTGGCTATCTCGCCTGGCGACGCACCTCCGACCTCGAAGATTACGTACTAGGAGGCCGCCGCCTGGGCGCAGCCGTAACGGCGCTGAGCGCAGGTGCCTCGGATATGAGCGGCTGGCTGCTGTTGGGTTTGCCCGGCGCCGTATTCATCAGCGGATTGGCGGAGACCTGGATCGTCCTCGGGCTGGTGCTGGGTGCCTATCTGAACTGGCGGATCGTGGCACCGCGGCTGCGCCATTTTACTGCCGCGGCGGAGCGATCGGTTACCCTGCCCGGCTTTCTGGCCGCTCGCCTCGCCAACGACGGACCGGCAATCCGGATTACCACCACCACGCTGATCATAGGCTTCTTCGCGATCTACACCGCCGCCGGGCTGGTTGCCGGGGCAAAGCTGTTCACCCTGGTGCTGGGTCTGGATTACCAGACGGCGCTCTGGTGTGGCGTCGCCGTAGTCATGGCTTACACGGCGTTAGGCGGCTTTCTGGCGGTAAGTTGGACCGATTGCTTTCAAGCCCTGCTGATGGTCTGCGCGCTGGTCGCAATCCCATTGCTCGCATGGCAGTACAGTGGCGACGCCACCATTGAGCCCACCCGGCTGGTGCTGACCACGGGCGTGTCGGGGCTTGGGATTGTGTCGCTACTGGCCTGGGGGCTCGGCTACTTCGGCCAGCCCCACATTCTCGCCCGCTTCATGGCGATTCGATCCGCCGCACTGATCCCGCGGGCGCGTCGCATCGGCATGGCGTGGATGATCGTCAGTAGCACCGGCGCAGTCGGTGTCGGCATGGTGGGCTATCAATGGACCCTCGCGACTGATTTCGTACTGGCCGATCCCGAGACCATATTCATCGCCCTGAGCCAGGCCCTGCTATCACCCTGGATCGCCGGCATCGTACTTGCCGCCATTCTCGCTGCGGTAATGAGCACCGTCGATTCGCAGTTACTGGTCGCCTCTACCGCCCTGGTGGAGGACGTCGTGCGACCCGCAACCACGATCGTCAACGAGACGCAGCTGGTCTGGCTGAGCCGGGGTGCGGTTGTAGCGATCGCCTTGCTGGCAGGCGTGCTGGCCAGCGACCCATCCAATCAGGTACTGGATCTGGTCGCCTACGCATGGGCGGGGCTGGGCGCAAGCCTGGGTCCGGCGATTCTCGCGGCTTTGTTCTGGCGCGGGGCCAGTGCGGTCGGCGTGGCTGTCGGGATGTGGGCCGGCGCGGTGGTGGTAGTGGCGTGGCGCCAACTCGAAGGCGGATTGTTTGACCTCTACGAGATGGTCCCGGGGGTATTGGCCGCCGCATCGACGATCGCGTTAATCAGCCGGCTGCGTCCCCCCGACCGCGAGGCTGTGCGGCGCTATGATGCCTACCAGAAGGCCTACCGGAATGCCTAGTGCAGCTCACGTCGGAGCGGGACGACATTGTCCTGCCGGCGTTCATAGATCCGGCGTTCCCGACCCGGCCCATCAACACCGATGCGCCCAGCATCGAACAACCGCAGATCGCATTCGCAGGTGCCGCCAGCCGAGGTAAACGACAGCGTATGGCCCATCAGCCGCCAGGTGCCTGCTTCAGTGCGCTCGCCGGTGGTTTCGACATAGGCGCCACCGTTCAGGGAGCCGCTCAGCTCCAGGGTCACTGACCCACCGGGACTTTCCGAGTACCAGGTTCCTGGGAGATCCAGACGTTCAAGCCAACGCAGACGATTTCGGTGAGCTCCGCGAGCCCAGGTAAAGGCGACAATCGCTACTACGATCACCAACGCCAGCGATCCCATCAGACAAACGCTCGCGCGACATCGGTAAGGTTGGCATCGCCATTGAGTTCAACCTTCTGCTCAATGTCGGCAAAGGTGCGTTCCACGAACGCCGTATTCTGCCCAACGGCAACGAAGGTCCACTCAGCACGCTGATGCGCGTCCTGCAAACCGCTCTCACAGACACCCACCACGGTATTGCGGCCGAACCGGTCGCGCAGCCCGCCGAGGCGCTGGCGCTTTTCCTTCAACGACCGGCAGCCCGGCAGGTGAAACGTCAAGGTCAGTACACCGATCTGCATAACCAACTACCTATGAGATCCCAATCAATGCTACCTATGTGTCGACCGGCAGATCAACGTCGTCGCGGGTCATCGAGTAGAACACCGTGTCGAGATCGTGAAATTCGCGTCGCATATCGAAGGTCATGCCCAGCCGCTGCAACACCCGTACCGAGCGCTGGTTGGGCGTGTCCGTGGCCGCGATGACTCGTTCGACGTGACACCGGTCGAACACATCGCGCAACGCTTCGGTGGCGGCTTCCGACACCAGCCCCTCGCCCCAATGCTCCGGCAGAATGCCGTACAGGAGTTCAACCTGCTCGCCGTCTTCGAAGCGTCGATGCCCGCAGAAGCCGATCAAGCCAGACGACAGTGGGCCGCTATCGTCACGCAACTCCAAGCCGAAGTAGCCAAAGCCCTCGGCGGCAAAGCTGCTTACGCTTCTGCCGATGATGTCCACGATGGCACCGCGTTCGAGGATCCGGTCTTCGAACAGATAGCGGCGCACTTCCGGGTCTGTGCAAAACCGCTCCATGGCGTCAGCATCCGACTCATCGAGCGGCCGCAGACGCAGACGTTCTGTTTGCAAAACGATGTTCATAGCAGAGGTCCCGCCCCAGGCCGAGTTTGCCATAGGCGAATACATAAGCGAACATCCATAGCGCAGATCAATTTCGGACCCTCCCAATGAGATTCAGCTTCTGGCCGGCGCCGGCCCAACCGTGGCCGGAGGTGTCCAGCCTTGCCCAGCACGCCGAACAAACAGGCTGGGACGGCATCTGGTATGCCGACCATTTCATGCCCAACGCAGAAGACACTACGACGCCCTGGCCGGAGGCGTGGACGACACTTGCGGCACTCGCTGCCTGCGTTCCGCGCGTGCGCATCGGCACCCTGGTGAGCGGCAACACCTATCGACACCCAGCGGTACTAGCCAAAATGGCGGCCACGCTCGACCACATCAGTGGCGGTCGGGCAGTGCTTGGACTGGGCGCGGGATGGCAGGAAAACGAACATCAGCAGTACGGCATCCCGTTCTACACGCTGGCAGAGCGACTGGCGCGCTTGGACGAAGCCTGTCAGGTGATCAAGGCGCTGTACAACGAATCCGTGGCGAACTTCTCCGGCGACTTCTACCAGCTCGATGCGGCGTCCCTGGAACCGAAACCACTGCAGCAGCCGCTACCGCTGTTGATCGGCGGCGGCGGCGAGAAGGTTACCCTGAAGATTACTGCGCGCTACGCGGACGAATGGAACGTGTGGGGTACGGTCGATACCCTGCGCCACAAAATGGAGATCCTTGATGGCCACTGTAGGGATGTCGGACGAAACCCGGCCGAGATTCAGCGCAGTGCCGTGGCGCTGCTGTTCATGAGCGATGATGCGGACTTTCTCGAGCGGATGCGCGGCGCCGGCATCGAGCGCCCGTCGATTATCGGCGACGTCGCGGAGGTCCGAGACATCGTTGCCGAGTACGAGGCCATTGGCGTGGACGAGTTGATCGTACCGGACTTTACGCTCGGCAGCGGCGATCAGAAGCGCGCCACCATGGACACCTTCATCAGCGAGGTTGCAGGCCGATGAACGACGAAGTTGTCACGCCTGTTCCAGCCGCCACGATCGTGCTGTTGCGGCCAGCGGCATCCGGGTTCGAGATGTTCATGATCGTTCGCCATCACCAGATCGACTTCGCCTCCGGCGCACTGGTCTTTCCTGGCGGCAAGATCGATGCGGGCGACAGCGATCCCGCCCTCGCCGAACGTTGCGACGGTGCGGATGCCGACCCAGCCACCCGCGCAATTCAGATCGGGGCGATACGCGAAGCGTTCGAGGAATGTGGAGTGTTGCTTGCGCGACCGCAAGGACAGTCAGACCTGGTCACCGGAACGCGGCTCAGCGAGTTGGACCACTACCGCGATGAGATCCACGGCGGCGAGTTGACTCTGGCGGAATTTCTGGACCGTGAGTCGCTGCGTCTGGCCTGTGATCAGCTGGTGCCGTTCGCGCACTGGGTCACCCCGGACATGATGCCGAAGCGCTTTGACACCTATTTCTACCTGGCCATGGCGCCGGCCGATCACGTGGCGGTGCATGACGGCCACGAATCCGTCGATTCGGTCTGGATCAGCCCACAGCAGGCCGCAGAGGACGCCAAGGCCGGGACCCGTACGATCATTTTCCCAACGCTACGAAACATCGCCAAACTGGCGTTCTCCGAAACCACCGATGCCGCGATAGCCCAGGCCAGAAGCGCCAACGTCGTAACGGTCACGCCCTGGATGGAAAAACGCGAGGACGGAACCTACCTGTGCATACCCCCCGAGGCCGGCTACGACATCAGCGAGGAGAAGATGCCGGATCGCCCGCCAGCCTGAGAATCGTTTTCAGCCGCCGAAGTCGTCGAGGAGGATGTTTTCGGGCTCGACACCCAGGTCTTCGAGCATCTGCAGTACCGCCGCGACCATCGGCGGGGGTCCGCAGAGGTAGTATTCGCAGTCTTCGGGGGCCGGGTGGTCGTTCAGGTAACGATCAAAAACCACTTGGTGAATGAAGCCCTCGTGGCCGGTCCAGTTGTCTTCGGGCAGCGGTTCCGACAGCGCGGCGTGCCAGGCGAAATTGCTGAAGTCGTCGGCCAGCTTGTCGAACTCGTCGACATAGAACATCTCGCGCAGGCTGCGCGCCCCATACCAGAAGCTCATGGGAACGCTGCTGTGCTTGCGCTTCAACTCGTCGAAAATCTGCGAGCGCAGCGGCGCCATGCCCGCGCCACCGCCAATCCAGATCTTCTCGGCCGAAGTTTCCTTGACGAAAAAGTCCCCGTACGGGCCGAACACCGTCAGGGTGTCACCTGGTTTCAGGTTGAACGTATACGAGGACATCTTGCCGGGCGGAAAGTCGGTGCCGGGAGGCGGCGAAGCGATCCGGATATTGAATTTGAGAATGCCTTTCTCTTCGGGGTAGTTCGCCATCGAGTAGGCGCGGATCGTCGGTTCCACCACCCGGCTGTGGTACTTCCAGACATCGAAGCGGTCCCAGTCGCCGTGGTATTCGTCCTCTACCTGAATTTCTCGATAGTCCATCTCGTAGGGCGGGATTTCGAGCTGAACGAAGCCCCCTGCCTTGAAATCCACCTCTTCTCCCGCCGGCAGTTTCAACTCGAGTTCTTTGATGAAGGTCGCCACGTTGCGGTTGGAGGTCACTTCGCAGTCCCAGCGTTTGACGCCAAACGCATCCTCTGGAACGTGGATCTTCAGATCGTGTTTAACCGCCACCTGACACGACAGCCGCCAGTTGTCGCGTATCTCCCCGCGGGTGAAGTGACCCTCTTCCGTCGACAGAATCGAGCCGCCACCGTCGTTGACCTGGCAGCGACATTGACCACACGTGCCGCCCCCGCCACACGCGCTGGACAGGAAGATGCCACTTGCAGCCAACGTTCCCAGCAGCTTGTCGCCAGCCGCAACGCTGATCGAATGCTCAGCGTCCCCGTTGATCTCGATAGTCACGTCGCCGGTGCTGACCAGCCGCGAGCGCGCGAAGAGAATCACCATCACCAGGAACAGAATCGTTCCGGTGAACATACCAACGCCCAGTAAAACTGTGATATCGAGCATCAGCGGACCCTAGAGATCGATGCCGCCGAAAGACATGAAGCAGAGGGAAATCAGACCCACCGAGATAAACGTGATGCCAAGCCCGCGCAAACCCTCGGGGACATCGCTGTACTTCAGTTTCTCCCGAACACCCGCCAATGCGGTGATCGCAAGCGCCCAGCCAACGCCAGACCCGAGCCCGAATACGGTGCTTTCAAGAAACGTGTAGTCGCGTTCAACCATGAACAACGTTGCGCCGAGAATGGCGCAATTGACGGTGATCAGTGGCAGGAACACCCCGAGCGCGTTGTATAGCGCGGGTACAAAGCGGTCGAGGAACATCTCCAGAATCTGGACCATCGCTGCAATCACACCGATGTATGAAAGCAACCCGAGAAAGCTGAGATCGATTTCTCCCAGGCCCGCCCAGGCAAGCGCGCCATCACGCAACAGATAATTGAGGATCAGATTGTTGATCGGCACGGTAATGCCCAGCACGACAACCACGGCAATGCCAAGTCCGATCGCGGTCTCGACCTTCTTGGAGATGGCGATGAAGGTGCACATCCCAAGAAAGAACGTCAGCGCCATGTTGTCGATGAACACGGCACGGACGAACAGGCCCAGGTATTGCTCCAGCACTTACACAGCCTCCTTGTACGGGCTGTTCGGCATAATCTCGAAATCTGGTGCTTCCACCTGGTCGGTCTTCCAGGAACGCAGCCCCCAGATCAGTAGACCGATGATGAAGAACGCGCTCGGAGCAAGCAGCATCAGCCCGTTCGGCAGATACCAGCCCCCATTGCTGACGGTGGGCAGAATCTCAAAACCGAGCAGCGTCCCGGCGCCCAGCGGCTCGCGGATCAACGCCACCACGATCAGCACCAGCGCGTAGCCCGATGCATTGCCGATGCCATCGAGAAAGGACAACCAGGGGCCATTCTGCATGGCGAACGCTTCGGCCCGCCCCATCACAATACAGTTGGTAATGATCAAACCGACGAACACCGACAGTGATTTGCTGATCTCATAGGCGACCGCTTGCAGCACCTGATCCACCACAATCACCAGCGAGGCGATGATGGTCATCTGAACAATGATGCGAATGCTGCTCGGGATCCGTTTGCGGACCAGCGAGATAGCAAAGTTCGACAGGGCGGTCACCGAGATCACCGCGGCGCACATCACCAGCGTGGTGGACATGCTCACCGTCACCGCGAGCGCCGAGCAGACGCCGAGCACCTGCAATGCAATCGGGTTGTCGTTGAACAGCGGGTCGATCAGTACTTCGCGCGGCGTTGCCATGTTACGCAGCCTCTGCTTTCAGATTTTCCAGGAACGGTCCGAAGCCCAGCTCGCCAGCCCAGAACCGAATCAGATTCTCGACTCCACGACTGGTCAGGGTCGCGCCAGACAGCGCATCGACTTCATACGCAGCCGCCGCAGTACCACTCGCCGAGCGGGTCTTGACCAGGCGCACCGCCGGCTCACCCGCGTCATCGAACAGCTGAACGCCGGTCCATTGCGCTTTCCATCTCGGATTGTCGACCTCACCGCCCAGACCGGGTGTCTCCTTGTGGTTGTAGAACGCCAATCCCGAGATGGTTTTCAGGTCACCGTCGAGCGCAAGATAGCCGTACAGCGTGCCCCACAATCCGTAACCTCGAACCGGCAACACCAGGTTTTCGATACCGGCATCGGTCTCCACGACGTAGATCAGCGCAACATTCTCGACCCGACCCAGAACCGCAATATCCTCGGAATTGCTGAGGTCGCGTGAACGGTCCGGATCGCGCGCGGCTCGCAGTTCGTTGTAGCTATCGATGTCGAAGTCCGCGACAAATCGCCCGCTGGCGAGATCAACTGCGCGTACGGTGAACTGCCCGAACAGTTCCTCCACGCCGCGGCCCTCGGCGTCGACTGTTGCCTTGGCCGGCAACATTCCGGCCGCCCGAAGGATGTTCTGCTTCCTGTCGAGCTCTTTGTTGAGCTGCTGTGCCGGGCGCAGGTTCACCGCCGCGCCCGCCACCACGATCGAGCAGACCAGACACAGTACGATGGCAACCGTCAGCACATTGCCAATACCTTCCTTGTCGAAGCCGCCGCCGGCGCTATCGAAGCCGCCGCGGGCGCTGTCAAAGCTCTCAGACGTGTCAGCCACGCGCCAACCTCCGCTTGATGTTCGCTCGCACCACGTAATAGTCGATGAGCGGCGCGAACAGATTGCCGAACAGAATCGCCAGCATGATGCCTTCCGGGAAGGCCGGGTTAACCACACGAATCAATGCGCACATGAAGCCGATCAGAATTCCGTACGACCATCGGCCCGCGTCCGTCATGGCCGCGGAAACCGGATCGGTTGCCATGAACACCACGCCGAAGGCATAGCCGCCCAGCACCAGGTGCCAGGGCAGGGTCATCGCGAACATCGGATTGTCCGCAGAACCAATCGCATTGAACGCCCACACGGTCAGTGCGGTCCCCAGCAGGCAGCCTGCCATGATCCGCCATGAAGCGATGCGCGTGGCCAACAGGATCGCGCCGGCCAGCAGAATCGCCAGCGTCGAGGTTTCGCCAAAGGACCCGGGCATGTTGCCCAGAAAGGCTTGCATCCAGGTCACCCCGTAGTCGTCACCGATTGCGGCGGCACCCAATGGTGTCGCACGGGTAAATCCGTCCACCGCAACCCACACGGCGTCACCTGACATCTGGGCGGGATACGCAAAGTAGAGAAACGCACGACCCACCAGCGCCGGGTTCAGGAAGTTCTTGCCGGTTCCCCCGAACACTTCCTTACCAATCACCACCCCGAAGGCGATGCCAACGGCCGCCATCCACAGCGGCGTATTGGCCGGCAAGGTCAGGTGAACAGGATGCTGGTGACGAAGAATCCTTCGTTGATCTCATGCCCGCGCTTGGAGGCAAATACCGCCTCGAACGCGATCCCGACCAGAAACACGACGGCATACAGCGGATGTAGTACGCCAGGCCATGCACCAGGCAATCCCACACGCTGGCGGGTCGTACCCGGCCACCAACTCCACGAACCAGAACCGCCAATTGCCGATGCTGGTCTGGCCAAGCATCTGCATGGCTTCGTTGGCCTGATACCCGGTTGCGTAGGCGCCCGCAAGTGCCGGGATGAAGGCACACATCCAGACGGTGATCATCACCCGCTTGAGGTTCAAGCCATCGCGGACGTGAGACGGGCCGGCGGTCACCGTCGCCGGGGTGTACAAGGCGGTATCAATCGCTTCATACACCGGATAGAGGGCGGCGAACCGGCCCCCCTTATCGAAGTGCGGTGCGATGTGATCAAGAAGGTTGCGCAACCAGCGCACGGCTAACCTTCCTTCTCGATCAGCGTCAGCACGTTGCGCAGTGCCGGCGCATATTCGTACTTGCCCGGACAGGCATAGGTGCACAACGCAAGGTCTTCCTCGTCCAGTTCCAGGCAGCCGAGCGCCGTAGCCCTTTCCAGGTCTTCGACCAACACCGCGCGCAACAGCTGCGTCGCCAGAATATCCAGCGGCATAACGCTTTCATAAGTCCCGATGGGAACCATTGCCCGGGGGCTGCCATTCGAGGTGGTGGAAAAGTGCAACAGCTTGCGGGGCAGCCAGGCCGATAGAAAGATGGGGAATACCGAATGCAGGTTCCAGCCCGGACTCAGCCAGCCGATGAGCTTGCGCTGGTGATCTTCGGGAAGCACCGAGACCTGCTGATGATACCGACCAAGGTAAGCTTCCGCACCGGCGGCTTCACGCCCGCCGAATACCGAACCGGAAATGACCCGTTGCTCCTCGTTCACCAGCTCGCCCGCGGTCAGTTCCTCCAGCGAAGCACCGAGTACCGTGCGCAGCAAACGTGGCCGTTCGACCCCGGGACCAGCCAGTGCGACGACGCGTTCGTTCCACAATGAACCCTGCAACAGCGTGTTGGCGATCGCGATGACGTCCTGGGCGCCGATATGCCACACCGTCTTGTCGGCAGAAACCGGATCGAGGTAGTGAATGTGTGTGCCCACCAATCCGGCCGGATGGATGCCGGCAAAGGACTCGGCAACCATCCTGTCGCCGCCGACACCCGGCAACTGTGCACCGTCCGCGTGACAGACATAGACGCGACCTTCGGTGAGCTTGGTCAGCATCCCGAGGCCGATCGAGAACGCTTCCGCCTGCTCGTTGATCAGCTCGGCAACGTCCGGGGCCAGCGGGTTGGAGTCCATCGCGGTGACAAATATCGAATGCGGCACCTGATTCAGCGCCGGCACTTTGCTGAACGGCCGCGCCCGCAACGCCGCCCACAATCCGGTGTCCACCAGCACAGCCACCACCGCAGACCGATCAAGTGCCGCAATCTCGCTTCGGGTCAGCGCGTCAAACGACTCGGCTTCGTCCTCACCGACCTCGATCACTACGCTCAGCAGCGCCCGCTTGGCGCCACGGTTGATGCTGCTGATGCGTCCCGCCACCGGCGCGGTGAAGCGAACGCCTTCGTTCTTCTTGTCGGTAAACAGCACGCCACCGCGCTTGACGGGATCACCCACCCGCACCGCCATCGTTGGGCGCATGCCTACGTAGTCGTGTCCGAGCACGGCGACAAATCGAACCGGCCGCGCCTCGTCAACCATCTGCACGGGCGCACCGGCGATCGGCAGATCGACACCCTTCCTGATTCTGATCATGCTCGGCGAAACTCAGCCGAAGCCGGTATGTGCCACGTCACCCGGTATCAATGGATACCGGATGCCGGCCCATTTCTGAACCACCCGAACCACCTGACACGCGTAACCGAACTCGTTGTCGTACCAGATATACAAAACGGTTCGATTGTCTTTGACGATGGTTGCGGCACCGTCAACGATGCCGGCGTGACGATTGCCCACGAAGTCGGATGAGACCATTTCGGGCGACGCCCGGAAATCAATCTGCCGCTGTAGCGCCGATTCCAGCGCGCAGTGGCGCAGGAACCCGTTCACCTCTTCAAGAGTGGTGTCTCTGGACAGGGTCAGGTTAAGGATCGCCAGAGAGACGTTCGGGGTCGGGACCCTGATGGCGTTGCCGGTCAATTTGCCTTCCAGCTCCGGCAGTAGATCGACCACCGCGGATGACGCACCGGTCTCGGTAATAACCAAGTTCAGCGGGGCGCCGCGGCCGCGCCGGGCCTTTTTGTGATAGTTGTCGATCAGATTCTGGTCCGGGGTGT
>PVMK01168711.1_pt1 | contig 11966 bp, 12 predicted proteins | sample 1853481 | NCBI WGS metagenome assembly PVMK01 (sample SAMN08533507, study PRJNA380276) | Marine sediment metagenome, whole genome shotgun sequencing project. | reverse complement strand
ATTTCCTCGGCGTACATCTCCGCGGTACGCAAACCCGCCGCTGATGATGCGCGATACGGTGCATTGCCTCACTGTGGATGAGCCCGACCAGGATGCGATCACCCAGTCCATCCATGACATGATCGGGGAAGTGCAAAAGTACGTCCCGGCTACACCCTGAAGAACGGTCCGGTATTCGATGGCAAACGCGTGTCGATTTATATGGAAGTGGAGGGCCTGGGCGACTTCCTGCCCAAGTACGCCGGCAATCTGGACATCATGACCGCGGCGGGTTTGCGTACCGCGGAGATGTACGCCGAGGAAATTCTGGCAGGAAATTTTGTCCCCAGCGCCGCGTGAACGCCCCCGAATTGCTGAGAGCACCGCAACCCGATAGTAAGAGAGTAAGACAATGGATTTAACAGGCAAGAAAATCACCGTCCACGACATGTGCCTGCGCGACGGTATGCACCCCAAACGCCACCAGATCACAGTGGAACAAATGGTGACTATTTCGAAGGCTATGGATGATGCGGGTATACCCCTGATAGAAGTCACTCACGGTGACGGTCTCGGTGGTGCGTCGGTAAACTACGGTTTTCCTGCAGCCAGCGATGAGGAATATCTCACTGCCGTGTGCAAGGAGATGAAGAACACCAAAGTCTCCGCGCTGTTGCTGCCGGGTATTGGTACGGTAGATCACCTGAAGATGGCGGTGGACTGTGGGATCTCGACTATCCGGGTGGCGACGCACTGCACCGAAGCGGATGTGGCTGAGCAGCACCTCACGATGGCGGCGAAGTACGATAAACTGGACACTGTCGGGTTCCTGATGATGGCCCATATGATCGGGCCGGAGGAACTGCTGCAGCAGCTCAAAATGATGGAAGACTTTGGCGCCAACTGTGTCTACATCACCGACTCCGCCGGTTATATGCTCCCCGACGATGTCACCGAACGTGTTGCTCTGGCCCGGGCGGAACTCAAGCCGGAAACGGAATTGGGTTTTCACGGCCATCACAATATGGGTATGGGTATCGCCAACTCTCTGGCCGCTGTAGAAGCCGGCGCCAATCGTATTGATGGTTCCCTGGCGGGCCTTGGAGCCGGTGCCGGCAATACACCGCTGGAAGTTTTTATCGCGGTATGTGAGCGTATGGGTGTTGAGACGGGTGTGGATCTGTTCAAGGCCATGGATATCGCCGAGGACCTGATCGTGCCGATGATGGACCACATGGTGCGTGTCGACCGGGACGCGCTCACGCTGGGTTATGCCGGTGTTTACTCCAGCTTTCTGCTGTTCGCCAAGCGCAGCGCCGAGAAATACGGTCTGTCCAGTCGTGACATCCTGGTGGAACTGGGGCGGCGCCGCACGGTGGGTGGCCAGGAAGATATGATCGAGGATCTGGCGCTGGATATGGCCAGGGAATTGGGCACGATCTAGTCAACCTGCCATTGGATAGGTTGTCTGCCCGCAATTATTGTCTATAGTATGTATCCCAACTTACCAATGACTGATTGCCATAATGATTTTTAGACAGCTGTTTGACCTTAACTCCTCAACCTACACCTACCTTATAGGCTGTGAGCAAACCAACAGGGCACTACTCATCGACCCGGTTTTCGAATTGCTGCGCCGCGATTTAGCCCTGATAGAAGAACTGGGGCTGACCCTGGACACAGTCTGCGAGACCCATTGTCACGCCGATCACGTCACTGCCGCCTGGCTTATGAAGCAAAAAACCGGGTGCCGGGTTGCCAGTGCGGCAGTTATTGGTGCTGCCAATGTCGACCTTCCCCTGGTCGATGGGGATGTGATCCAGGTGGGCAACGAGAAACTGGAAGTGCTCGCGACCCCCGGCCACACTGATGGCTGTTTAAGCTTTATCACCGCCGATCATACCAAAGCATTTACCGGGGACGCTCTGTTGATTCGCGGCTGCGGTCGTTGCGATTTTCAGCAGGGCAGTGCGGCGACCCTGTTTCACTCAGTCAGGGAAAAATTATTTAGCTTGCCGGATAATTGCGAGATCTATCCCGGGCATGACTACAACGGTCGTACCGAAACCACAGTGGCGGAGGAGAAGGCATTCAATACACGGCTGGGTGGCGACGCCAACCTGCAGGATTTTGTGGGGTATATGGACGCGATGCAACTCCCGCATCCACGGCTCATAGATCATGCCGTGCCCGCAAATATGAAAAGTGGCGAGCCGGAGGAGGGCGGCCTGCCGGCCGAGGTCAACTGGGCGCCTGTTCACTATACTTTTTCCGGTGTGCCAGAGGTTGATGTTGAATGGGTGATCGCCCATCGGGATGAGATCCACATACTGGATGTGCGCGAAGCTGCGGAGCTTGAAAATGCTGCTGACCGACTGGAAAACACGCAAGTGTTGCCACTCGGGCGATTGCGTGATGCGATTGATGAAGTACCAACAGATAAACCGATTGTCTGCCTGTGCCGATCAGGGCGCCGGTCGGCGATGGCGGTGAGCATACTGCAAAAGTCTGGAATCACCGATGTCGCCAATATTTCCGGCGGCATGTTGCGCTGGATTGAGTTGAGCTAAGCAGGCAGAATTATAAAGACTGAGGGTCGGTAGGGGCTGCTTTATTGGGGGGCACTATATCTAATTCTCTCAATCAATCAGGCCCCCCCGAAGATCCCCCATACAAGATTCATTGCGGTCACATCTGGTGATAAAAATATGGAGGAGGCGGGTATTGCCGCCGGGGGTGGCGCAGTTGCCCTGAGCCCGGGTGATATCAATGAAATATTTGATTTGAGATAAAACTAATGAAAGACAAAAAATCGCAACTGGCGGGTTATTTACTCGCCAGCATGATCTTTTTCTCTATTCTTCATAGTCTCAATGCTGACATTCCCCTGGTCTTGCCTGGTTTGTGCGCATGGGCAGCGTTATTTTTTCTGCTAAAGAAGCTGGATAAGCCACAATTATTTCAGAGCCTCATTCTCTCGTTAACAGGTATTTTTTGTCTGTTATGGGCTTCGGATAGAGGCGTTGCCCCGGCCATTGGCTCTGTACTCAGCAAAAATCACTTATTGTTATCTCTGTTGGCAGGTGTGAGCTTTCTCCGTCTGGTTACTTTGCCAAATGCTCTGGATAGTGAGGATGGTGAACGGCTTCCTGAGGGGAAGGGTGCTTTTATTCAAACACTTTTCGGCACGCATGTGTTTTCAGCGGCGATCAATCTTTCCGCCATCATGATTGTGGCAGAGCGCCTCAATTTTAGAAAAAACCTCGATGAAACAGTGGCGGTATTATTGACTCGTGCATTCGCTGCCGCTGCGTTCTGGTCGCCCTTTTTTGCAGCCATGGCGACAGCATTGACATACTCCCCAAACGCTTCCTTAGCGAGAATAATACTCATGGGTTTGCCACTGAGTCTTGTTGGATTGTTGCTCAGCGTATATTCATTAAATAATCGAGAAAATAAACTGGAGAAGTTCACCGGGTATCCATTACATTTTTCAGCGCTATGGATACCCGGCTTATTGGGGTGTTGTGTATTTCTGACGCATTATTATTTTCCGGACATATCCATTTTAGCGGTAATCGCCGCTCTGTCGATCATGATCACAACGATGATTCTGTTTATTTCTAAACCGCAAAAACTGCTTTCAATTATGGATCATCATATCGTGACTGCCTTGCCAAAAATGGCGAATGAACTTGGGCTTTTTTTATCTGCAGGCATTCTGGCGGCGGGTTTAAGCAGTTTATTGTCGTCATACAATCACATTCCAGACTTCACTCACGCAGGCTTCCTATTGCTGATCAGTTTGTTAGCAGCAATGGTTGCGCTTGCACTTATTGGTTTTCATCCTGTGATAAGTATCGCCGCAGTCGCTATCTGGTTAGAGCCATTACGGCTGGACCCTGATCTTTTGGCGTTGGTTTTTGTGTATGCCTGGGGGCTGAGTATCGCTGTCAGTCCTTTGTCTGGTTTGAACCTGGCGCTTCAAGGGCGATTTGGAATACCTGGTGTGACAATAATGAAATGGAATGCGTTGTATACACTTCAAATGTTTGCTGTTGCGAGTTTGCTACTCTGGTTTTATTCGCAATAAAGGCTGCTATAAGCTGACAATTTTTCATATTTGCTCTAATCAGAGCTTACTTAACGCACCCCTTTTCTTCCTCTTCATTCAGTTCCTCGTCCCCGCTGGGCCGACCCGACTACCCCGCGCCAGGGGTATTTGCGTGTCAATCCAGCTAACGACTATTTCTTTTTCCAGCCGCCACCGGTATTAACGTATTCTCCAGTGGGTGTTTTCTCCATCGCTTTTTTGCCCGCGCGAACCTCAACGGCCTGCAGGCTGATGCCGTTCTTTTTGGCGATCTGCTGGTAATGGGCCTTGCGCTTACCGTTAATGCTGGCGACCAGCTTGTCCACTTCGCCTGAAGGTTTTATCGCGGCGAGATAACCGCTGTTGGTTTCACCCACCAGCCCTGTCGATTTCGCCTCGCCCAGATCCAGCGCAAAAGCGGGGAGGGCCATCAATAATGAGAGTGCCAGGGTGCTCAGGGCCTTCTGTGAAGTTTTTTTGAAAGTCATCGTGTGATTCTCCTAGAAAAGGTCACTGTCTTCGGCAAACAAGTCATCAAGCTCTTTATCGACCTTGACCCGTATTTCGTGCTCTATTTTCACGTTCAGGTTAATGGTAATCGGTTCCTCCGGCGCTTTAACCTGCACCGTGGGCGTGCAGGCGATCGACATTAACAGCAAGCATGAACAAACCAGTATTCGCATTGGATTCCCCCTGGGTGGCTTTGTTTGTTAGAGTCAAAGGGCGCTGTAAAGTTCAGTGCAGACGACCCTCTATCTTTTCCACCAATTTATCACTTAGTCGCAGGCTTTGTAACAGAGGGTCGAGGTTTTGTTCCAGATTAATATTGAAATTGATAGGCCGGCCCTCGTACTGTGCGGGGTTTCTGCCCGAGAGGGAAAGCCCCAGTAGCAGTTTGCCCTCCCGGTCCAGTTCTACCTCGGTACTTAATACCTGGTATTGGAAATCGCTGAGCAGATCCAGTGCCAGCCCCAGTTCCGGACTGCTGGCCGCCAGCGCCTGGCTGGACTCGTTGGCCATATAGCGAATACTGCCCCCGGGCGGCAATGCCCGCAAGTAGCCTTTTTCTATAATAATCCGGCCGCCGCTCATGGTCACCGGCAATTCGCCTTCGAGTACACCCAGTGCCTGAATATCCTGGCCTTGCTGCAATGCGACCATATCCGCCAGCTGCCACTTTTCGGCGTGCAGAGTGAACTTGTTGGTGTCGGCAGCAAAATCCCATCGCCCCGGCTGTGGCAGATAGACCCTGCCGCCGAACATACCGGCGGAGAATTGCTCTATGTTTACCACCGGCTGTGCGATAGGTGTGGCTTGTGGCATACGAAGCCGCGCCCGAATATCTATCACATCAAAACCAATATCCAGCCTGGCCATAGAAAACTCGACGGGTTTTTGTGTTTTCCACCGCTCAATGCCAGACCAGCTGGCAGCCAGTTCCAGCCCTTCAAAGCTGTATTCGTCATAGCTTCCGGACAGGTTCTGGATTGTCAGTTGCGCTTGTTGTTGCCAGCTTGCCAGGTCAAAGTTGTGGCTCTGTAACTCGCTGCTAAATTTGATAGTCCCGCCCAGTACCTCGACGTCTTGTTGCAGCAAGTCAAACTCTTGCAGCAGTGGCAGTGCGGTGCTGGCCGCGTAGGCCAGGTCAAGGCTGCGCGCGTTCAGCTCGTATTCTCCGCTGCCTGTCTCCAGGTTTACGTTGCCGCGCAGGCTCATACTAATGCTTTCTGCGGTGTCATCCAGCACCATGCTGAATTCGCTGAGCGCCAATGAGCCCTGCTGCTTGAACGCCAGCTCCACCTGCGGCAGTTGCTGCTTGCGCAGTCGGGTTTTGATGCTGGTATTGATTTGGGTACTGAGTTGTAACTGCTCCCCGGGGTAAACGACTGCATCCAGATCCAGGGTCTGCCAGTACAGCTGACTGTCTTTGTTGCCCAGTAGCAGCTGGTTGTCACGCAATTGCAAAGACCAGCCATTATCTTCGGTAGAGCTGATTTTGACCTGCTCAGGGCTATGCCAGCGCAGCGGTATTGTTTGTTGCCAGCGCAGCCAGTGTAGAGTGTTTTCCGGTAGAGACATAAACTGAGCCCTGACATTGCCTCTCAATTCAGTGGGTGCAAGTAGCAACTCAAGCTCTCCGGCATCAAGGGTAACGGAGATATTTACATCGCCTGCAAGGTCTTCGATAGTCGCGGGATAGTCCAGTCGGGTGATTTCATTGTCGATACTGATGTTTGCGCTGAATTGCGACAGCAAGGGCTGCCCCAGCATGGGCTGTCCCACTTCAGCGGTGAGGTCCAAATTATCCGGATGCCAGATTTGTGCGGTTATTGTACTGCTCCCAAGCAGTATCAAGCCCTCGAGTGCCTGGATGTCCAGCGCTAGCTCCGCTTCCTGGTCAAGCCGGCGCAGCCAGGCCAGAACTGCTGCATGGTCCAGCTCTGCGCCCATGCTCCACTGCCACTCATCAGGTGCCGTACGCCGCAGTTGCGCCGTCAGTTCCGTGATATCAACTTCACCGTCGCGCAGCAAAACTCTTTGCGCCCAGCGGGGATGGTTGCTCACCTGTCCATAGATCGACGGTGATATGGCTGTCCAGGTGGCTTGTTTCCAAATGCAGGCGCAGCTGCTCCTCGACCATTAAGCCGCCTGTCGCCGCGATCAGCGGCAACCCGGGGGACCGATATTCCAGGTTCCATTTTTTGATTTCCAGGGACTGTACGGGCAACTGCGCAATGAGTGGCTGGGGTAGCAAGCTCCCTACACTCACCGCGGTGGCAGCTGGTTTTGTGCTGGCGGTGAGTTGCTCCAGTGCAAGGTCCAGATTGGACAATGCCACAGACTGCAATTGACCATGCAACAGCGCGCGCCAGTCATAGTTGAGTTCAAGTGATGACAATGTGGCCTCAAATGCCAGGCCATCGCGCTCACCGCGCAGCCAGAGCCTGGTGGCAGCGAATCGGTTGCCAGACAATTGAATTTGTTCGAAGTCGAGATCCTGTACCCCAAATTCCTGCAGATATTGTTTGGCCTGCCGCCCCAGCAATGCCGGCAGGTTTTGGGAGACATAGATGCCGGCCCCGACCAGGCAGAGCAATAAAAGGCCAAGGCAATAAAGTGCCAAACGGGGTGTGGTCATCGCTCAGAGTGTAATTCACCGTCGATCAAGAGTAACTGTTCATTTTCCATGTATAGTGTGGACGACTTGGATAAGGCTATCGATTGCAGGGGTTTAAAATGCGCAAGAATAGACTGGGTAAGAGTTCCATCGTGGTTTCGGATATCTGTATGGGAACCATGACATTCGGCAACCAGAGTGATGAAAAACAGGCATTTCGTATCATGGATATGGCTTACGATGCCGGGGTGGATTTCTATGACACAGCGGAAATGTATCCGGTACCGCCTGATGCCAGCTACGTCGGTGAGACAGAGAAAATTGTTGGCCGCTGGCTGAAAACCAGGGATCGGGATTCGATCATCCTGGCATCCAAAGTTTCGGGGCCGGGCCATCAATGGATTTCGCCGCCCCTGCGCGGCGGTAAAACCGGCCTCGATCGCCATCACATCATGCGGGCGGTGGAAGGCAGCCTGCGGCGTTTGGATACGGATTATATCGACTTATACCAGACCCACTGGCCGGACCCGGATTTTCCGCAGGAAGAAACCCTGATGGCCCTGGACGAACTGGTGCGCTCGGGCAAGGTGCGTATTCTCGGTTGCAGTAATGAGACCACCTGGGAGTTGACCAGAAGCCTCTGGGCCTCTGACGTACATGGCCTGGCCCGTTATGACACCATCCAGAACAACTTCAGCCTGAATAATCGCCGCTTCGAGGATGAGTTGGCCCAGGCCTGTCGTCAGGAAAGCGTTAGCCTTATTCCCTATTCACCATTGGCCGGCGGTGTATTGAGTGGTAAATACAATGGCGGCGCATTCCCCGAGGGTGCGCGCTTTACGCACTACCAGCACGCCCCCAAACGGCAACAGCAAATGCTCAGGCGCTTTGTTAACCCCGGGACCATTGAGTCCACCGAATGTTTCCAGGAAATTGCCGCGGAGGCGGGAATGTCGGTAGTGACACTTGCTATAGCCTGGAGTAAACAGCACGATTTTGTCGCATCCACCATTGTCGGGGCTACCCGGGCGGAACAGATGCCAGAAATTCTGGCGGCGGCGGATGTCACCCTCAAGCCTGAAATTCTGGCCAAAATTGATGCCGTGTCACAGCGGATACGCTACCCCATGGGCTGATGCCGCTATGTCCGAGTTCATACTGGTGCCGATTGTGTTTTTTACCTCGTGCCTCACCGCGGTCATTGGCATGGGCGGTGGTGTACTGCTGATTGCACTGATGCCGGGGCTGGTACCGCCCGCCGCGATCATTCCCCTTCACGCTGCGACCCAACTGGCCAGTAACGTTTCTCGTGCGGCTTTTGGCTGGCGCGAGATCGACTGGAGCATCATCCCGGCTTTCACCCTGGGGGCACTGGTTGGCGCCTGGCTGGGTGGGGAACTATACCTCAGCCTTGACCTGCACTGGCTACCGGCATTGATCGGGGTTCTTCTTTTAGTTTTTACCTGGGTGCCACTGCCCAGGGTAAGCGGGGGCGGGCAGCTGTCATTGGCCTTGTTGGGCTTCTACCAGACAGGCCTGGGCATGCTGGCAGGGGCCACCGGTCCGGTGGGGTCTGTCGTACTGCTGCAGCGCAATACCGACAGGGACTGGCTGGTGGTGAATACGGCGGTGTATATGACGCTGAACCACGCCATGCGCCTACTGGGGTTCCTGGTTATTGGTTTCAGTTTCGCTGCCTGGTGGCAACTGGTGAGCGGTATGGTGGTAGCGGGCATCCTTGGCTCATGGATAGGCACCTGGTTGCGCCGCTTTGTGCCTCAGGTCAATTTTCATAAATGGTTCCGTTGGTTGGTGACTGTGCTGGCGGCGCGTATGATTGCGCTGCCTCTATTGTCGTGACTCAAAACATTCGCACTATCTTAATTGACATCAATATGCGCCATGCCGCTCGCTTTTACTATACGCCGCAACTGGGATGACGTAGCATTGCACGGCTGTTTTTTAATACCCGCACTAAGGAGTGGAAGAATGAAGAAAGCGTTAACGATGGCGTTCGTAATAGCCATGGCAGGCGGTAGTGTAATGGCCCAGGCTTATGAGCAGGGCGATTGGATTATACGGGTCGGTGCGACCACAGTAGACCCGGATACAGACAGCGACGATATCAACCTGCCAGGTGGTGAAATAGGTTTTCCTGAGGGCATAATCCTTAAAGCGGATGTGGATGACGATACCCAATTGGGCATCATTCCCGTCTACATGGTAACGAACAACTTTGCAGTCGAGATTCTGCTTGCAACACCCTTTGAACATGATATTACCGCCCATGGCCAGGGTGCTATCAAGGGTCTTAACCTGGATGCCGGTTCATCCAAACAGTTGCCCCCGACCGTGAGTGTGCAGTGGTATCCCCGCGGTGGGAAGAGTGGCTGGCAGCCCTATATCGGTGCTGGCGTGAACTACACCATCTTTTTTGACGAAGACGTTGATAATGAACTGAAGGATACACTCGGCGTACTTATCCCGGGTGTAAACGGCGCTGATCTGAACCTGGATGATTCCTTCGGTCTGGCTGCCCAGGCCGGTGTGGATATTCCCTTCGGCGAGCACTGGGCGTTCAATATGGCCGTCTGGTACATCGACATCGATACCACCGCCAAAATCAACGCCAAGATTGACGGCACCAGTGTGGCCAAGGTCAAGTTCGATGTGGATCTCGACCCCTGGGTTTACAACATAGGTATCGCCTACAAGTTCTAATATCCCATAGGGTCGGCTCACCTACGACCCTATGGTGCCTGGCCCCGCTGGTTTTTTTATAGCGGGGCTTTTTTATTGCTCATTATGGATTTGTGTTGCTGATGCCATTTTGATCGAGCTAGTCTTTTCGCAACGAATATGTCGGCTCGCACTTCTGGACACGCCGTAAACCCATCCTTGGGGGCTTGGGCTCGCCATCCATGGCTCACACAGTCCAGAAGCGCAAGCCGACATATTCGTCGCTACCTCTGCTACAGGTTCCAGAGTTGCAACATTCAAAAATGAACTATGATAGCTCAGCTGCTTGCTGCGAAGGAGAGTTGCGGTTGTGCAATTCCTCCCTCCAGGACCGTGTGAGGCCATGGATGGCCGAGCCCGAGCGCACATGGATGTGCTTGTAGCGTGTCCTGGAGGGAGGAATTGCACAATTGCGACTCGGGTTTTCACACCAAGCCACACCACACCCACTAGTGATCCATCCCGGAGTGATCCATTTGTTGATGCGTACCATGCCCCCCGTGCTGAAGGTGACTCCCATGGGCGATGGTGATATACAGCGTCCACACCCCCGAGGCAATCAAAAGCACAGCGATCAGCAGCTTCAGCCCGCGCCGCCGCAGAAAGCCCTGTAACCGATCGGCACCCAGGCTGGTAGCGAGCATGGCCGGCAGCGTGCCCAGCCCGAACAGGAACATCATCAACGCCGAGGTGGCCGCGTTCTGGGCCGTTGCCGCCCAGGCCAGGCTGCTGTAGATAAGACCGCAGGGCATCAAGCCCCAGCAGAGTCCCAGGGCAAACCCCTGGGGCCAGCGCCGCACCGGCAACCACCGGGAAGAGAGGCGTTGTACCGGTTGCCACAGCCTGGCACCGGCTCGTTCCAGCAGCGCCATACCGCGCCACCAGCCGGCGATATAAAGACCCATGCCTATCAGCAGTAGACCCACCAGATAGCGCAGGCCCATGGTCCATGCGGCGATATCGATGCTGCTCGCCGCCAGGCCAAGCAATCCACCCAGCAGTGTGTAACTGCTGATACGACCACTGTGGTAAGACAGGGTCACGACCAGGGAGCGTTGGCCGCCCAGGTTGAGTGCCGCGGCAATACCTCCGCACATGCCAAGGCAGTGGCCGGCGCCCGCCAGGCCCAGGGCAAACGCGCTGGCCGCCTGTGCCGTATCAATCAAGGCTTTTTGCCCTCCTGTTGCGGCGTTTCGTCAGCCTCCGGTGGTGCAGGGGGTGTCGGGTCGTCATCGGCCAGGATACGCCAGGCCTCCTTGTCCAGATCGTCGTACTGTCCGTTGTTTATCGCCCACAGCAACAGCTTGATGGCAATCGCGCAAAACAACAGAGCGATGGGGATCAACAGGTAAAGACTATCCACGGCCAGTGCGTTCCTGAATCCAGAGATTATCTATTTAACCGCAGCGAATTGGCAACTACCAGCAGCGAACTCAAAGACATGCCGATAGCTGCCGCCCAGGGTGGAATAAAACCCATGGCCGCCAACGGAATAGCACAGATATTGTAGCCCAGTGCCCAGGCAAAGTTTTGCCCGATGATGCGACGGCACTGCCTCGCTTTGCGCCAGGTATCGGTGACCGCGTGCAGGTCGCCGCCGACGATTACAAAATCGGCCTGGGTACGGGCCAGGTCGGTGGCGCCAGCTACCGCGAAGGAGGCATTGGCCAGGCTCAGTACAGGGGCATCGTTGAGGCCGTCCCCGACCATGCTCACAATGGCGCCCTGAGCCTGTAGCTGTTGTACATGGGCCATTTTCTGCTGTGGCGTCAGCCCATGGTTTACGGTGCTTATCCCGAGGGAGCGGGCCAGCAATGGCCCTTGGGCCGAGCTGTCTCCGGTCAGCAGCTCCACCTGCAAACCGGCTTGCTGTGCGCTGGTGATTACATCGCCGGCCTCAACTCTGGTGCGGTCATCGAGTCCGATCCAGGCCAGGGGTGAACCCTCGCGGCACAGGGCTATCCAGTAGAGTAGGTCGTCGGGAGCTTTGGTCAGGTCGGCAGCAAGTTGCCGACAGAAATGTTCGCTGCCCATACG
>PVMK01131001.1_pt1 | contig 11966 bp, 11 predicted proteins | sample 1853481 | NCBI WGS metagenome assembly PVMK01 (sample SAMN08533507, study PRJNA380276) | Marine sediment metagenome, whole genome shotgun sequencing project. | reverse complement strand
ATGAGGAATATGAGCAGTATAGCGCTGAGTTACGCTTGACTTCACCCGGGGGTGAAACATTTGACTACGTGGCGGGTATTTACTACCAGGATTCTACGCTCACCTCTGACCAGCCCAATATAGCCGGCGCGTTCGGGCTTTTAGAGCGAGGCAATAATGTGTTCGAACAGGACGCGACTCTATGGTCCGGTTTCGTCTCTGTAACCTGGAATATGACGGACAGCTTCCGGCTGATCGCGGTGGCCGCTACTCGGACGATGACAAGGACTGGCAGCGCTCCAGCATTTGCCAGAGCTCGTTCGATGCTGGTGCTTCGTGGCTGGATGGCAATTTCGGTACGGATGGCGCCTGTGCCATCGCCAGTGATCAGGGCGGAATGTGGCTCGGACAACTTTAGGCCGGAAATCGTGGCGCAGGAGGACTGGGGTGATAAGACCATGGTGTTTGCCAAGTATAGCGAAAGCGCCAAGTCTGGTGGTGCGGGCACTGGAACCAGTATTCCCGATGGCCATATCGTCTACGACGACGAAACAGCCCAGGGTGTCGAGCTCGGCTTGAAAACAAGCTTCGCCGACGGTATGGCGGAACTGAACGTCGTCGCTTTCTATACCGAGTTCGATGACCTGCAGGTCAAGTCCAGCTCTGTGGAGGGTACACAAATCATTACCAATATCGGTAATGCCGGAGAGGCGACTACCCAGGGTATAGAAATCGACGGACGCTGGGCCGCAACCGATTGGCTGACCCTGGGTGGAGCGGTAGCCTACCTGGATGCAGAGTATGATGATTACAAGGGGCTGCCTGTAACAGCTCGGGTCCACGCCGGCTATGCCCACTGGCGCGGTTGTGACGCATCCGGAGAGGATTTACCTTTCTCTCGCCGAGTGGAGCGGGTCAGCATTTGCCGACGTGATTGTGCCGATCAGCAGTGGCCTGAACCTGACTGGCAATGTAACTGTATCCTACAGCGATGATTACCTGACGGATGGCACGCTCGAACCCACGTTGACACAGGAAAGTTACACCAAGTACGACGCTAGCCTTGGTCTGGAGGCATCCAGCGGGCAGTGGAACGTGTCGGTGATCGGTAAGAACCTGTCGGATGAAGAAATCAATATGTCCAGTCAGCCCCTGGGTGGCTACGATGTCGCCTACCTGATGCCCCCGCGGATGGTGGTACTGCAGGCCACATGGCGTTTCGGTAACTTCTAGAATTCCAGGTAGTGCTTCAGGGCGGCCGGGTGAAGACCCTGTCGCCCTTTTTTACTGGGGTCAGGTCTGGACCCCCGAGTTGCCGTATTTGCCATTGGGTGACGTGGTTGGTGAGTCTAATATGATACTGATAATCCCGTATACCAGATTCGCAATAACGAGGTAACCCATGGATTTCACGCTCACCGAAGAGCAGCAAATGATCACCGATTCGTTAGGCAAATACTTGCAGAACGAACTCAAGCCCATCGTCCAGGAATACCGGGATCGCTTGATTCCAAAGGAAAAAATGTTGGAAATCCAGCAGGGTCTGCTGGACTTCGGCGTGGGCGTGGGCGTGGTGTCTGAGGACCTGGGCGGACTGGGCCTGGATGCGGTGACCTTAGGTCTGTTGCAGTTCGAACTGGCCCGGGTATCCCCTGATATCGCCATCACCAGCCTGATCCAGATGAGTGTTGGCAAACTCCTGCCTCTGCTGCCTGAGCACCTGCGCGAGCGGTATGTGGGCCCGGTACTGGCCGGTGAGAAACTCGGCTGTGTCGGTATGTCCGAGCCCGGCGCGGGCTCACAGATCACCGCGGTGAATTGCCGCGCCAAACTGGATGGCGACGAGTACGTGATCAACGGCGAAAAAATGTGGATATCCAGTGGTGACTACTCGGATTTCATTTTCCTGCTGGCGCGCTTCAACGACGATCCGGTGGGCGGCCTGGGCCTGATTCTGGTAGATAGGGAGCACGGTTACGAGACCACCAATATCGAGAAGATGGGCCTCAACAGCCAGTCGACCGCCCAGGTGTTTTTCCAGGATGTGCGGGTACCGACCTCCAACCTGATGGTGGAGCCGGGTAAGGCGATGAAGGCCCTGCTGACCCTGCTGGCCAGTTCGCGCCCCATTGTCGGCCTGATGGCACTGGGTATCGCCGATGCGGCGCTGGAAGAAGCGGTGCAGTATTCAAAAGACCGCGTGCAGTTCGGCAAGCCGATTGCCGGGCACCAGCTGATGTCGGCGAAAATGGGCGAAATGGCCACCAAAGTCCAGGCGGGCAAGTTGATGGCCTTCCGCGCTCTGAGTGCGATCGACAACAAGGAGCGGTCCGATGTACACAGTGCCATGGCCAAGTGGTTCGGCACCGAAGTCGCTTGTGAAGTGGTAGCAGATGCCATGCAAATTCATGGGGGTAACGGTATCACTCGCGAATTCCCCATTGAATACATGTACCGCTCGGTGCGGCCCTTTATGGTGACCGAGGGTACCAATGAAATCCAGAAACTGGCCATTGGCCGTTCCCTGACAGGCATAGACGCATTCTAGGAGTAGGCTAATGGACTTCGATCTGTCACTGGAACAGCAAATGATGGTGGAGACCGCCGAGCAGATCTCGGGCCGTTTCGACCCGGAGTACTGGCGCGAGAAAGACGAGGCCGGTGAGTACCCGCAGGAGTTCATGGCAGAGATCGGCGCCCAGGGTTTCTTCGGCCTGCCGGTGCCGGAGCAGTACGGCGGCATGGGCCTGGGTCTCACCGAACTGGCCGTGGCCATGGAGGCCCTGTGCCGCGGTGGTGGCGGCGGTGGACCCTCCCTGGGCTATTTGTTTGGCCTGCTGGGTAATCTTTCCATCCTGCATCACGGCAATGATGAGCAGAAAGAGCGCTACCTGCCGGATATGGCCTCCGGCGCCAAAATGTGCGCCTTTGGGTTGTCCGAGCCCGATGCGGGCACTAACACACTGAACATCAAGACGTTCGCCCGGCGCGAGGGTAGCGAGTTCGTCATCAACGGTGGCAAGTGGTTTATCACCAATATCGAGAATTCCGATGCGATCCTGCTGGTGGCCAGAACCAGCAAGCCCGAGGAAGTGAAAAGCAAAGCGCAGGGTATTTCCCTGTTCCTGATTGATCTGCCCCAGGCTGCCATAACCTACACACCTATCCCCAAGCACGGCTTCAACTATTACAAGTCCAACCAGGTATTTATCGAGGATCTGCGGGTGAGTGAGGACTGCCTGCTGGGTGAGGAGGGCAGGGGCTTTTACAACCTGCTGGGCACCCTCAATCCGGAGCGGGTGCTGATCGCCGCCGGTGCCGTGGGTACTGCCAAACTGGCACTGGATCGCGCAATAATCTATGCTCGGGAGCGCAACGTGTTTGGCGCTCCCATTGGCAGCCATCAGGGCGTGCAACATCCGCTGGCCGCGGCCTATGCCAAGGTCGAGTCATCCTGGTTGATGGCGCTAAAGGCGGCCAGCCTGCATGATCAGGGCAAGTCATCCAAGGTGGTGGGTGATGTAGCCAACATGGCCAAATTTGTCGCGGTGGAAGCCTGTATCGAGGCCTGTTACCACGCAATGCAAACCTACGGCGGTGCTGGCTTCGCCCGGGAGTACCACCAGGAGCGCTGGTGGCGGGAGGCACAATTATTCCGTCTGGCACCCTTAACGCAGCAAATGACACTAAACTATATTGGTGAGCACGTACTGGGCCTGCCCAAATCCTATTGAGGAAATGACAATGACGGTCGCATATTCCACCCGCATGCAGGATTACGGTTCGGACTTTATCAAGGAGATGTTCGCCGCCGCGCGCAATCCGGATCTCATTTCATTTGCCGGGGGTGCGCCGGCGCCTGAACTGTATCCCTTTGACGCATTCCGGGCGGCGTCGGACAAGGCATTTGCGGAGAATGGTCGCACCATCATGGCCTATGATGGGGCCGAAGGGATTATGCCCCTGCGCGAGATCATCGCCAACGAGCGCATGCCCCCCATGGGCGTGAACGTGGGTCCTGAAGATATTCGTATCCTCAGCGGTTCCCAGCAGGGCATAGACTTTGCCGCCCGCCTGTTTATCGACGAGGGCGATACCATCATCTGTGAGTACCCCACCTACCTTGGAGCGCTCAACTCGTTCAATGCCTTTCGCCCCAACTACGTATCGGTGCCCATGGACGACAACGGTATGATAATGGAGGAACTGGAAAAGGCCCTGATCGCCAACCCCCAGGCCAAGTTGATCTACACCGTGCCTGAGTTTCAAAACCCTACGGGCATCACCCTGGCGGGAGACCGCCGCAAGCGTATGGTGGAACTGGCCGAGGAGCACGATGTCATCATTATCGAGGACAGTCCCTATTATGAGATCCGCTTCGAAGGCGAGAATATCCCGTCCATCAAGAGTTTCGACACTACCGGGCGGGTGATTTACCTGGGTTCATTTTCCAAGACCCTGTGCCCCGGCATCCGGCTCGGTTGGGTCTGTGCGGACTTCGAAATTCTGGATCGCTATCGCGTTATGAAAGAGGCCAGCGATTTCCAGGCCAGCACCGTAACGCAATACCAGGTAGCCACCTTCCTGCGGGATAACTCACTGGACGAGTTGCTCAACGAATCACGCCGGGTTTACAGGAATCGCCGGGATGCTGCCCTGGCCGCCATTGAGGAGTTTTTCCCCGCGAATGTGCAGTACACCCGTCCCCTGGGCGGTTACTTCATCTGGTTGACAGTGCCGGGCGTCAATGCCACCGAGATGTTCCTGCCAGCGGTAAACGATATAGGCGTGGCCTATGTACCGGGTGAATCATTCTTCGCGGCGGCGGACCAGAGCTGCAATATCCGTCTCAGCTATTCCCAGATGACAGAAGAGAAGATTCATGAGGGGATATCGAGGCTGGCCAAACTGCTGGCCTGACGATTACGCAGGATGATGGAACGGGTTTTGAATCAGTGTCATGTGTGAATCAGGTCAGTCAAATTGAATAGTTTGCATATGACCAAACCTTTGCCGCAAATGACGAGGCAGGAACAGCCCCCGTCAGTAGACTTGAATTGTCTCCCTTATGACGTGGATGGTTACCATGTCATGAAGTAGGGCTTGCCCGTTCCTCTGAGCGGGCTTTTTTTTAGGTGCGCGGGTGCTAATTGGTGCGCATTGCCGCAGTAGCACATCATAAAGTAGGGTGCGCACTGCGCACCAAAGCCCCCCACATGGCCAGAGAGTGTGTAACATGATCAGAAATCGAAAATACAACCGCGGCCTGGGGATGGATCGCAGCTTGCGTAGCTATGCCCTCAACACGGCGCTGCGCCTGTTCGTCAAACCGCAATTCAAGTCAGAGACCAAACCGCCGGTCGAAATGCGCAAATTCATGCAGAAGTACATCGAGGGCCGCGCCAAATTCCCCCCCGGCACCCGCCATTGGGAAGACAAACTGGGCGGAGTCCCCAGCCACTGGTTTCGCGCCGGTACAGGAGACGCCAGGGGTGCGCTGCTTTATCTGCACGGTGGTGCCTTTGTGGTGGAAACTCCCCGGGCCCACGGCGCCTTTGTCAGCGAACTGGCCGCCCGTTGCGGGATGATGGCCGTTATGCCCAGCTACCGCCTGGCCCCGGAGGAACCCTTTCCGGCGGCGGTAGAAGATGTGATGGCCTGCTATCGCGGCCTGTTGGACCTGGGTTACGCACCGGAAGATATCGTGGTCGCCGGCGACTCCGCGGGAGGCAATCTCACCCTCGTACTATTGCAGCAGGCTATCAGGGAAGGGCTGCCACTGCCCGCCGCCGGTGTTATGTTGTCACCGGGAATGGAATTGAGCGGCCGCCTGCGCTCCCATAATATCAACACCTTCAGCGACCCCATGTTCAACCAGTACGCCCTGCAGCAGGTGATTACCCATTACCTGCATGACGACCTGGAACTGCTCAAGGATGAGCGTGTCTCTCCTCTTCGCGGAGACTTCGAGGGGCTGCCGCCCTTGTTCTTTGTCGCCAGTAATATCGAAATTTTCCGCGACTGCTCGATACAGGCAGCCAGCAAGGCGGAAAAGGCCGGAGTGCAGGTCGAGTGCCATATCTGGAAAGGTGTTCCCCACTGCTTCCCGGTAATGTTTACCCGCATACTACCCGAGGCCAGGATCGCCACAAACGACATGGTCGAATTTATCCAGCGGCACCTGCACGCCACCCCTACGGCTTTCGTAGCCAAAAGCGCCTAAAACCACGGGTAATTGGAGGAACTATGCCAGCCCTGAAAAACTGTCACAACATCGCGGACTTACGCAGCGCGCCAAAGCCAAACTTCCGGCCCCAATGTTTCACTACATGGATGGTGGAGCCGATGTTGAATAGACTATGCGCCGCAATACGGAGGCGTTTGATGATTGCCAGTTGATGGCTAATTACCTGAGGGATATGTCCAGCGTTGATCTGAGGACGAAGTTACTCGGTACCACGCTGGACCTGCCATTTTTCTCGCACCTACGGGTATGTCGAGACTGTTCCACCACGATAAAGAATTGGCCGTGTGCCGGGCGGCAAATACATTTGGGACCCTGTATAGCCTCTCTACCATGGTGTCGACAACACTCGAGGAGGTGGCCGCCTGCACGTCAGGGTCCAAGATGTTCCAGATCTATATCATCGGTCGATACCTGTGGGCCACAAGCCATACCCAATCGCAAAATCCTTACCCACCCGGCAGGCCGAGAAGCTTTTGATGATCGGAGATCGGAGGTGGAGTATGGCAGCAGTGGCATTTGATTCTTTAGAGTACGCCCACCAACTCGAAGCACCGGGGATGCCGCGTGAGCAGGACGAGGTGGTGGCAAAGGATATGAGCGTCGTGAGTCAGGTCTGAACAAATTCCGTGAGTAACATGGAGGTCTCTGAAAACGATTTTTTGAGCTTTTTATCCATCGTTATCAAGTTGCATTGAAAGCTTCTGGCCAGCGCTACAAACTCGCAGTCATAAGCGGAACAACTGCTTTGGTTTACCAGTGATAGTACATCCAGGGACGAGATATCGTATTCCCTTCCTTGCATAAAGTCTTCCAGCTCCGCTTGGATCGCGAGTGCACCTTCAAAGGAGACCAGGGATTTTCTCATGTACATAGCGAGCACGTTACGCAGTTCACTGCGCCACAGAACTGGTGCGATCCACTCTGGCTCCGTTTCAAGCAGCTGTTCGGCCAGTTTCGTATAGGGAGAAGGCAGGGCAAGATAGGCGATGACGTTGGTATCCGCGACGATCATGGCCGGCCTTCCTCGATGGCTTGTCGTATCTTTTTATGCGCGACCGTATCTGGCCTGACTTGCACCCGTACGCTGCGTAGCCTCGCCAGGCGCTGCTCAACCGGGACCTTTTTTGGCTTGAGAACGATTTCAAGACAGTTGATCAATTCACTATTGATAGAGCGATGATGCGCTTTGGCGGTATCTTTAAGCTGCTTGTAGAGATCATCTGGTATGTTTTTAAGAGTGATTGTAGCCATGTCTGCTAATTCTGGAAAAACTATTAAAACCATTATGGTTCCAAAATGGAATAACTGCAACTCGCCGCTGAGATTGGCCAATAGTTGTCGGCCACGCTTGATACTGTAAATCGGGTATTCGGGCGATAACCAGTAAATGGATGAAATTGAATTAATTTGACCTGGGGAAAAGCCCTACCTGATCTCAGATGAATGGAACGGTTCCCCTGGTGGCTAATAAGGTAACTGCCCCTGCAATTGATATGCTGTAGGCTCCGCTTACCAGGGCGATTACGCCCATGGTTGACTGCGGCTCTTGAGGTATCACCATGGATGAATCACCAGGCGTGCAATTGGGGTGTGGAATCACCTGTATCGATGCCGGTTACATTCGCCCCGGTATGGCGTGTTTCTATTTGATGGAACAGGGCGGGGAGTGTGCGATTATCGAAACCGGCACCTCCCATAGCGTTGCCAACCTTGAGCAGGTGATGGCCGCAAAGGCACTTGCGGCAGAGCAGGTGCGTTACGTTATCCCCACCCATGTTCACCTGGACCATGCCGGGGGCGCGGGTGCCATGATGGCGGCATTTCCCAATGCGCAGTTGCTTATCCACCCCCGCGGTGCCAGGCACATGGCAGATCCGGGGCGGCTGATTGCCAGTTCACAGGAGGTGTATGGAGAGCAGCGGTTTCGAGAGCTCTACGGGGAGATCCTGCCAATAGCCGCGGATCGTATGCGGGAGGTGGAGGATGGGCAGACCATCAATCTGGGTGATCGTCAGCTTGAATTTCGTCATACCCGCGGTCACGCCGACCATCATTTTTGCGTCTGGGATGAAATGAGCCAGGGTTGGTTCAGCGGCGATATGTTCGGCATTTCCTATCCGTGGTTTCGTTTCCCCGCCGGTGACTTCCTGATACCTACCACTACGCCCACCCAGTTTAATCCGGAGGCCTATTTAGCCTCACTGGAAGTGTTGGGTAGCTATCAACCGCAGCGCATCTACCTGACGCACTATGGCGAACTGGCATATACGAAGGAATTGGCTGACGTTTTGGCGCGGCAGGTAGTCAGCTACTGCGATCTCGCGCCACCACATGCGGGTGACAAGGCCGGATTGGAACGGGCCCTCAGTGACTACACCCTGGGCTTGCTGCGAGAGTTTGAAACCTCGGCGCAGGAAGCCGAGTTGTGCAAGCTGCTGGCCTTTGATATGGATTTGAATGCGCAGGGCCTGCAGGTTTGGCTGCAGAGGATAGCCGCAAACTAACCTCTAAAATACATTAAATATATGCTTTATACTATTGTTAAATAACAAATTAAATATTATTACATTGATCTCCTATAAAACGCTTTTACCGCGAATTTCGCCATGCACAGGTGGTAGGGCGAGACCCAGCATGGAAGAGAACACCAGTGAATGGCTCGAAATGTATGCAGCCTCATTTGACCGAAAATTTCGTCAAGACTGATGTCCCTGTTTTCGATAAGCAGATGGTGAAGTTCCTGTCCAGCGTTTAAACGCATTGCTGAATGCCGCGGCATCACTGTATCCTACACGCTCTGCAATATCCTCAATCGACTGTTTGGTCGTCAGCAAATACTCTGTAGAAACGTTGACACGGACGTCGTCAACCAGTTTCTGGAAGCTGGATTTCTCCGCAACCAGCTTGCGCTGAACTGTGCGCGACGTAGTGTTGAGCCTGGTGGCGATGGTCTCCAGTGAAGGAGACTCCTGAGTACTGTTGAGCAGTAAATGGCGGATATGCTCTGTAAAACTGAATTTCTTTGTCAATGACGAGGCGATCTCCTCACACTGAGCAGCAAAAATTCTTGAGGTTTCTGGTTCAGATTTTGCCAGGGGCTCTTCCAGCCAGGGTGTCTCGAAGCCGAAGCGATTGTACTGCGCATTAAACACCGCTGGGCAGTGAAAAATTTCCTCGTACTTTTTCCGATAGCCGGTCTCTGGATGTTTGAATTCCACACTTAACAGCGGCAGTTCTTTGTCCAGTGCCTCATTCGCAATAAACCAGGCTGCGCTGAGATCACGCTCGATCATATATTGGATGGATCCGCCAAGATCGCGAATGGGATCCATTTGCAGATAGGCTCTTCCCTTTTCCGTATAGAGGCTGACTTTAAAGTAGGTCCAAGTCAGCACAATATTGTCAAAAACAACCTTATAACAGTGGAACAGGTCGCCGCTGGTCATGGCGGCGAGCCCCAGCATGCCATAGCTGGAAAGGTGGTAACGAGGACCCATGATAAGCCCCAGCTCCGGGAACTGTTGGCTCTGGTAAACGTCTTGAATAAAGCCGATTTCCTGGCCAGGGGTGATGGTGTATTCCGGTTGTGACAGGGCTTCCGGCGGAATCCCAGCCCGTTTCAGGAAGGGTTGATGGTCGATACCTTGCCCTTTTAACCAGCTGATTAAGGGATGCAGCCCGTAGAGCAGGTGCCGCAGGGATTGGGGGGCTCCGTGGTTGCTCTCTATTCGCATAAGGCCCGTCTATTGATTGTTGTCTTTGTAGGATTCTACATGTTGTTGTCGTGATCTCGCAAATTACTGTCTTCCCTCAGCATTCTTTCGATCGCATGCTGATTCTATAGTAATGATTCATGATCAATTGGCTTATTAGTGCAGGTTTAGGAGAAAATTATGTTAGGCAAAAGAAAATATGCAGCGGTCGGTTTTAGCACACTTTTGATAAGTGGTGCCGCGTGTGCGGCTGTATTGCCGGAGGAGGCCGCGCGCCTGGGTCGGGATCTTACGCCCCTGGGTGCCGAGATGGCCGGTAATGCCGATGGCAGTATCCCCGCCTGGGATCCGTCGGGCCCGCCGATCCCGGCTGACTTTGTACCGGCTCGGACAATTACACCAACCCCTACGCCGGTGAAAAGCCCTTGTTCGTGATAGACGGCAGCAACTGGCAGGAGTACGCCGACAATCTTACCGAGGGTACCAAGGCCGTATTTGAAAAGCTAGGAGCAGATGGCTTCAGGCTGGATGTCTACCCGTCCAAACGTGACTATGTGGCGCCCGATTGGATCGCCGCAAATACCGCAAAGAATGCCTCCGTATCTACGCTGGTGGAAGATGGGCAGAAAATTGTCGGCAATTTGCCGGGCGTGCCTTTCCCCATACCACAGACTGGTCTGGAGGTATTATGGAATCACATGATCCGGCATCATCCGGATCATACCTACGATTATGATGTCTATTATGTCAGTAGCAATGGCAAACCAATTCTTTCCACCACGGGCCACATGACGAATATATTCCCGGCCTACCATGATGATAAACGAGACCAGCCGATCGGCGACACGTCCTGGCTGAAGCTGCGTATCAACTACAATGCGCCTGCCAGGCGTGCCGGTGAAATCCTGCTGGTGCACGAACCCGGCTCTGATTACACAGAAGGGCGGGGTCGCAAAGCCTGGCAGTACCTCGTCGGACAGCGACGCGTACGACTGGCACCTGCAGTATCGTTCGATACGCCCAATCCGGGTGTGGCAGGAACCTCGACCTATGATGATTCCTTTATTTATAACGGCTCACCAGAGCGCTTTGACTGGAAGTTGGTTGGCAAGAAGGAGATGTACATTCCCTATAACGCCTACGACTTCAATTTTCAGAACAATATCAAGGACATGCTGGGTGAGAAGTTCCTCGACCCGGATTCCATCCGGTGGGAGAAGCACCGCGTGTGGATCGTTGAGGGTAACCTCAAGGAAGGCAGCCGTCATCTGTACAGCAAGCGACGCTACTATATTGACGAGGACACCTGGAACGCGCTGTCCGGAGATAACTATGACAGCCGCGGTAACCTGTGGCGTGTGCAGTACGCTTACGGGACCAATTTGTATGACATCAAGACCTACTACTCCATGCCATACGGTGCCTATGATGTGGTTCAGGGCATCTACAATCTCAATGGTAAACCTATCCCGGGTAAGTTCAAAAAAGGCGTAAAAAATGGGGATAAATATTTCACGCCCAAAGGTATGGCCCGCAGCGGCGTTCGTTAGGAGGATGGAATGTCAGTATCGACGAATCGATTGTCTGAATTTCGCGCGATTCGCTCTACCGCTAATACCGGGGAAGATAAAACCAGGAGAAGAAAAATGAACCAGCTGACGATCACAAGAAACGATGGAGTAGCCACCGTTGTTATCAGTAATCCGCCTGCAAATATTTTAACGATTGATTTGATTAACGAGGTTAATACATTCGTTCTTTCACTAAAGGATGATCGCGACACCAAAGTAGTCATTTTTAAATCATCTAATGAGCTGTTTTTCCTGGCTCACCTGGATCTCAATGTTATCAATGGCCCGCCAGAGGGGCAGGCCGCATGCATTGAGTTCAGTCACATGATCAATAACCTGAAAGCCATGAAGCAACTTTCGATTGCGATCGTAGATGGCGTTGCGCGTGGCGGTGGTGATGAGTTCGTTATGGCCTGTGATTTGTCGTACGCTACGGAGAATGCTGTATTTGCGCAG
>PVMK01118293.1_pt1 | contig 11966 bp, 10 predicted proteins | sample 1853481 | NCBI WGS metagenome assembly PVMK01 (sample SAMN08533507, study PRJNA380276) | Marine sediment metagenome, whole genome shotgun sequencing project. | reverse complement strand
GGATTGTCGAAGCGGTCGGTAAAGGTGGATAAGGTGTCAGGTGTCGGGAATAAGTAGGTTTCAGGTGTCAGTGTTCAGGTGTCAAAAGTCAGATGAGCCACTTTAGCTCTTTGAGCTTCCGCCTTCGTAATACTTTGGCGCGACGAGACGGCGCGGCAGATACCGCTTTCGTCCTCGTCCTCGATAAAATTCTGATTCCCGAGGACGAGCACGAGGGACGAGGACGAAAAGAATCGGATTAGATCGCATGCATAAGCCCCCGCTAGCGCGGGATGACACGTCTATTTAAAAATTTGTGGTGTGCCTCCTGCGCCTCAACCTTATACCCTATACCATATACCTTATATGAAACTACGCCAAAATGGCATAGTTTCTTTTTCGATCAAACTGGCCGCTTCGGCGCCCAGCGGCGGCGCCGACACCTGACACCCGACACCTGACCCCTTGTGGGTCAACGAACCTTTAGATTATCAATGACCTTGACGGTCCCGTCGGTGCTGCGGGAAATCTGAATGGCCCGATCCTTCTGATACCGGCTGCTGACGACCCCTGTAAGGATGACAACACCCAGATAGACGTCGACATCGATATTCAGAGAACGCACCTCGGGCTCGGCGATCAGCTTGGCTTTGATTTTATTACTGATCACATTATCATCCCAGACATTGCCAAAACTTCTTTCACCAATCTGAATATAATTGTTGACTGACTTTACTCCCGGCACACGATGAGCGATTTGTGAAGCGCGGGCGGATTCTTCCCGGGTAGCGACGGCTCCCGTTAGAGTGACGTGGCCGCCGATGGTATCGACATCAATCTGCCGGGCTTTAACGATGTCGTCTTTCAGCATTTCATGGTTAACCCGTGTGGTGATCGTGGAATCATCCACCATGCGCTCAACCGGGTTTTCGCCGGCTTCATGTGTCCCGGCGCATCCGGAGATCACAAACAACAAAACGACAAACAAAATCAACTGCTTTTTCATGACCAATACTCCCTTATTGGGTTAATTTCATTTCAGCAAAAAGATGCAAAAATTATGCTAAAACACGATCAAAAAAATAAACTATAAAATTTCAAATACTTATGAGGCAATAAGCCCTCAAACCGTTCAAAGAAGTGTATACAAAATGTCAAATAATGGTTATCAATATGTCAAATAATTGATGAAAGCAGGGACGAAACAAATGCAGATCGTAAATAATCTTCACGCCTTTATCTGGCAGTCGCCGACAGCTAACAATTGCAATGCCTATTTTATTGACGGTCCGACCCGGATTCTGATTGATCCGGGCCACCGGGCCCTCTGCGACCATGTTGAACTCGGATTAAGGGATTTGGGTCTGAAAACCGATGATATCGATCTGGTCATCTGCACCCATGCCCACCCGGACCACCTTGAAGCCGTCCCGCTATTTAAGGAAAAATCCGCCTTATTTACCCTGAATGAGATAGAATGGGATTGGGCGGCAACCATTGGTAAACAAATGAGTGCTGCCTTTGGAATCGATATTGATGCCCTGACGCCGGACTTTTTTCTGAAAGAGGGGACGCTTTCCCTTAACGGTCTTGAAATGCAGGTTTTCCTGACCCCGGGTCATTCTCCCGGTTCGATCTGTCTCTACTGGCCGATGCAAAAGGCACTGTTTAGCGGTGACCTGGTATTTAAGGACGGACTTGGACGTACTGATTTGCCCGGTGGCGATGGGGCCTTGATTAAAGAAAGCATTAAGCGCATGTCGTGTCTGAACGTTGAATTGCTGCTATCCGGACATGGCGAAATCATATCCGGAGCTCGGGAAGTAAAGTCAAACTTTGACCACCTTGAAGAATTCTGGTTTGGGTATGTCTAGACCTATAGAGGACAGAAGTCAGAGGACAGCGGACTCAGAACAAAGGATAAGGATTAGCTGATTCCGTGCGGAATCTGAGGGGTCGGTTTACACCAACTTTTCCAGCCTTTCGAGAATAAAATTATCCCAGTTCATGACGGTAATATTGTTCTTCAATTGTCGGACGTTTTGGCCTCGCCCCAGGACATAGGCCGGCACACGGGCATTATCAGCTGCAAAGCTCATTAAGCCTGCAAGGTTTTCTCGTGCGATGTTTTGAGACGATTTGATCTCCACGGCGCAGATGATGCGGTTGCCTTTACACAGGAGCACATCCACTTCGGCCCCGTGGTGGGTGCGCCAATAATAAAGCTGGAGATCCAGTCTCCTGTAATGAATGAACGCCGTGAACTGGCCGATCACAAACTGTTCGAAACGCTGCCCGAAAACTTTGGGGTTCAGCTCATCGGTCAATGTATGGGCAAGGACGTTGGTCACGCCGGTGTCAAAAAAATAGTACCGGGGATGGGAGACCAATCGCCTTCTTTCACTTTTGGCCCATGCGGGAAGGCTAAAGGCCAGAAATGTGTCTTCGAGAATCTGGTAGTATTGTTGAACTGTCTTGACCGATACTGAGCACTCTCTGGCAATATTGTTGAAATTGACGGTTTCGCCGTCATTTGCCGCGGCAATATCCAGAAATTGAGCAAATGGCCCTATTTTGCGCACCAGGCCCTCGGCAGCAACCTCTTCTTTCAGATAGGTTTCAGTATAGGAGCGCAGGAATTCATGAGGATCTTCTTCCCCGGATTCCCACAAAACCGGGAGTGTGCCTACTCTAAGGGCCTTGACAAGATCAAATTTGCTTCCAATTTCCGTAAATGTCAGAGGAAAAAGGCGGTAGGTATATGCCCTGCCGGCTAGAAGATTTGCACCTCCTCTGCGCAGTTTTCGGGCGCTGGAGCCGGTCAGAATGAACCGAACGCCTTTCGATTCAATCAGTTCGTGAACTTCATCCAGAAGGTCGGGAATTTTTTGAATTTCATCGATAATGCAAAGCGGGCCTTCATATTGGCCCAGGTGAGCCAGGATCTCTTCACGGATCCTTCCCGGGTTTTTGGCATAGTTCAGAAAAGTCCTTTGGGGGAGCAAATCAAAATATAAATCTTTGGGGCGGATCAAAGATTTTACAAAAGTGCTTTTCCCGGTCTGTCGCGGGCCAAAAAGAAAATAGCTCTTTGTTTTCACAGGGTTTATTTCTCGTTTAAACATCGCTCCAAGAATGTACGGAATTTTTGGAGTGATGTCAAGAAGAAACGCTTTCATCTTCTTGCTTAGCTCAGCGTCCCTTGAGGCGAAATCATTTGCCCCTAAACGCCATTTGTTTACCCTAAATTTAGTGCACAACCATCCGATCATGTATTATAGAAAGCCTCAAAAAAAGGAGCTTAGAAATGAAAAAGTCTACAATGCTGGTCATTTTTACTTTTTTTATGATGTTATCACATCTCAGCATAGAGCCGTTAAGTGCTAATGCCGGCGAAAATGATTGTATCCTCGAAGCATCGGTAGATGTAATCGTAGAGGTATGGAATGTAGATGATCAAGGCAATAAAGGGCATCGCATCTGGAAAGGATTAATTAAGCAAGGTGAGCAGAAACGCATTGTAAGTTTGCATGGCCAAATTCGGTATGCGCGATCCACGTATGTTAAAGAAGCAGACAAGCCGCTTTCAGGCGATATCGGCCGCTCGTGCAACAACGGAAAGATAATCGGCGTACCTTAAAAGCGGATTTAAAATTCGATAACTGATCCAAAATGGAGGATCACCTAATGAATCGTATCCTTTTGGATTATCGTTCAAATTGTGGATACATAATCTGAAAAAAAAATATTTTGAGTATTTATAGGGGGATCGAAAAATGAAGGCAATTATATCGGGTATCCTATTCATTTCCACGGTTCTTTTTATTGGTTTTATGTTACCTATTGGAACATCTGCTGCTGAATTTACATGTTCGATTAAGGCCGGCCGGCAAGATACACATGTCGTCGTCGATGATTATGATCGCGATGGGAATCGGTTGCCCAGAGGCGGGGTAGTGTTTAGCGGCGTAATTAAAAAAGGTCAGCGTCAATCCATTAAGAGCCGGTATGGTAAAATTCGCTACAGTTATAGACTGTATAATCAATCTCGAACCAGTGGCCGAAATTTTCAAAATTGCGAGAGAGGTAAAATAATTCAATTGCCATAAAATTTTATCAAACGGGATTTCCCTGCAACGCTAATCTGGCGCAATCCATACTCGCTCAAAGCCAGAATGTTGGAAAATCAGGAGCTAACCGCAAAGATGAAGATACGCTGAGGGATGAGGACATGAATACGACTGCATTTTGGCAAAAGCTTTTGCTGGGCCTGGCCGTGCCGGCCATTATCGGGTTCGGGCCGTCGGAGCCTGCCGCTGCCGAAACGGCCGGCCAGGGCAAATTTTCCCTTATCGAGGCGGCGCCCGAGCTCTTCTACATGGCCATGCGCTATGATAAATTTTTCGGTGATGCCAACACCGTTCACGGCGACATCTTTGAGCGCTCCTCTCTGCTCGGCAATCCCGGCGGCGCCCGCCAAAGCCTTGTCGACCATGGCCTTTATATGGACGTCGGTGTAACCCAGTTCATGCAGCGCAATGTCTCGGGCGGTGATGAAAAAAACACCCGTTTCAACGGCTCGACCGACCTCTGGCTGTGGTACGACACCGGGAAGGCGGACCTGTGGCCGGGCGGCGCTGCCTTTGTGCATGGCGAAGGTCGATGGCGATCGGGCATCAACAACGATGTCGGATCCATTCAGTCAGCCAATCATGACCAAAACTTCCCCGATACGGATCCAAACAACACGAATTGGGCGCTGTCTGAATGGTACCTTTTGCAGAGCCTGCCCGCGAATTTCATGGCCGCTGCCGGCAAGATGAATTTTGCCTCCTGGGGCGATACCAACATGCTGGCCAACCGGGAACGCAGCCAGTTCTTGTATTCGGGTCTCGTCGTCAACCCCATTCCCGGGGAGTACTTTCCGTATACGACCCTGATCGGATGGCTCAACTGGTCTCCAAACAAGAGCCATTCGCTTACCGGTGTCGCCGGCATAAACAATGATTCGTCCAAGGCCACGGCCGAAGTCGGCACTTTCGATACCCTCACCACGAAGGACCTCTCGTACGTCTTTCAATATGTTTACGCCTATGAAATCGCCGGGAGACCCGGCAGCTTCCTGGTCGACCTCGCTTATTCGAACCAGGAGAGAGTCAGCTTCGATATTTCCAGAGAGCAGCTGTTCGGGCAGCTTATTGGTGCCATACCCATAGACGAAGAGCACAGCAACTATACGGTAATCGGCAACTTTGCCCAGTATCTGTGGGTGAAGGAGGGTAGTGAGGGTCTCACCCGTCACAATCTGCCGCCGCGCGGTATCGGTATCTTTGGCCGCTTTGGGTGGCACCCCGAGGATCGCAATGTCATCGACGCATTTTACAGCTTCGGCTTCCGGGGAAACGGCATGCTGATTCCGGGCCGCAACGACGACATGTGGGGCCTCGGCTGGGCGGGGAGCCACATTTCAGGCGACCTGCGCGATCTCACCGACGAATTACGGACTTGGGAGCACGCGTTCGAAATGTTTTACAACTATATGCTAACCCCGGCGATGTACCTGTCCGCCAACACCCAGGTTATCCGCCCGGCGGTCGAGGGTCTCGACACCGCCTTTACGCTGGGCCTGCGGCTGCAGCTTGATTTTTAGGGCCTTCCGAAAAACAATGTTCTGTCTATTCTTTTTTATCAACTTTGGAAAATTTTGCGCCTTTTAAAGAGATGTCCGCAATGAGACCCTTGGCATCAAAAACGAAGCCAACAATGGGGTCTTTTAATGTCCTTGTATCCGCACGTCCGCCGGCTCCAATTGTGATTAAGGCAACATTACCATCTACACCAGCTTCCCAGCCTTTGCTCGCTCTGAATTGTTTAAGGGCTTCGTCAGTCATAAACAAAAGGATAATATCTTTAGCCTGCCCTCCAATCTGCAATCCGATGGAGCCAGAGATGGTATTATAATAATCAACTGATTTTCCGCCGACTCGAAGAGCGCCTTGTCCATATTCACCACCTACAATAAATGCCGCCTTTTTAACATTTGGCATAACCAGTATTCCCTTAGATGCTTTCACGAGCTTCTCGGCTCCTTCAACTTGTTTGTAAAAGCGTTCGATGGCAACATCCACGCTGGCGTCGATTTCCTTTGCGGTTTTCGCATGCAGATTACTGGATAAAAAAGCACAAAACAGTATGATCAACAAAAGAACTTGAATCGACCATTGAATTTTAAACGATTTTTTAGACAAGTCTGCTTTCATTAGTTTTCCCCTTTAGCGTTTTATTCCCCGCAACTTGCTGCGGGAAGGTTCATTTTACACGATTCAATCACCATTCCAACGGTTTACTTGATGTTCATGCCGAGTTTGCCGAGACCTTCTGCGATTCGATCGACGATGTCTTCGAATTTAACGTACCGGCCGATCAGGATGCGGCCGCGCTGCGCAAAGTCGGGCTTGAGTGCCAGCAGGGCGCGAACACACGCCTGCCCTTCTTCAATTTTTCCCAAGTGACCGCAAGCAGAAGCTTTCAATAACGGATCCCAGTGGCATTCCGGCATCTTGAAATTGAGGGTTTCCCGGTATGCCTTTTCGTAATTCCCTACTCGAAACCAGTTAAAACACACCGCGTGGTGGACCCAGGGGCGATAATACGCGTTTAATTGCATGGCCTTTTTTATGTAATTTGCACCGCGCTCCCATTCTCCTGCCAGACTCATCAGCCAGCCGATAACATCCAAATACATCAGTGAGCATGAATACAGGCTATACGCTTTTTCAGCTTGGCAGCGTGCCTCCGGGAGTTTGTTTTCCAAAAGCCGGACATAAGCCAGTATCGCTCTGGCGCGTCGGTTGGTCGGATCGAGGCTGGCCCCTCTCTGGGCGAACTCCGCGGCCTTTTCCAGGGGCGTCGGCAGATCGACCATTTCCAGCCCGTAGTTGTCGGCATAAAGACTTGCAAGCATTGACCAGGTTTGCCCACGATCAGGCTCATGGGCCACCGCATGTTCCAATGCTCGAATGGCGCGCATATAGCTTTGCCGGGTGCGCAGTGTGTCGTACTCCCAATATCGCAGCATCGCTTCATAGGTCGTCAAGTCAGGCACTATCTTGTTTCTACTTAGACCAGAAAGATGCCTCGGGATTACGGCATTACCCCCGGCCACGCGGACGGCAACTTCAGCGGCCACATCCTCTTGAAACGAGATCATTTTGGCGGCTTCAAGGTCGCCCTGGTACTTACCCGACCAGATTTGAAGTCCCGTCTTAGCGTCATTCAACCTGATCGTGACCTTGACACCCGCCGGGTCGCGGCGAACATTTCCGTCAATAATAAAATCGATATCCGCTTCCGGGGGGGGCGATTTCTGATCTCGATGGAGGACCTCCAAAACCCGGATTTCCCGGTAATGGCCCAGCGCATGGGCCAGCTCTGCCGTCAGTCCAATCGACAGAAAATTGTCCTCCGGATTAGCGGTCAGGTTTGCCAGCGGTCGAACCAATACGGTCGGCCAGGCTGCCATGGCACCGACCGCTGCGGTTTGTTCAGCGGCGATGGGCTGATGGCCCGAGAGTTGTTCATCAAATGTCGGTACATAGCCTCCCTTGGGGATGTCGATGCGAATGGGGTCGTTTTTACCGGCGGTCTCGTAATACCGCTCCATCGCCCGCCGCAGTCTGCTTGCCTGGATGCTCACGATGGGGTCGATACTCTGGTCAAAGTCCGATCTGCGGCCGAATACCTCGGTCGCCACCGTGTAGCCCTTGATTCGGTCAGCATTGCCGGCCAGGGTTTGTTTCACGACATATTTTAAAAGGGCACTCTGCTGCGGGGTGGCAGTAAAATCCGGGCTGGCCAGCATGCGCTCGAGTTGGCGGGTAATTTCCTCGTGTGAGGGATGCGGCGACTTTGGTTCCCGAATCTTCAAAATTCCTCCAATAAGCGACTTGCGCCTTCTGAATGATCCCCATCAATTCTTCCGGATCTTTAAACCTGCTTGCGAAACCGCTTTATTTTAAAAAAACAAAATGTGGATCGTATCATTCCAGGATTTGTAAATTATATAAGGGAGTTGCCCGTCTATGTCAACCCATTTAGATTGATAATTAATATAAGTCTTTCTTACATAGTTTCAAGTTGGGGAGATGGTGCAATTGAGCATGGCTCAATGGAATGCGGGCGGAATGCAGAATTGGCCTTTTGGGATAAAACGTTTCTGCTTTAGGCATTTCGTGTAACTCATTTGCCCCTAAACGCCATTTGTTTATCCTAAATTTAGTGCACAAGCATCAAATTGTGCTTTATCAACAACGATAATGAAATCAAGCCAATCTAAAGTTGAGGTCGCATATCATTTTTTTTCCAATCTTTTGGCGGTCTCACATATTCGAATCCACCCAACTTTAAATGGAGTGCAGAGGATTTAATGGCGGTCATTCATCCAAGCCTGTTTTTAATCATGAAACTCTTTCCGGACCGCAAAAACGCTTTAAGGCAGATGTATCGTACCAGCAAAACTTTTCAAAGTATCTGTCAGAATTATCAAAAATGTTCAGAAGCGCTGAACTATTGGGCTGAATCCGAAGATGAAAATGCCTCTGATCGGGAAAAAGAGTATTCGGCGCTTTTGCAGGAACTGGAACTGGAAATCACTAAAAGCCTGGAAGATCCGCCTTGAAACTGGCTGGCAAAAGAAACCTGAAAGCAGGTAATTAATATGAATATCAGTTACTTAAACCGGAAAATGGCGATCGAAAACTGATGAATACAACATCTTCCAATACTTTGCCGCTGCCGAATTTCCTCTCTTCTTTAAGGCGAGTGTGGCTGTCGCCCAACAGACGCATTGTTGAGCCGCTCAAGCTCGGCTTTGCAATGGCGATCATTTATGCGATCGCGTTTTACATGGGCTGGTCAAAACCATACTGGGCGACGGTTTCCGCGGTATCGGTCAACCTGCTGTCCGCCGGGCTGACCCTGCACCGGGGCCTGATTCGGACGCTGGGCACCGCCGTAGGGGGCTTTATGGGTTTGGCGCTCATCGGCATCTTCCCCCAGGAACGCTGGGCGTACCTCTGCACCGCCTCCGTGGTACTCTTCTTCTTGGGCTACATGGCGGTCGGCAAGAAAGAACCATACTTCTACCTTATCGTCCTCATCACCTTCATTGTCGTCATGTCCGGGGTCCAGTCGCACGACTATACCGACTCGGGCACAGCCTTCAATATCGTGACGCTGCGGGTCACCCAGACTGCGATGGGGTCCCTTGTCATGATCCTGATCATGGTCTACGTCTTTCCGTATCGAACCGTGGACGAGTTCGAGGATCTCGCTCGCCAACGATGGGCCACGCAGCGTCGGCTGTATAACGCCTATCGCGGCATGCTGTTCGGCGAGGAAGCGGCCGAAGACACCAAGCATCTGAGACTGGAGGACGTCCCGCTCCTGCATTATTGCCACTTCAAGCTGCACGGCGCCGAGCAGGATTCCTTCGAAATGCTGGAGGTGGGGCACGACTGGCATGTCTATCTGGATCTGACGGCCGCCCAGTACGAGGCCCTGGAATCTTTGCGACAGAGCCTGGTCGAAGCCCGGGACCTGGAACTAACGAAGTACCTGACCAATCTTGAAGACGTGTGCGCCGAACTTGACCGGCGCTTCGCGCAGACCGAGCGGATGCTGGTCAAAAAAGCCCCAACCGAAATTGCGCAGCATCTCGCCGTGGCGCTGGACGAGGCCGAAACGCATGGCCTGCCACACTTCCAGGAAGCCGCTGTGCGGGTAATCAAGGCCCAAATCGAGAAACTCGAAGAAGTGAGCCTTGCGCTGTTCGACTGTATCGCCAAAATCAGACGGTTCGAACGGCCGGCCGGCGCCCACGATGACCATCACGGGCATGGGGCCGGCGGACTCGGATTGGCAATCGATCCATTTCAACTGCGCGCCGCGTTCGCATTTGTTGTGAGTGTATGGGTCGCCTTCTTCATCTGGATATACGTCTACGACATACCGCGCGGGTCCTTGTTCGTCTGCTTCGTCGTCATCACCGGGAGCATCGCGATGTACCGGCCGGAAGCGAACCATCTGGCTTATGGGGTGGCGTGGTTGCTGGGCGGTATCGCGGCGGGTCCCTGTTACCTGCTCATCATGCAGCACCTGTCGGGTCACCTGCAGCTTTCAATCATGGTCGTCATCGGGGTGTTCGTGCTGCAATATGCCTTATATCCGCACGCTCATCCGATGGTGAGGATATTTGTGACAATCGGTTTCTGCATTCTCATCGATGCCGAGAACCACCAGAGTTACAGCTTACAGACCTATCTCCAAACGCTGCTCTGGATGGCGTGCGCGATTTCAGTCGCACTCTTTGTCAGGTTCGCCTTCTTCCCCTGGCGCCCCGATACGATGTTCCTGAGGGTTCTCAACCAGTTCTTCCGCCATGCGGATTTCCTGCTCTCGGCGCATGATGCCGAAGGCAAGCCGGACCGGTCGCTTGCGAGGCGCTGGCGTTCGATCTTCTACCGCCACAGCCTGCTTTTGGAGGCGGAAAGACTGGCGCTGTTCGCCGGGCAGACCAGTTCCAAGACCGGGCAGGTCACTTACAAGATGCTTCGCGGATCAACTCCCGCGCAGGTGCAGGAACTGGTCAGGAGCGTTTACGCGCTGGGCGACAGGATCGAAGCACTGGTAGAGGCGCGTGAGGCCTGGCAATCAAACCTCGTGGACAAGCACTTGATGGATGAGAAGCGGGAATGGCACCAGGTTATGAAGGAGTGGTTTCGGCGCCCGCCCGGCCCGGATCAGCTGACCGGCCTGGCCGCTGATGTTCCCGCGCGGCTGGCTGAGATGGAAACGCGCATCGATGAGGCCTTTGCGCAGATTGGTGAAGACGAGCTCAACGTCGAGGACTACGAGAATTTCTACCGGCGGCTGGGCAGTTACCGGGGTCTGACTGAGGCGGTGGGCGACTATGCCCGGGCAGCCGCCGCTTTAGACTGGCCGCAGTGGCAGGAGATGCGCTTTTGAAACCAGGCCCGGGAGTACGCACCTGTCCGGGCCCATACGGATAAGCCCCGGCTGCAAGAGCCTTTAAAAGCCGGGTGAATTGGTAAATGGAAAGAAAGGCACGGACTGCAAGGGCCAAAGAGTTCGGGCCGGCCTTTCGAGAAGGGAGGAAGACATAATGAGCATGCGTTTTATTCCGAGCGAAGTCGAGATGTGGGGCGTCTATATGCCGCCCCTGCTGCCCGCCGTTGTATGCGGCTTGATAGCGATGGTGCTGACGCTTTATCTGCTCAACCGCTACCGGGTGTCGCGCTTCTTCGTTTTCCCTCTACTTGTGTTGCTGGCACTGGCGGCCATCTACACCGTAATCTTTGGCATTTGGGTGTTTCCGCTATGAAAACGAAATCTGCAAGCACAGGAACAAGAGCTATTGTAACCATCATCGTGATCCTGGTCGCCGTGGTCGCCGTCGGATGGAAGTTTTGGGACTACGTAGTCAACCCCTGGACCCGCAACGGTCAGGTCATGGCCCAGGTAATCCAGATCACGCCGCGAGTCTTCGGCACGATTGTTCAACTGCCGGTCGTAGACAATCAGTTTGTCAAGGCCGGCGATTTGCTGTTCCAGATCGACCCGCGCACCTACCAGTCGACGGTCGACGGGATGCACGCCAATCTCGACATGGTGAAGGACGAAATCGATGCCCTTGCGGCGCAGGTGCAAGCCACGGCAGCGAGCGTCGAGCGCTACAGCGCCCTCATCAGATATTTCGAGCAAAAGGTAAAAGGAAAAACGGCCCGCCTGCAGCAGCTCCTGGATGGCACCATCGACGACGGCCTGGGCGCCGATGACGTCGGCCTCTGCCTGGTCAAGCCGTTCCTGGGAAGCGGAGCCCGTTCTTACCAGGCGGGTATAGCGTTTGAGTTCACGCTGGTAATCCTGCAGGCGGGCCGTTTTTCCTTTTACCTTTTGCTCGAAATCTA
>PVMK01167320.1_pt1 | contig 11968 bp, 9 predicted proteins | sample 1853481 | NCBI WGS metagenome assembly PVMK01 (sample SAMN08533507, study PRJNA380276) | Marine sediment metagenome, whole genome shotgun sequencing project. | reverse complement strand
CAAGGCCTGCATGTTTTAGGATCAAGGAAGTAAATTCCATTTTGCCTGAAGGAGTGGAAAAGCCGGACTTCTCATACTTGTGGTAGGCGGGCATCCGGACATCCTTTAGATCATATCCGCCAGGAGACTTCTTGAGATCCGCGACTTTGAGATCGGCCTGCCCGATTATCCAGTCGATGCATTCTTCATAGCTCTTTTTCAGCAAAAAATCGTCAGGAGCCAATCTGCCGGCAAGATCGAGAATTATGTCAATATCAGGACGGGATTCTCCCAAAGGTTCAATAACGGGGCTGGTCCATATGACATACCTTTCAGGATAAAATTTGAGTTCGCTCCTTTCAAATGAGCTGCATGCGGGCAACACCAGGTCTGCCAGACGGGCCGTATCGGTCATGAACAAATCCACGTCTACCAGAAAATCCAGCATCTTCAAGCTTTCACGCATAAAATCGGATCCGGGCCACATGCGATGATTCATCCCGAAGGCCAGGATTGCACGAACGGGATAGGGGTTCCGGGTTCTTATCTGAGAGGGGAGATGTACGGCCTGTGCTTCGGGGATCAGCTTACACCACACCGGGTAGCGATCCTGCCCTATGCGGGGAGGCATGTCCTCCCAGGGGTGAGACTGTTCAAACTGGTGCTGTCTGGTCACAACCCCGTTAGGTACGTAGAGATAGGAAGGGGGGTTTACATAGTTGCCCCCCTCGCTATCAAAGTTGCCGGTAAGACCGATGAGGGCGGTGAGTGCACGATGATTTTGTATACCGTTTGTATGATGTACCGTGGCGTTGGGGCCGTTTAGCATACCTGCGGGTTTTGTGGTTGCATAAAGCCTTGAGGCCTCCTTGATCAGCGCTTCCGGAACACCGGTGATTTGCTCCGTAACCTGGGGCGGAAATTCACGGACATATGCCCTGTATTCCTCAAATCCCACGCTCCAATCTTTCACAAAATCCTTGTCAAATAGCCCCTCTTCGATAATGACATGTGCCATCCCGAGGGCGAGAGCCCCGGAGGTGCCGGGGCGGATCCGGAGGTGGATATGGGCATGGGAGGTGAGGGGCGTGATCAGGGGGCCGACTTCGATGACCTTCACCCCCGTCTCCACTACCTCCAGGAGCTTTCTGGCAGCCGAAGTGTTGGAGTAAAATGGGTTGGTGCTCCAGACCAGGAGGCACCTGGATTTTTTAATCTCAGCACGTCCTGCAACCCCGTAATTCAACTTGGAGGCCATCAGGGCCCCCGCAGAACAGGTGCTCGATTCCGAGCAATAGTTGGGGGAGCCAAAGCTGTGGGCCAGCCGTTTCAAAAAGGGTCGCATCCATTTGGGATATCCGGCATAAAAGGCCACTGATTCCGGCCCGGATTCGGTCTTAATCCCCAGAAGACGATCCGCAATAATATCCAACGCATCCTCCCAGGAAATTGGTTCAAATTCACCGGAATCTCTGTCCCCCTTCTTGATGAGCGGGGTGCGGATCCGATCCGGATGATAGATATACTGTCTGCTGGCTGCACCCTTTGAGCAAATCGTCCCCTGGTTGTGCGGGTTTTCCTTGCTCCCTTCCACCTTTATGACGACTCCATCCCTTACGTATGCATCGATGCCGCAATGTGAGAGGGGATTACAGATAGAACAGATAGTCTTTCGCACCTCTATGCCGCTCTCCTCACCGGGGATCTTACCTTTTGACATCAGATCCGGGGATAAGTCGGCACTTGGGGGCATTTGCATTATACTCCTTGCTTGAACCTGTTAAGGATTATCAGCTGTTCAAAAGCATCATATGCTTAACATATCGGGTGGGAACCGGATCGAGATTGCCTCTTCGGGGCAGTCTTGTCGGCAGGATCCGCAGTGCCAGCATTCATCCGGATATTTGAGATAAGGGATCTCCTTCTCCTCATGATCTTTGAGGTATATGGCATCTGCCATACAGATGGAATCGCACAAACCGCAACCAGAGCATTTTTCAATATCAAAGATGGGTGGCATTTACCTCCCTCCAGAGAAATGCTTGTTATTTTTAGGTAGAATCGTCATGTGGTGGCCTCAAAAGAACAGGAGAGCTCATCTCCCTCCCTTTGCACAACCACCAAGCCGCACCAGTTTGTGTTGTCGGTCTTTGGAAAATCCAGGCGATGGTGATAAGGCTTGTTTCTGCTTTCGGTGCGGAAAAGGGCGGTTGTTGCCATGATTTTGCCAACAGAGAGGATGGAACGTGTCTCGTTGGTGCGCATGAGTTCATGTAGGTCATTGGCCTTCATTTGATCCAGGTAACCTTCTATATCTCCGAGTTTTTCAAGACCTACCCTCAGAGAGTTTGCCGAGCGCATAGGGCCCACATGTTCTGCCATGATCTTACGGATGGGGTCCTCAATCTGGCGGTAGGGATATCCTGAAGAACGATAAAGCGGCGCCACAAATCGATCGATTTCTTCGCGGGTAAGGGATTTTGGTTGCGAATCACCGCGTTTGAGTCCCAGGGCATAAGAGGCAGCTGATTTGCCGGCCTTATAGCCCCCTGCAACAGCACCGTGTACACATCGGTTGTGGTCGGAGGCGTCGCCGCATGCAAAGAGACCTGGCACTGTGGATGCCGAGTTTTTATCGATCTTTACACCACTCCCGGTAACCTCGGTGGGACCTGCCTGCATACCTTCAGAAACCGTGATTTCCACCGGCCTCGAGCGCAAATCCTCTCCCCTCTGGTCAAAATAGTCGGGTAATGTATCCTTGTCATAACCCAGACTGGCCCTGAGATGATCCAGGTCCTTCTGGGAGAGGTGTCGGCAATCGATGTAGATCGGGCCGTGGCCCCTTCGAATCTCCTCCAGGGTGTGATAGACCACCTCATAGCGCGGGGCCCGGTTACCCATGGTGTGGTGCTTCTCCATAAAATACTCACCCAGTCCATTCAGAAAACGCCCCCCCATCCCCACCAGCGCATTAAAACCGGGGGCAGCAAAACCTTTGGGGAGCAGGGTCATTCGCATATACTCCATATTGGTAAGGGCCGCCCCTGCCTTTAGGGCCATGATCTGGCCATCACCCGTATCAAAAGGACAAAGCCACGTGTTAAAGGGATTTATCCTCGGATTTTCATACAGACGGTTCGTATTGCCTGTCGCTATGACCGTGGCCTTGGCTTGGATGACGTAAAAATTTCCACCACGGATATTGAAACCTAATCCACCCACTACCGCCCCTTGATGAGTCAGGAGGTCCACCATCATAACCTTGTCCAAAACAGTGCAACCAAGCTTGCGCACCGCCCTGCCCAGCCGTGGCTTTAGCCTTTTTCCGTTAAAGTTAATCCAGTAAGGGCCAGGCTGGCCCATGGACTTGGTTCTGTAAAATGATCCGTCTGTCTGGGTAAGCGGATTGCCTATGCGGGCCATTCGATCAATGGCATCGGTCAGTTCAGCGCAGTAAACCGATTCGATGATTGAGAGATGACCGGTACCGCGACCAACGTTTTCCACATAGCTCAGGAAGGCGTCCTGGGTATCCCATTCCTGGCCCTGGTTCAGAAAGGCCATAAAGTGATCTACTCCTCCGCCTATATCACCGCTTCTATCTATATTTCCCTTGTCCGCCACCACGACCCTGGCCCCCTTCTCAGCCGCGGCCATGGCTGTATTGGCACCGGCCAGCCCACCGCCGATAACCAGGACGTCAGTCGAAAGCTCAAGGATTTCCATTTTCTGTTGTCCCATAGCTAGTCTTCGTGGTGAATCATCTTTAGGATATTCCCGGAGTAGATCATCTCCTTTTCTTCCTCCGGGATATCAAGCCCCTCGATAGAAGTAATCGCTTCCTCGATATCCCCGATCACATGGGGGTAATCCGAGCCGAGGACCATATGCTCAGGGCCCACAAGTGCGTAAGCACACATGAGGGCGGGTTCAAAAAAACTCACGGTGTCATAATAAAGTCGTTTCAGATAATCCTTTGCCGGTCCGGAGACATTTTCCTGGCACTCGGGATAGGCCTCATAACAGTTCTGTATCCGTTCAGCCAGGTAAGGGATGGCGCCACCCAGGTGGGAAATGATGAACTTGAGTTTTGGAAACCTGTCCATCACACCACCCATGATCAATCTTACAGCGGCCACACAGAGTTCCACTTCAAAACCTATCATCGGACCAAGACGATAATCCCTGTAGGTGTCCTTATCTCTCGGCGTTCTCGGGTGTATATGGATGGGGAGATCGTAATGGGACATACGTTCGTAAAAGGGGTAAAGGAGTTCGCTGTCCAATCCGATTCCATTTATGTTCGAGCCCATACAGGCACCTTTGAAATTTAATTCATTGATGCACCGATCCAGTTCCTTTACCGTCCGGTCAGGGTCGGTGAAGGGCAATGTGGCAAAGGCCATGAAGCGGTCCGGGTGTTTGTTGCATATCTCAAAGTACTCGTCATTCACTACCCTTGCCAGGGTTTCGGCTATCTCCACAGGAAAGATGTCTACGCTGGGAATTGAAAGCGTAAGGATCTCGGTGTCAAAACCGGCCAGGTCCATATCTTCTATGCGCTTGTTTACTTCGCTCATGGGGGGTGTGATGGTTACCACCCGAGTTCCGCCGTGGACCAGGATTTGCCTGTCCCAGTCATCTTTTTCCACCGTAATACCAGCGGTCGGTCCGTCTTTTTCCAGCTGTCTCAAAAACCCATTGGGATAAAAATGATTATGGACGTCAATTTTCATTCCTTGTTTCCTCCGTACGACGTATCTTTTGATAAAGTCTTGTGTTGTCTGGCCTGGCTAACCTGTTTGAGCAAAAAGATCGCTTGAAAGACGAGCCCGGCCCCCCTTGTTATTGGGTTTGGGACAAATACGCAGATCCCGCTCAAGGCCAGTAGGACGCTTTCCCACACCCTTAGCCTTGTAAGAAAAAAACCTTCAAAGGCGGTTCCTATGCTTATTGCACCTAAGGTGACAAAGCAGAAAGTCGTGATTATCGCGAGAGGGGAGCCGATCATTAAAATGCCCGGGTTAAACACGAACGCCCACGGAACGAGATAGGCTGCAAACCCCAGTCGCATTGCCCGAAAGCCTGTCCGGAACGGGCTCCCTCCGGAGATACCGGCAGCGATATATGCGTCAACGCATACGGGCGGAGTAATAAATGAAAGGCATCCAAAGTAGAACAAAAACATGTGGGCTGCAATAGGCTCTACCCCGGCCTTTATCAGTGCTGGGGCAAGCAGGACAACAGTTAATATATATACGCCCACTGCAGTCATCCCCATACCCAATATGAAAGCGGCCAGCCCGATCATAATTAACATAACCATCAGGTTACCGCCACTGATAAGGAGAATTTCGGAGGTAAACCCTGTCCCGGCCCCGGTCATCTGTATGGAACCAACAAGGATACCGATTGCAGTACAGAGGGGGATTATGGGCATCATCCCCCTTGCTGAATCCTCCAATGCGATGAGGAGTTTTCCCGGAGTGAGCCTGCTCTTCTTCTTGAATGAGCTGACAACGATCAAGGCACCAAGAGTGTACATTATTGATGTCTGGGCCGAATATCTCATAAAACCCAGCATAAATAGCAGAAGGGCAAAAGGGAGCAAAAACTGCCAGCCATCCGCCAATGTCTTCCTGAGTGGCGGCAGTTCTTTTTTTGGCAAACCCTCCAGTCCGATCTTGCGTGCCTCTAAATCCACCTGAACAAACAGGGTCGCATAAAAGGCCATGGCCGGCAGAAAGGCTGCAACACAGACACTCCAGTATGACATCTGGAGAAATTCGGCTATCAGAAATGCCACCGCCCCCATAACCGGAGGCATAAACATCCCGCCAAGGGAGGCAGTGGCCTCGATTGCCCCGGCATAATTTTTTCCGTAGCCGGTCCTCTTCATCAGCGGAATGGTAATCTGACCCGTTGTGGCGACATTTGCCGCGGTGGAACCCGATATGGTGCCAAAAAAGGTGCTGGCGACAATGGCCGCCTTGGCCGCACCACCTCTCAAAGATCCTGCTGATGCCAGGGCCAGGTCGGTAAAAAACTGGCTTGCCCCCAATGCCCTGAGAAAACCGCCGAATATGATAAACCCTGCAACAATCGTGGATACAATGCCGATGATCAGTCCCCAGAGGCCCTCCCCGCTGAGGTACATCCATCCGAATGCCACATCATAGGAAAAACCGGTGCTCCGTAAGAATCCTGGGAAGTGGTTGCTGTAAACCGCGTACAAAAAGGAAAAGACTATGATGCCGGCCAACACCCACCCGACCGTGCGTCTGGCTACCTCTATGACGGTAATAAAAAGGAAAGAGGCCAAAACCATCTCATAGGGATAGGTCATTAGCCTCCCGTCAGCAACCAGGCTGTTGGCATTCACCGCAATATAGGAACAACCCGAAATGATGATAACAATTGGGAGCACGTCATACCATTTCAGCTTGTCCACCGACATCTTTTTCGAGGGAGGAGAAAGGAGCAGGACCAGTATGCAGATTAGTCCTGCGCTTATGGCCCTGTGCGTAAGGGGGTAGACAATAACACCCATATAGAAGAAAAGGTTGCACAGATAAGAAAGGGTATACATGGACCATATGAGGGCCACAACAAAGGCCAGTTTGTATCTAAGGCCTCTGTCTTTCCATTTGGCCCCAACCTCAAATGGTTCCATTTCTACCCTTTCTCTCAGGCGTTAGGTTTTCTGAGGCATTATCACTTCTTAAGGTTTTTTATTATCTCTTTCTGTTTTTTTAGCATCTTTTCCTGATATGCCTGCGCCTTGTCTGTCCACAGTCCCTTTTCCTTGAAGTATCGAATTGCGCCCACATGATAGGGGACGGCGAGCGCGACAGGCCGGTGTTTCAAGGACCAGTATTTTGCAGCCGGATGACTATCTGCAAATTCTTCTGGGTGGTCGAAGATGGCCTTAACGACCCCGTAAACCACATCAGGATCCGTCTTGAGAGAAGTAAACATTGCGTTTTGATAATTGATGGCATTGGGAACAGCACTCTTGTTGCGGAAACGAGGATCATTGGCCGGGATATCGGCAACAATGTATCCCTCCATGTGGTCTGCCACGTATTGGGCCTGTTTTTTGGTGAGATTGATAAACAGGGTCTCCCCCTTCGCCTCATTTACCTGCATCACCGCACCCGGCACAACAGGATAGAGGATAGCATCCACCCTGCCCTCGATAAGGCCTCTGATGGCTTCCTTTATACTTGAAAAGGCCATGACGGCTTTTAAATCCTTAAATGTCAACCCGGCGGAGGCGAGCTGATTCTTTGCCATTTCCGTAAACATGGGGTTTGCCTTGAATTTTATATAGGCCACCTTACCCTTAAGGTCGCTGATAGAACGTATTCCGGTATCTGGCGTAGTCCAAAACATAAACATATAATCATGACCCGCCGCAACAGTACGAACAGGCTGGGGCCCCATCTTTGCATAGGACCCTCGCCCTAAGTAGGCGTTCAGGATATCAGGGGCACTATGATTGGCAAAATCACACTTACCCAGTTTCATCATGGGTAACCATAGCTTAGGACCTCCCAACGGTTGGACAATCCAGTTTTCTATGGGGGTGTATTTTTTTACTTCCTTGCCAACACCCACAAGTACCATATGTACCGAGGCCCCTGGGGCAGGTGAGATGACAGCCACATCTTTGGGCCATTCACCCGAGAACACGGCGCCCGACATAAACAGGGAGATCACCAGGGCAAACACGGACAACCTTAGGAACCTATCTTTTTCAATGCATGTCTTTCCTTCATTTTGACACCTCCTTTGTTTTGTTTAGAAACGGTTTAGTGAATCTGAATTGTCTCCTCTAATTTTTAACCTCCTTTCTTGTTGGTGATTCCAAAAAAATCATCATTTAGACGGCGTTGTAATCCCACCCCAGGCTGAAAAGACGGGCGGTTTAGGATTCCATCATTATTAAACCAAAAAAAGCGGAGTGTGGCTCCGCTTTCTTTGTTCAGAGATTTTGGCACTGTCACACACTACCTCATCTCCGTGCTCCCGTTAAAATAATAATAAAAGAAATTTAATGCGTATGTGATAGTCATACTTTTCCTCATTTAAGATTTCTTTTAGCCCCGGTTTCAGGTTTTGTCAATATATTTTTTCAAGAGGTTTTTTCCGCGTCTGGCCTTTTATTATTGAATTTGGCAAGGTAAAGGTCTGGGGCAAATATGAAAAAGAAAAACCCGACGTCAAACACACCCTTGAGGGATGCAGGGGAATTGCTTGATTCCCTTGTTGGTTCAAGGTATAGAATGCAATCAAAATTAAAATTAATTGTACATTGAAAGGTGGCCTATCATATGGAATTTCATGACCTTGTTAGGATTTCTTTGGAAGGCGGGATTATTCCCCGTGAACAATGCAAACAGGTATTAGACTGTTCCGACGACGAAGTGCTGGCCCTTCTCGATTCAGCTTACAAGGTGCGACATCATTATTTCGGGAAAACAGTACACATTCAAGTACTCACTAATGCAAAAAGCGGTCTTTGTCCCGAGGACTGCCATTACTGTTCTCAGTCAAGTATTTCAACAGCCGAGATCGAACATTATCCTTTGTTGTCTGAGGATAGACTGCTCAAAGAAGCCCTGAGGGCTGAACAACTGAAGGCGAAACGATATTGCATGGCCCTGAGCGGTCGGGGCCCATTGCACAGTGAGATTGAGAACTTGTGCGGTATTATCCGCACCATCAAACAAAAAACACAACTCTCGATTTGCTGTTCACTGGGAGTTCTTCAAGAGGGACAGGCTGAACAACTAAAGGCGGCGGGACTCGACCGCGTGAATCATAACCTGAACACCAGTGAGCGTTTTCATCCGGAGATTTGCACAACTCATACCTATCAAGACAGACTGCAAACGTTAACCAGGTGCCGTGCTGCAGGGCTCGAAATCTGCTCAGGTGGAATCGTGGGACAGGGCGAAACAGATGAAGATATCATTGACCTTCTTATGGCCTTACGGGAGGTTGGGGTCGAATCCATTCCGCTTAACTTCTTGGTTCCCATAAAAGGAACTCCGTTTGAAGATCGCGCCCAAGATCTAAACCCTCGTCGCTGTCTGAAAATACTCTGCCTGGCTCGGTTCCTCAACCCTGACCGTGAGATACGGGTAGCAGGCGGCAGGGAACACCACCTTCGCAGCCTCCAGCCCCTTTCGCTTTATGCTGCCAATTCAATTTTTGTCACGGGCTATCTAACCACAGAAGGCCAACCGGCTGACGAGGCCGTGCAGATGATCGCTGATTTGGGTTTTGAGCTGGAAGTGGAATAAGGCGACATCCTATATTGCCCCTGTCAAAAAAAAAGGCAAACAGCCTCTTTGCCATGGGTGGGAAAGCTTATCGGAATCAGGTCACTCCCTAAAGGGCCAAATTTGAATGATAAGTCGGCCGAGCGGGTGAAATATTCAAAAAAGAGAGCGTCTCCCACATTTTAAGGGCATCTTTAAAGATTAACATGGCTTTCTTAGGCTGTAACCTGTCATCGATAATTTACCTTGCAGGTAAATTTAACTGTTGCGTTTCTTCTATTATTCCTATATAGTTTGAATAAACATCAAGATGCTATTTGATTTTTCAAATAAACATTTACTGAAGTTATATACAGAGGGCTATAGCAAGAAATATCCATTTATGGACAAAGTGCTTTGCGGGAAACTGGTTGAAAGGATTAACCGCATTGAGGCAGCAAAAGACATCTTCGATCTCCGCAATCCGCCTTCTATGGAGTTTGAAAAACTTGCCGGCTATCCAAACAGGTTCTCCATCTGCATTACTCGAAAATACAGGTTGGAGTTCGAGATAGAATTTGAAGATAAGAAACGGACTTTCGGTCGTGTTTTGATAGTTGATGTGTCGAAACATTATGAATGAGGTGTTGTTATGGCTGAATATCAACCATTCGTTAATCTCGGGCCTGGTGACTCCATAAAAGAGGAATTGGCATATTACGGGTGGGATCAAAAGGCCCTGGCAGAGATCCTTGGCAAGACTGAAAAGCATATCAGCAGCCTGCTTAATAATAAAACGGTTGTTACTTTTGATATGGCGCGTGAGTTAAGCGCTGTCTTCAGACAAAGCCCTGAATATTGGCTCAATCTTGACGCCCAGCATAGACTCAGACTTCAAAAAAACGCAAAAAACGGTGAGACCGCAGCCAAGGCGCTTATCTATCGATATATGCCGGTGCGTGAACTGAGAATGCGAGGGTATCTTCCCCGAGCCAAGGAAGCCCTTATCGAAGCGGTTAAGGATTTCTGGAGCATGGAAAAACTTGATTTCGGGTTCCTTGAAAAACGTGCTGAAGTTAACCTCAAAAAATCTGAAAATTATCGCCAATTCAATCCATACCACGCGTTAACATGGCAGCAAATTGCCCAAAATTCCCTGAAAGACAAATTCTCTGAAAGGCCTTGCAACAGAGCGACTTTGCTTAGACTGGTCTCCAGTATTCCCACTTTTTCAACAGAACCTGAAGGCGTCAAGAATTTTCTAAACAGACTTGTCCAATGCGGTGTCATCTTTGCCGTGTTGCCACATCTGTCCAAAACCTACACGGACGGCGCAGCCTTCTGGATTGAAAATCATCCGGTCATACTCTACACCTGTCGTCAGGACAGGATCGATAATTTCTGGTTTACCATGGCTCATGAAATTGGCCATGTAGCGCTGCATGGAAGGAAACGGAGTTCACTTTATATTGATAGTCTTGAACATCTGGATCTTTCCAATGCAAAAGAAAAAGAGGCAGATGATTTTGCCGCCGGAATACTAAAAAGCAAAGAAATCCTAACTGATTTTGGCACAACCAGGCGTGTTTCCGAGATCAAAATCCGATATTGTGCCGAACGTCTTGGGTTGCACCCTGCCATCGTCCTGGGCTGCCTGCAACATCATGGCAGGGCCAGCTATAAGGCCTTGCATAAACTAAAACCTAAAGTGTCACCCTTCTTACCTGACGATTGCAAGATGAGATAAAAAGCAACATCTCAGCAACAATTCAATTTATTTAGCTACTTAAAGATACCCCCCTGCCATACCACGGAGGAGTAATGTGGATAATTGACATCAGACACTGGCTTAATGAAGAGAAAAGCGGACCGGCTGTGCCTCAACTGAAACTGAAAGTAAAGAAACTGGCGGAGATCGTAACCTATGCAACGTCGCGTGACCGTGGCCTGGCTGCGGGAGAAGCGCCGAGGTGCTGGCGGCGACCGAAAAGAAAACCCTGTAACGGTGTTTTGCGGGTTCAATTTGAGACAGACGACCGAATCCACTGGTTTTGTCCCAAGTGTGAAGATGAAGGAGTTGTTGACGGCTGGCAAGGGTTGATATGGGACATGAGTGACGGGATGACTGTCTAAACATCTCATAAATATGCCTGGCTGCCGGAATTCCTTTCTTCTTCAAGCAATTGGGAGGATTCAACAAGAAAACGGGGCGTTTGTTGGATGGTCGAACGTGGGATGACATGCCTGTAGTTGCAGGTAAAGAGAGAATCTGGTTTTCCCTATTCACATTCGGAAATCACGGATCAAAATGAAAGCCGGTTGTGTTATAGATAGAATAAAGGATTGCTATTTGACCGATAGACAGAAAAAATGTTAAGATAGTCAAATGGTTAGCCACTTTACACAATCTTCCATTTGCCCGGAGGTACATTGATGATTGACATTGATAAACAGATCAGTTTTTGGCGCAACGGTGCTGAGGAGGATCTGGCCGTGGCACGTGATCTCGTGAATCGGAATCGTATACGGCACGGTCTATTTTTTGCCCACCTCGCATTGGAGAAGGCATTAAAGGCACATATCTGTCGCGTAACGCAGGATATCGCACCCCGATTACACAACCTTGTTCGTTTGGTTGAGTTAGCAAAACTCGATATAAAACCCGCCCATGTGGATATTTTGGCGGAAATGAACTCCTTCAACATTGATGATTGACA
>PVMK01123271.1_pt1 | contig 11969 bp, 12 predicted proteins | sample 1853481 | NCBI WGS metagenome assembly PVMK01 (sample SAMN08533507, study PRJNA380276) | Marine sediment metagenome, whole genome shotgun sequencing project. | reverse complement strand
GACGCTAATGGTTAGTCATGAGTGGTGCACCGAGGTACTGATAGTCAGATATTACTGACTGTGATCCAAGCTTTTGAAGGACTCTTGCAACAGCAACACTCTAAAAATCACCTTATAACATGCTCCTATTATCAAGAAAAATAAATGCGAGCAGATAATTAAATTTAGGCAGAATATGATCGAGTTGTGGGGGATAAATCAAGAGGCCATGATTTAGTTAACCTACCCATGCTAAAGTAAAATAAACGTATGGGTTTCTTGACTATTTAGTTTTAAGATTTCTCGACGAACCTCTGATATTCTAAGGCCAAAGTGGCCGTGCAAATGCAAGATGCTTGACCTCTAGACACAGGCAAGAAAATCCCCCTTAACTTTATTCCCTAGATTACATCAGAAACAACGTCTCTACCTCCTGTGAGGGTGTAAAGAAACTCCTCCCTACAGAGCAGTTATTTAACTGCTTTGGATAGTACCCTTGTTGAAGCGTCCTACATTTTTCGCCGATGATCGAAGAAGGGCGTTCAGAAGTGATAAGGCTCACATGGTATTCCACTAGTTTTCGCGCAGAAATCGGCCACAAGCTAAAAACCGACTCAAATCAAGCTGTTTTCCCAGTAAAAGGGGCCATTATCGCAGCAATCTGCCCCTCCGGAGCCTGTTTACTCACCTAAAAAGCTAAGCGATTGAACGGAAAGACTCTGTTATCGCAGGAATCTGGCCTCAAAACTGCCCATTTATAGCAAAAATCCGCTAAAAACCGCCAATGGCCGTTTCCGGTTCCAATACTAGTGGAATACCTTCATGCGCACTTTTGGTGAAACTTGTGTCAGTTTCGATGCATAACTCGCTTTCGCAACAGATCAAGTTTGGCACGGCCAAACATCTGACGCTTCACAAGCTTCAATCTGTTGATGTGTCCCTCTGTCGGCCCATTGCTCCATTCGTAAGTCAACGCTGCCGCCACTTCCGGATAGTCTGCCTGCAAACCTGCGGCAAACCGCTTCATCCATTCGTGAAATTCTAGCACTGGTTGATGTCCGATTGGTTCTGCTTGCCATTGGAACTCAATTGCTTCTCTCAGCCATGGTCCCCACTCGCTATTCATCACCATATCAAGAAAGACAGCGTATCTCTACACCCATTTGCGACCGCCAAACGACCGCATTCTTATTCGCCGCTGCGGGCACGCGTAACGTTCCAGGAGAAATCAAGCTGTGTTGTCGTGGAAAAATCCTCACTATTGCGCGCATAATATCCATTTGACACGTATCCTGTCGTTTTGCCGCCCCAAGTCGCTCTTCCATGACAACTCATGCAGTTCGAATTGATTCCGCCATCAGAGAATGTACCCGGTATGCTGCTCTTGCCCACTGTAGAGAACGACGTTTCCAGGTAAGGATTAAAACAGATCTGAGGCAATGCGCCTTCGTTTGTGCCATTGAGTCTTGGTTGTGGCGGCACAACCATACTGTAAGCGGTACAAACAATGTAATTGTCCCAAGGGGGTTTCACGGAATCGGGCCGATCCCCACCGCTGCCGGGGAAGTTCGGGTAACTGGGAACAGGGGCCTGGCTTTCCGTAGGAGGGTACGGCGGGAGTGTGGTGCCCTCAGGATCAGGCGACCACCAAAAGGTCTGCCACGTCCAGTTGTCAATCTCACGTGTGGTTACGTGCATGGCAACAAACACCGCATAATCCCCGGCAACAGCACCTGCAAATTCCGGCGCAGCTTGGCTACTGAGATTATCTATTTCCGCCTGTGTCAATTGGAAATGGTAGAAGTCACTGAGTTCAACAACTTCGGCCATGACCGTTTGGCCGTTGCAGTCCACCTCTTTCTCTGTCCCCGGTGCAGATTCGCCGCTGGTATCAATGACAGCGCACTGCTTCCAAGTACTAGGAGTCGGGGCATCCTTATTCGTCGTGGTTTCATTGGAGATTCCCGCCCAATACGGCAGGGCGTTCAAAGTGTCTTGCTTTACCAAAGTGAAAACTGGCTTTGTAGCAATGGCTTTATCTGGAAAGTTCTTGATCGCCCGATCCTGAATGGCTGTATTGGAACTCCAACTGGCATTCAGGTCATTTAACGTTGTTTGAAGATAATACTTGTTGTCCCAAATGAACTCGGCCGACTCACGGGTAAACTTGTTGAATGAGGTTACTTCTTCCGGGTTATCCTGTCCTGTCAGATCCAATGACTCGTGTGTTAGCTGCACGGGCTGTTCAAAATGCCGTGGGAACGCTCTCTCCTCGTCAACGTCGAGAGGCCCGTTGATATAGACATCGGTTCCTGAAAACCAGGTTTCCCAAACTGGTAGCGCCTGTGCATTGTACGTCTGGTCTGATGGGGCTGTCATAGCAGCCCAAATATCCCAGGCGTGCTCCCTCATCTTTTCCAGGTTTCCATTATCTACCCAGCCTTGTAATTCAGCTTTGTTTGCCGGATAGCCAAAGCCGTCAGGCATCGGCCGGTAAACAAAACCGTTTTCCGTGCCGGGTGTTGGTTCCGGGGTAAGTGCCTGATCCAACCGACAACTAATCAGCGCGGCCGAGAAGCTACCCAGCACAAGTACTGATAAGAAATATCGAATCAAACGCATAACACACACTCCCTGTCAATTGCCTATCCTCGAAACCCAAAAGCCTTAAGACGATCTACAGTATGCCGGATATGAACTAATCCTCAAAGAACCACTATCCAGCAAGAAAGCGCTGGCTACCCTGGAGTGGGTCGCCCGCTATCGTCAGGACCGGGGCAAGCGGGGTTACATCGAACGCTTCTTCGCCGTCTTGAAAAACTACTATCGGTTGAACGACTTACAGCGAATGGGTCTGTGGGCTGCTTATCGCCATGCCTTGGGTATCTCCCACAATCATGCAAAAAGGTGAAATAGAGCCGTTCCGCCTCTGGAATGCTCCGTAAAATCTGCTTGCTCGATTACTGCTGGAGGACAGTTTCTCTTGCATAGTTTTCCAGAGGTAGGATTTCCTTCTTGCACTATTTAACACAGAAATGGATAGTACCCATAGTACCCAAGGTCGGTTTGTGAGTCGGTTGACATCTTCTCACAAAGTCCTCGGGACTCAATTCAATCTCGCCGTACGGCGGCGCACGGTTCAAATATGTATGGTACCCTATATCAGATTGGAGTAAGCGAATGGATCGAAGTAGCAACTTGCATCTCGTGCTCGTCGATGCAGCGTGGCCCAGGAAGGGCCGGCGTAGGCTAGCGTTTTTAGTTGTGGTTGGGTCCGTGCTGATAGCCTTACTAGCTCAGCTGGAGATTCCCCTACAGCCTGTTCCCATCACGGGTCAGACCTTCGGCGTCTTATTGGTGGGAGCCCTATTAGGTAGCCGTTTAGGAGCAGTCACCGTTTTGACATACCTTGCCTGGGGTGCCATTGGGCTGCCTGTTTTTGCAGGAGGCAATTCGGGGCTGGCCCGTCTTGTGGGCCCCACCGGCGGTTATCTTGTGGGATTCCTAGGCGCAGCATTTCTGGTTGGCCGGTTGAGCGAGCGCGGCTGGGATCGTCGCGTCCTGACAACTGCAGTGGCTATGCTCTTGGGTACGATTCTCATTTATCTTCCCGGGATAGCATGGCTATCTAGATTTGTGGGCTGGGATCGTGTGCTTGAGCTGGGGCTCACGCCATTCGTTATCGGCGATCTACTCAAGGTGGCTTTGGCCGCACTGGCACTGCCAATTGCCTGGACGCTGGTCGGTTCAGAGCAAAATCGTATGGGTAGGCGAAACGGTTCGAGTTGATGGAAGCTGATGTTTTATGAAACGTGCGCTTACGTACTCGCTGGAGCGGACCGAGGATTCAGCGGCATAAAGTAGGAGATCGTCGAGATGCTATTGTCTCGAGAAGCAAGTGGGGGAACGATCCACGACCGCTCAGCTCGCAGCCGTTAGTAATTGAGTCAACCCTGGGGGGGATACGCCAAATAATTCTGAAGATCTTACGCCAGATAGTTATCAAGCTTACATAACATACGGCCAGTTTTCCTCATCATTGCGATTCCTGTGTAAGGAAAACGCCCCTTAACTTTATTCCCCAGATTGCTTCAGAAACTGCATTTCTACCTCTGGCGGAGGTGTAATGAAACCTCTTCCCATCGATGAGTTTCTTTACAATTTAGTTTTTAACGTTTCCTGATTGACCTCTTGCAATGGATAGGCAAAGACGCAAGCTTATTGCAGGCCATTTGGCAGCTAGATGAAGGCACATAATGGTCCGTTATTCGGATATGGATGATGATTCCTCATTATGGATTCTGTTCAGAAAAAGAAATTTCAGCTACATTAGGCTCAGAACGAAAATTTCTTCTACCAGAGCGAGCGGTGTTTCACCGTTGATAGGTTAATATCTCGAATCATCTTCCGGATATCAACTCAAAATCCCTGCTATGCAGCAAATTATCAACTCGGATCTAGTTTCTCCTGTCTAATACACCCGCTATGCCGCTTGGTATTCGGTATAGCATCCATTTTAGGGGAATATCATGATTTCAAGTCGGGATATTAATAGTTAGGGCAGCGCGCGCATTCATATTGCGGAGATTTGCTACAAGTATTCCTGTGAGACCAACACTACTTCTCACCTTAGCCTGGAGGATAACAAGATGAACATAGATATGAATATCATCAGGCTTTTGGGCGCAGCGCAATTGCTTGTTTTTGTATCCGCCCTGCTCAGTGATCGCCTGCTCGCATCGGTAGTTGGATCCGGAAGCATATCCGACATCCTTTTGAACATTTCAGAAAACCCCGCCCGGATGCGGATCGCCAATCTGTTTGCCCTGGTTGACAGCGTTGCAATCGTTATCCTGGCAGCCCTGTTTTATATCGTCTTTAACAGACAGTACGAGATCATCGCGCTTGTGGCCCTGGGATTTTTCTTGACAGAAGCAATAACCCTAGCCGTAAGCAAGGTTGGGGGCTTTGCTCTGATACCTTTAAGCCGCGAATTCATTGAGGCGGGCGCTCCAGAGTCCTCCTACTTTCAAACGCTGGGTGACTTCTTGTATTATGGGGTTGATAGACAGGGATTCCATATACATAATTTGTTCTTCTGCCTGGGCGGAATACTGTGGTATTACCTGTTTCTCAAATCGGGGTACATCCCACAGGCATTATCTCTCTGGGGCCTTGTAGCAGTCAGCCTACTCTTAATACCTGTGCTGTTGCAGCTTTATGATCGTAATTCCACTCACCCTGTAATGGTAGTCGGACTTCTATACCTTCCATTCGAGCTAGTTCTAGGGATATGGCTGCTAGTTAAGGGATTCAACTAATCTGCAATCGTTTCCGGGTCTGCGAAAACAGATATGTGCGGAGATTACATGACCCGATCAAAGTAAATAAGGAGGAAACTCATGAAAGCGATTGTATACACAGAATACGGACCACCGGATGTTCTTCAGCTCAAGGAGGTAGAAAAAACCTGCTCCCGAGGACAATGAAGTACTTGTAAAGGTACATGCGACAACAGTCACATCAAGGGATGTGAGATTTCGGGGTTTTGTAGTCCCAACCTCCTACTGGCTCCCCGCGCGAATAATATTTGGCTTAAAAGAACCAAAGAGAAAAATATTAGGGTCTGATCTAGCTGGGGAAATTGAATCTGTAGGCAAAGATGTGAAGCGATTTAAGGAAGGTGACCACGTTTTTGGAACTACCACCGATTTGCGTTTTGGTGCTTATGCCGAGTACGTTAGTCTCCCTGAAGAAGTGGTTCTGGCAGTTAAACCGGCCAATATGACCAATGAGGAAGCCGCCGCAGTTCATTTTGGGGCAAATACAGCGTTGTTTTTCCTTCGACAAGGAAATATCCAGAGCGGACAAAAGGTCCTCATCTATGGCGCTTCTGGAAGTGTGGGTACCTTTGCGGTACAGCTCGCCAAGTACTATGGGGCCGAAGTTACCGGGGTATGCAGTACCACGAACATAGAACTGGTGAAATCTCTGGGAGCCGATAAGGTCATTGATTACACCAAAGAGGATTTTGCCCAAAGCGGTGAGACCTATGATGTTATTTTTGACACGGTAGGCAAGAGCTCGTTTTCAGCTTGCATAAGATCGCTAAAGGAGAACGGAATCTATCTTCAAGCTGTCCTTGCGCCGTCAGGAAGTATTCGAGGGCTATGGACTTCAATGACAAGCAGCAAGAAAGTAATAGGCGGAACAGCAGTCGATAACACTGAAGATTTAGTTTTCCTCAAAGAGCTTATTGAGGCGGGGAAGCTAAAACCGGTCATAGATAGACGCTATCCGATGGAGCAAATTGCCGAGGCCCACAGGTATGTCGACAAAGGGCACAAAAAGGGAAATGTAGTCATAACTGTCGAACAGAACAACAAAACCTAATAGTAATATTAGGCACCATTATTTGGAAATCGTTATGTAGATAGGATGGACACGATGACAAAGGAAAAATTCTTAACCGTGCGTTGGAATAATTTGCTTTCGTTGGGATTGGGACTTCCCGCTCTGATTTTTGTTGTGTTCGCTTTATCCACTTCGGTTTATTCGGGGAGGGGGGGGATGATCGCGCTAGCCGTTATCGGGGCGTTATACTGACTGACTGTCGAATACCATACAGCCATGCGGTTCGCGTGGCTTCAGAAAAATTCGGCAAACCACGTTTCAGTCAAACAGGGGTTCAACAACCCACTCACCAGGATGGCTTTTTGGGCATTTAATGCTGCCTTTTGGCTTTTTTTGCTTCCCTTTTTTACGTCAGTTGAGTACGGCACAGGCTTCATAGTATTTACCGCCATTATATTTGTGAGGCTCGGTGCAAATCTGTATGTGTACAACGTCCTCAAACCTGAGAAGTTCGGAAGTTTCCCCTTCCGAATTCCATGAATCGTTGAAAGATAAAAGTGACAGTAACTACGGGCCGGCGATTGGCCGGGTTATCAAGGTCTAAATGACCCAATCAAAGGAAATTAAGAAGAAACCCATGAAAGCCATTGTATTTACAAAGTACGGACCACCGGAAGTTCTTGAATTAATAGATGTAGAAAAACCTATACCCAATGACGATGAAGTGCTGGTAAAAGTTCACGCGACCTCAGTCACTTTTGGTGACTCGGCTCTCGTGAGTGGTGAGCCATTCATGACCCGCCTTTTTACCGGACTTCGAGAACCAAAAATCAAGACACCCGGAAAAGACATGGCGGGGCGGGTTGAAGCGGTTGGCATAAATATAAAGCAGTTTCAGCCAGGTGATGAGGTATACGGAGACCTATCCGTGTGTGGCTGGGGCGCTTTTGCCGAGTATGTATCTGTTCCTGAAAATGCAGTAGCGCTGAAACCGGCCAATTTGACATTCGAGGAAGCAGCGGCCGTACCTGAATCGGCAGTCGTCGCCCTGCAGGGTCTTCGCGATAAAGGAAAGATTCAGCCAGGACAAAAGGTTTTGATCAATGGTGCCTCTGGTGGTGTGGGTACGTTTGCAGTGCAGATTGCCAAATCGTTCGGGGCTGAAGTCACTGCCGTGTGCAGCACGAGGAATTTGGACATGGTGCGCTCGATTGGGGCAGACCAGGTCATTGATTACACTCAAGAAGATTTCACCCAAAAGGGACAGCGTTATGACCTGATTCTTGCTGCTAACGGATATCATCTGATTTTAGATTATAGGCGTACATTAAGTCCCGAGGGAATTTATGTCGCGACCGGAGGTTCCATGGCTCAAACTTTCCAAGCTATGCTCCTGGGACCATGTATTTCAATGACCGGGAGCAAGAAAGTGGATAGCCTGGGCTTGGTGAGACCAAACCAAACAGACCTGGTTTTTATGAAAGATCTTCTCGAAGCCGGCAAGGTCGTACCTGTTATAGATAGACGTTACCCGTTGAGTGAGGTTGCTGAAGCTCTCCGGTATATTGGAGAAGGACACGCCAAAGGAAAAGTAGTCATTACAGTGGAGCATAATAGCAAATGACAACCCGTACCGAAATAACATTGCCACTTATTTATGCAAGACTCGAAGGGTTGCGCGCCACTAATAGTAAAAACAAGTAGCAGATATGTAACACCATGATTTTGACCCAAACCGAGCAGGTGCCATTATTTATCCATCAATTCGCAGAGCATCACCCAGTCCAGATCGTCGTCAAATAGTCAAGAGTAAACCCAATCATGAAATACCTCATTGTTGTGAAAACAGGCAACGTCAGCGGGGCCGGTACCGACGCCAACGTGTCTGTACAACTGCGTGGCTCAAAGGGCGCTACTTCTCCAGTGCTCCTGGATACGCCCGATCATAACGATTTTGAACGATATCAGCAGGATGCATTCCATTTCATCGCCAATGATGTGGGCGACATCCATACGATCACAATTGGACACGACAACAGTGGGGCCGCCTCAGGCTGGTTCCGAGCCGACCGGCTTTCCTTGAAGTCTTGGAAAGAACAAGATTTGCGCCGGAGAAAGTATCGATCGTGGCTATGTAGTGTCATGGTCTGGTGGGTGCACGTCAGAAATTTGGACGGCCCTGAGACCGCCGGCGGTCCCACAGGGTTCACTGAGAGAAAAGGAGTATTTCACGATGACTAGTAACAACCAAGCTGATGTTGATCTGTTCGGAAAAACCATCATTGTTACCGGCGCAAATTCCGGGATCGGCAAGGTCGCGGCGCGCGAACTGGCCAGAATGGGAGCTGCGGTCATCATGGTTGCCCGCAGTCGAGAGCGTGGCGAAAAGGCGCTGCAGGAGGTGCGGTCGGTCAGCGCTAACGACAATGTGCGCTTGATGTTGTGCGACCTGTCATCGCAGGAGTCCATTCGTGGATTTGCTGCTGAGTTTGAATCCGAGAACGAGCGCCTGGACGTACTTCTGAACAATGCCGGGACCAATTATTTTCAGCGCCACGAAAGCGTTGACGGCCTGGAGCTGACGTTCGCCGTGAATCACATGGGCTATTTCCTACTGACAAATCTGCTCTTGGACATCATAAAGGTGAGCGCACCGGCGCGCATCGTCAACGTCTCTTCGGACGAGCACCGGGTCGGCCGCATTGCCTTTGACGATTTACAGCGGGAGCAGGACTATGGGGCGAATGTCTACGGCGAGTCGAAGCTGATGAACGTGTTGTTCACCTACGAGCTGGCCCGGCGGCTGGAGGGGACGGGCGTTACCGTGAACACAATGCATCCCGGCTTCACAAGGACAAATTTCGGCCGGCGCGACAACGGCTTCCTTGGCAAATTCGTCGTGCCCGTCGCCAGCTTGTTCGGCCGCAGCCCGGAACGCGGCGCGGAAACTGCCATATACCTGGCTTCATCTCCCGAGGTCGAAGGCGTGACCGCTAAGTACTTTGTTGACAAGCAGGCGGTTCCTACCGTGGACCTGTCCTACGACGAAGCCGTGCAGGTGAGAATGTGGGAGGTCAGCGAGGCCGCCCTTATTCAGTAGCAGCGCGTTACACGTCCAGGAATCAATTGAGCACAACCGGCAAATACACCTCGTAGAGCGGCCTGGTCAGGAATCGGCCCGATGAGGATCGTTTGACCCTAGCTCGTGTGGGTCGGGGTCATGTTTTCGAACCAATCAATCCAATCCTTGTCCAGCCGGCCCCGAATGCGGATTTCGTAGATCGCTGGCGTTTTCTTTGGTGTCGGGGTAGGCATTTTATTGGTTTGCGCTTCTCGTTTCGTGTTTGCTAGAGACGGTAACCGATCAGATTCCAGTAGTTGGCCCACCAGACGAACGCCAGCGCAGCCAAGGTGATGAGCGAGTAATAGAGCCGGCCGCCGGGTTGGGAAATCCGACCTCCGTCCACTGCCAGGAGCAAGGCGGCACGCTGGAGATGTGCCAGGAGCCATCTGGCAGCGCTTACGGTGTCTGCGCCTTCTCAGACGGTTCCGAGTGCGAGGAATGGACCTATTTCAACGGCGATTGCTAGCCAGGGATCTTCCAACAGGCCGAAGATGACCTGGCCATTATCAATCATGTGCAAGAGGCCAGGCTCATGGGCACAGTCGCCATAGATATCTTGGAACTTAACCTGGAGCCGGCCGATGAGCCTTATGCACACCTATTGACCATCGAGGACGAGGGATCGCTAGGCGCCAACGTTGAGGCTTTAAACGTGGGTATTCGCCCTGGGCTCAGGTTGGCCTGTATTCCTAACTACTAACTTCATTTCCACCTATCCAATGGCAGCACACAACAGCTTGAATATTCTTGCGGCGACAACCAGGGGGTTTTTATGCGTGGCGGGCAGCCTCGTGTAGGAGTATCCGAAATACTGTGTATATCCCTGATTTCATCCTAAAATTCTTTAGGCGCCTGCAGCCAGCCATTCGGCTAGCATCAGATAATCATCAAGCTTACAGCATTTGTTTTGGAACTAGTTAGCGTCCTGGTCGGCTGTGTCTATTTAACGCCCATATAATAGCTCCTGATCTGATACAAGCTAAGCATCGAAATGCCCCTTTCGGACGTCCGTTAAGAATCCCGGTAAGGAAATCAAAGTTAAGTTATTAATTAAATGAACAAGTTTCATTACTTGTTGAGACATTGTTGGAGGGAAGAAGCATGGCGACCTTCTGCGAGCCAATGCTAACTCTAATATGAAAAGCAATTTGGCTATGAATAAAGTTTGGACTGTTAAAGAAACCGGCTTCGAGTTATATCGCAGGGGATAGTTCTTGAGCGTCTGCGTACTATTACGTGAGTATGCAGCTCATGGGGACCTGCAAGCCGGCCTCAGCATCTGAAGACATCTCGTATTAGGACTCCCCTATAGCATTCTCTGAGGGCGTAGTGACGCCAACGAGACAAGAGCGTTTTGGTCATTACAGACGGCCGGAATAATCGGGGCTATGGTCATCATCTGATGAGCAGCAGAACCAACGAGCAATGGCTCCAGGCTCTAAAGGAACCTGGTGAACAGCAAATAGAAGCGCTAGAAGCGCTGCGCGATTACTTGATGCGGGCCATTTTAGTGTACTTACACAAGCATCGTGGTGACCTGGCCTACTGGTCGTCGAGTGATATCCACCAGTTTGCCGAAGATATGTCCCAGGATGCCTTACTGGCTATTCGCCAGAAGCTGGACACCTTTCGGGGCGACTCCAAATTTACGACCTGGGCCTATCGCTTTGCCATTAACATCACCGCCGGAGAACTGCGCCGTAGCCGTTACCGAGATCTCTCGCTAGAAGGAGTGCAAGAACAGGAGGCACTGATTCTGGCTGATATTTTTCGTGACACCCAGAATGTAGGACCCAGTGTTGCCACGGAGAGACAGGCATTTGTCGATTTGCTCGGCCGCATCATTCGTGAAGAATTGACTGAGCGCCAGCGTTTGGCCATTCTTGCCGTGCACTTTCAAGAGCGCTCAATGCAGGAAGTGGCCGAAAAAATGGGCATGAATCGTAATGCGCTCTATAAATTACTCCACGATGCGCGAAAACGAATCAAGTCTCAACTTCAAGCACGTTCTATTAGTTCAGGCGAGGTAATGGCTCTTTTTGAATCCGAATCATAGATAGAAAGGTTCCAGTATTTTGCACACCCCTTTGCAGGAGACTTTTTTGATTTTCTCGAGGTAAGATGTTGTCTAACAACAACGTCTAACTAAGTATAGTGTTTCTTTCAGAGATGGCTTTCATATCTAAATTCGTTGATATCGCTGACGACTATGTACTCTGAATTAAGGCCATCTGACACAAAGGTGAACCCTTGAGAGACGACTTGCTAAAAAAACTTATCCAGCGCATATATAAGACGGCTGAGGAAGAAATCGACTGCGATCAGACCCGTGATCTGCTCGCTGCCTACGTGGATGCCCAGGTAGCCGACACGATCATCGATTCCCGTTTCGATGAGCTACGCCTGCATTTGGATCAATGCCCTGACTGCACAGAATTGTACGAAAGTCTGCTCCAGGTATCTCAAATGCAAAGCTCTGGCGAGCTGCCGCCGGCCGGCGAATTACTTGCCG
>PVMK01122735.1_pt1 | contig 11969 bp, 8 predicted proteins | sample 1853481 | NCBI WGS metagenome assembly PVMK01 (sample SAMN08533507, study PRJNA380276) | Marine sediment metagenome, whole genome shotgun sequencing project. | reverse complement strand
ATCCAGAGACCGGTGAGTGGACGGCGCCGACGCTTTGGTCAGCCATGTGCCGCAGCATCCAACACGCCAGCGACTACGGGTGGACGTTCGTGGAGTGCGCCGCGGACGACTGCTTCAACGTCTTTCTAAAGAAGCGAACGGAGCACGCTACTTGCTCGGCGCGATGCGGGAAACGGATGAGCGACCACCAGAAGAAACAGAGCTGATGATGCGCGCGGCCTGAGACTCGATCTGCATGACTTGCTCGAGCGTCTTGGCTTCTGGATCGAGCCCACGAATCAAACCGACGTAGTGCCGCTCGGCGACCGTGATGCTGTGTCCCAGTTGTCGCGACGAGTGGAACGCTGTGGCGCTCCCAAAAATGTTGCTGTTCGAGAGGAACGTGCCGCAAGTGACTCGCAGCTTTTGCCAGCCCGACCCCCGAGGAGCACCGTATTCACGGACCAAACGCTGCATCGTGCGAAACCCTGCCTCGGGGTCGACCTTCCACACCTTGCCGCGTCCGCCGGTCTGGATGCGTCGTGCGACTAATAGTTGCCGGAGCGTGCCCGAAACTTCCAGGCCGATGGTGCGTGACTTGGCGGTCTTGCTCTCGCCCGTGACGTAGATTTCGCCGACCTTGCGTCCGCTAGAATCGAGTGCATCCAAATCAACCTCGGACCATTTCAGGTTGGCCGCCTCACCAAGACGCATTCCGGTCAGCAGCGTGAACAAGACGAATGGAGCGATCGGCTCGTGCTCTTGGTCGTGACGCATGGCTGCTTCGAGGAGCTTCTGGAGCTGTGCAGGCTTTAGGAAGTCCTTACGCTCGACCGGTGCTTGGATACGCTTGAGCGCGCGGCGGATGTCGTCGTGGCTGAGCCTGGCGAACAAGTCGAGGTCGCAGAGGTAGCGCAAGATCGTTCCGGTCGCTCTCAACTCCTTGTTCGTCGTGTGCGCCGATCGCGGTTCCTCGGGAATGGTCCGATTCATCGCGAGGGCATGCTTTGATTCTTGAAGCAGACCCTCGCGGAACGTCATCAGACGCGCCCGATTCAAGTCGTCGCAGGTGTGGATCTGCGAAGCCTCCGCCCAACGCAAAAGCTTGTTTGCTACCCGGCGGTAATCCCGAGTCGTCGCCGTCCGCAGGTGGGGGTGCCCACGGAAGTAACGCTCTAGCGCCTCGTCCAGTGGAACCCCGCTGGCCGCAGGAGCCCCCGTGTCCAGCTCGTATCGCCGGCGTTGGAGCCGTTCGCTCAACCTTACGCAGTAGTTCTCGCGACTCAGCTTTGTCTGCGCGTCCACCGGGTCGAGCGTCCTCTTCAGGATCTTGCCCTTGTCCGGGTTTTTGTAGCGTACCCGCCAACCACTGCGGGACTTCTCGTCGGGCTTGATCAGCGTGACGCCAGGGTGTCGTCGACCTTTACGCTTTGCCATGAGTCTCTCCGTTCCAATTCATACCTGCTGGTACAAAGCTGGTACTTTTGGTTCGCGGACGCAAGCCCTTTTCCTCTTTTCTCCGCAGGAGTTAGGGAAGGAGAATTCGCCAAGAATTGCTGGCGATATGGCACTTCCGGGAGTGATACCGGGACGTTAGGGTTACCCCAGAAAGGTGTCCTCTAGAGCCCGATTCTGGCGCAAGGCCTCGTACAGCACGATGCCAACCGCGTTGCTCAGGTTCAGGCTTCGGACCGCCCCGAGGGTGGGGATGGCCCACACGTTCTGCCGGTCCTGGAGCAGCGCTGGAGGCAATCCGACCGACTCCTTGCCGAAGACGAGGGCGTCGCCGGGCTCGAATGCCGCCTCGAGATAGGATCGCGAAGCGCCGGCGGAAAACAAATGAATTCGCCGCTGTGGGTCGGATTCTTCGAACTCCTCGAACGATTCGTGCTGGTGGATCTCGACGAGGTCCCAGTAGTCGAGGCCGGCCCGTCGCACCGCGTGCTCATCGATGCGGAACCCGAGCGGTCCCACCAAGTGCAACGGCGACTGGGTGGCGCCGCAGGTCCGCGCGATCGCTCCGGTGTTGGGGGGAATCTCGGGCTCGAGCAAGACCACGTGAAACGGGCTCGCCATGGGGTGCGCGCGGAGCTTCGGGCCTTGGGGCATGAGGGTTCTTACGATACAGGGTAGCGGGATGGCAAAGCGGGCTTGGTTGTTGGTTATCGTGGGCGTCTTTGGTGCGCTGGTGGTGTGGCGGCAGAGCCGTCCTCAGGCCCCGCCCCGGCTCCTGCAGTGGACGAATGTCGTGGCGCTGGTGGCGCCGCCGGCGGGGCTCGCTTGGGAGCGGCTCGACGCGCATCCGGCCGTGAAGGAGGCCGTTCAGGGCGTCGATCCGGAGCGACTTCGCGAGGCGTTGGAAGACGCGGGGCTTCAGGGGCTCTGGGTCGCGGTGTCTCCGGAGAGGGCTGCCGGCGCAGAGCGTCCCCTCGCCAAGCGGTTGGCCTCGGGCGGAGTCGTGCGGGGTCTTCGCGGCGAGGCGCTCACAACGGACGGGCTGCTGTACGTCGTCGACGAGACGCAGTGGCCTGTCGCGATTTCGGATCGCGTGCTCGCCCGGGTAGCGCGCAGCATTCTCGAGGGGAGCGCGCCACCTCCGCTAGGTGCCTTCCCCGAGGAGCTCACGCAGCCGCAGGCGGTCGAGGTCTTGGTGCTTCTCAGTGGAGGGCGCGGCCCACGTCTTTGGCGATCCGCGCGCGCGCAATCGATCGCTGAGGGGTTGACTACCGCAGCGCTTGCGGCGCGCGAGCGTTGGGAGGAGCGGACGGAGACAATGGGGGGGCCGCTCGCCGACCGCCTCGATCAGTTCGACGTCGAGGTGGCGTTCTTGTTCGACGACGGCACGTTTGACCCGGGGGCTCTGTCCCTGATCGATGCGCTGGTGAAATCACAACACGGGGTCGCGTATGAGCAGCCCGTGCGTTGGCGGTACCTTCTTCCGCGGGCCACTCGGGCTGCGGACACCCCAACGGACGCGTACCGCAGGCTGTTCCGCGACAACGACCTGCCCGAAGATAGCTTCGAACGGCGCGACACGCGGCTCTATCGGCTTCGGATGCAAACCGTGTCGATCGATCAGGGCTCGGCGGGCTCGAGGCGTGCTCGCGTCCCGTCGGGCTCCCCAGCGGCTGCGCCACCACCCGTGGCTGCGCCGCCCGACGAGTGATCCGGGTCCTGTTCGGCCTCGAAGCCGTCGAGCGCCGGGTCTGGTTCGGCCGGAAGCAGGACCACGAAAGTCGTGCCGACGCCTTGGCGGCTACGGACATCGATTCGGCCGCCCGTCTCCGAGACGATGCGGTGTGAGATCGCCAGGCCCAGGCCCGTGCCCTGCTGCTTCGTCGTGACGAACGGCACGAACAGGTTGGCGAGGAGGCCGGGGGCGATGCCGGGGCCAGTGTCGCGGACGCTGATCTGAACCCAGCGTCGTGCGCCTCCCCCGGGGCGGAAGCGGTCTTGGATGCGGGTCTCGACGTAGATCTCGCCACCGCTCGACATGGCTTGTACCGCGTTCTGGATGAGATTGATCAAGACCTGCCGGAGGTGCTCGATGTCGATGCGAACCTTGGGCAAGTCCGGGTCCATGGTGACGTGAAGGTCGACTTCGGCCGAATCGCATTCCGGCCGGAGGAACTGCAGCGTCAATTGAATCGCGGAGTTGACGTAGATCGGCTCGGGGTCGGTTTGAGCGGGTCGCGCGTAGTCCAAGAACGAGCCGACGACACGGTTCAAACGGTCGACCTCGTCGACGATGATGTCGAGGAATTCGCCCCGCCCCTCGGGCTGCTCCGAGGTTTCGGCGAGATACTGGGCGCTGGCCTTGATCGAGCCCAGCGGGTTTCGAATTTCGTGGGCCAGGCCGGCGGCCATCTCACCGAGTGCAGCGAGTCGGTCCTTTTCCTTCATCTGCTGGTAGAGCTGGGAGTTCTCGACGGTGACGGCGACCTGGGTGGCCAAGCGCGCCAGGAGCTGCACCTCTTCTCGTGAGAACGCATCGCGCAGGCGGTCATCCCGGACCGCGAGAAAGCCGTAGAGGTGGTCCGACTCGCCACGCAGGCCCAAGCACAGGGACGTTTGCAGTGCCCGCATGGTGACGGCGATGTCGTGTGCGGTTTCGGCTTCCCGGTCGTCGCCGAGGAGCCTCCGCTCTTCGAGCTCGCGTTCCGCATTCTCGAGCACAGCAGCCCCGGTTTTCGACAAGCGATCGAGCAGGGGTCGCGCGGGTGCCATCTCGACGCGTTCGGCAGGCTTTGGGCCGAAGTGGTTTTTCAGGATGAACACGCGCGCATCGGGGCCGAGCAGATAGAGCGCGCCTTGGGTGAAACGTGGGGACGCATCGAGTCCGTCGATCAGAACTTCGCCGAGCTCGTCGACCTCGATGATGTGCGCGAGGGAGCGCCGGAGCGCGAGGATGGTCCGCTCGAGCTCGAAACGCTCGTGGAAGAACACCTGGGAGATCCACTCCTGCACTTTGGTTCGAACCGGGTCGAAGAGGATTAGGACAACGAATGCCGACACGACAACGTGAAGAAAGAGCTGGTCGCCCGACACGAGGCGCATCAACCAAAGAATGAAGGCCAACACGAACGCGAGCGCGGTCAACACGCCGAGGCGGCCGGCGAGCTCATAGAGGTCGATCAGGCGAGAGTGGGTGATCGACCGGGAGAGGGCGTACAGGAAGACGAGGATCAGAATCGTGCCGACCGGGGGAATGTCGAGGCCGACGTAGGGGAGGTACTCGATCAAGGTAAACAGGGCACCGAAGCCGCCCACCAACGCGATGTAGCGAAGGCGCGCGCCTTCGACCCGTGATTCGGTCTCGAAGCCGAGTTTATAGAGGTATCCGAGGGCGAGGGAGAGGAAGACCGTCACGTAGGTGAGGAGGCCTCCTGCGACGACCGCATGACCATAAAAAGGGGTCAGCATCGCGCCCAGAAGCACTACGGCCGCGACGATCGATGCGCGGCGGAGGAAGCGTGTGCGACCGGTCTCCCAAGGGACCAAGACGCCGAAGAAGCTCACCGCGGACAGTGGGAGCAAGACCCCGCAGATCAGGTTGAAGCGCTCCCAGAAGGGAGCCCGACCAACGACGCCGAGCATGAAGGTGCTGACATACCAAAGGCCCGTGTTGGTGGAGAGAATACCGAAGAGCCAGCGGTCGCGTTGCCGTTGTGTGCGCAGGAGGACGCTTGCGGCGAGCGCGAAGCACAAGAGTGCGGCGATGAACGAGGTCTGGGTCCGCGCGTCCACCGGAGAAGCCTAACAGCTCCCCCGGGCCCGGTCAGTTGCTAGACTGCCCCCTGCGATGGCGGTGCGAATTCTCGACGGGGCGATCGGAACCGAGTTGATCTCGCGCGGGCTCGAGCTGAGCGCCCCCGAATGGAGCGCTCGCGCGATGGCAGAGGCGCCGGATCTGCTGGCGGAGGTGCACGCGGACTATGTGCGGGCAGGCGCTACACTTCACACTGCCAATACGTTCCGGACGCAGCCGCGGGCTCTCGGGGACGGTTGGACCGACGCGCTCAGGGGCGCGGTCCGCATTGCGCGCGACGTCGTGCCGCCGGAGTGCGCGACGCTCGGGAGCATGGCGCCCGTCGAGGATTGCTATCGCCCCGATCTCAGCCCGGGTGCCGAGGCTCGGTCACAGCATCGAGACATCGCTGGGGCGCTCGCAGACGCTGGTTGCGATGTGCTGCTTTGTGAGACGTTTGCGAACGGGGCAGAGGCGCTCGTCGCCGCGGAGGAAGCCGTGGCAACCGGGTTGCCGGCATGGTTGTCCCTCACGGCCGGACCCTTTGGCGACCTTCTTTCGCCCTCGGAGCTCGCGCGGATTGGAACGGACGCCGTGTCTACCGGCATCGAGCGGGTGCTGGTGAACTGCATCGCTGCCACGCAGATTGGCGCCTACGTCGATGCGCTCGGCGCCCTCGGTGTGCCGTTTGGTGTGTACGCAAACGCCGGCAGGGAAGAGGAGGGGCTAGGGTGGGGTGCAACGAGCCTACGCGCGGCCGAGGCCTACGCGGACCTTGCCGGACGATGGAAGGATGCGGGCGCCTCGGTGATCGGCGGGTGTTGCGGCACTGGGCCGCTCCATATCCAGGCGCTTGCCGAGCGATTCGGCTAGGAGCTTGCGGCGTTCTGCTTTCCCGCAGTCGATTCGATGAGCTCGCGCACCGTCACCAGAAGGTCGGAGGGCTCGAACGGCTTACGGAGCCAACGCTCTGGGTGGCCGTTCGGGTCTGCGTCGTCGGGAGGTGGCGCGCCGCTCATGATGGCCGCGCGGGTGACCAGGCCGTTCTTGCGCAGCTTCCCAAGTAGGATGTCGCCGCGCTCGTCGGGAAGCGTCAGATCGATCAGCGCCGCGGAGAACGGCCCTTTGCTCGCGAGCGCTTCCGCCGCCGTGCCTACGCAAGTCGATTCGACACTGCTCAAGGCCAGAGTCATCGAGATGAGCCCCCGCACGCCCTCGTCATCCTCTACCACCAGGACATGGGTGTGTTCGGCTTGCTGCGGCTTCATGACGCGGCTGATTCGGGTCGGCTTTGGCACCGTCTCGGACTCGCTCTTGACTCCCGCCTCCGGTAGCTGAATGCGAAAGTTCGCGCCCCGGCCTGGCGACGTGTCGAGACGGATTCGGCCGCCCAGCGATTCCACCGTTCCGCGGACGATCGCCAGCCCCAAGCCAGTGCCTTCGGAGCGCGTCGTGTAGTACGGATCGAATGCGCGCTCCTTCTGCGATTCACTCATCCCCGGTCCGTTGTCGCGCACTTCGAGCTCGATGAGCGTGCCGCGGGGACGCATGTGAACGGACACGTCTCCGCCCACCGGCACCATCTGCACGGCATTGTGCGCGAGGTTCCACACGATCGAGAAGAGTTGCGAGCGCTTCCCTTCGACCCAGCAGGAATCCTCACCTTCGGCGTGCACGGTAACGCGCTTGCTTTGCGCTTCGGGTCGCAGCAGACGAACGACGTCGCGAATGACGGCGCCCAAGTCACTGCGCGTCCGTTCGTGATCGGTGTGGCGCACCATCCGCAAGAGATCTTGCGTCGCATCGCGTGCGACTTGGGCGCTCTTTTCGATCAACGCGAGCGCTTCTTCGGCTGGGGCTTTGTCCGGACGCTCACGCGCCAGCTGAGCCCAGCCGACGATCGCGCTCAATGCGTTCGCGACTTCGTGTGAGACTCCGGCGGCGAGGTCTGCAGCAGCCGCTTTGGCCTGGACGCTTTCGGCGACAGGGCTCTCTTGTGAAGTGATCAAAACCGCCGCGCGGCCGGCGCCGGCAGGGATGGCGAGCACCTGCACTCCCGGCCGTGGCGCGAACGCGGATGAACTGCCGCTGCGGGCCTGTTCGAGGGCATCTCTCGCCCCCTCTGCATCGGTATCGCCGAGCAGTCGTTGTACTCCAGCGAACAGGTCGGTGGGCGGTGGCCCTCCCAGTGAGGCAAGCGCGTGCACGTTCCCCTTCACCCTGCCGTCCTCGTCTTCCTCGAGGAGCGCCAGGCGGAGTTCGTTAGCTACCCAACTGATTAGTTCTAATGACACCGCAAACGTCCGCTTCAAGCAAAATGTAAGACGTTTTGGGCCGATTCGTCAATCGAAACACATGTTTTGGTGAGTGAATACGCAGACCTCGCCTCAAATAGGCCAGGAGCTGCGTCCCTTCCGGTGTCATTTCAGAACGTTGTGCGGCTGAAAAGATCGCGAAAGTGCGCTCTAGCATTTTCTGAAATGACCATGAGCTTCCGCTTACGGTGTCGGGCCCACATTAAGGCTGATCGAGTATTCGCCGTAGCCGCGGTCTTCATCCGAAGGCCATGAATCGCCACCGTCGACGGTGAGCACATACGTGCCGGTGATGAGAAGGTCTTCATTCCTGGGTGTTCCAACGCTCGGCAGCATGGTGTCGAATAGCTCGACCCCGTTGGGATCCGTCAACCGCCAGTTTCCAAAGAACAGCCGACTATCCTGCTGCAAGAAGGACAGCGTCAACCGCGTGCCGGCGCTCCCCTCGATGCGGTACGCATCCACGTCACCGGGGATGCTGATCAAACCGGCGCCGGCCCCTAGGTCGGGACCGAGCAGCGTGGCCCCGCCCACGCCGAACACTTGTGGATCCGGGACGACGTTGCGCGCAACGACCAAAGTACCGCTCTCTCCCGAATCGGCGATCAAGCGGGATGTGTAGACCCCCGACTCGGGCAGCGTGTGTTCGCCGGGTTGGTTGCACGCGACAACGCAGCGACGAAACAGACGCGCCCCACTCGGGGTAAGCACTTCCCAGTTGGCAAGGCCCAAGCTCGACATGTTCTGAAGGATGCGGAAGAACTGCTTCTGCCCCGCCGTGCCCAGAAACTCTTCCATCACTACGGTTTCAGGGCCGTCGACGTCACCCTCGGCGCGATACATCTCCCGCCAGGTGAGGCTATTGGGGTCCGAGGCAATGCGCGAGGATCGGGCCCACACGGCGTCGCCAGTGAAACCGACGTCGAAGATGCAGGCCTCCAGCCAGGGCGACTCGGTCACGCCCTCAGCAAGGCATCGGTCCTCGGCGATATCACGAACGGACGCGCCGAGGTCGTCGATCGTGATCAGCGTGTCGGGGAAGCCGAGCAGCTGGTAGTCTTCCGACGAGTCGCCCATGAGGTAGTCGAAGAGCGATTCCTCCGGTGCGATGCGCCAGCTTTCGCCAAACTGTTCGTAGAGCGCAACACGGCGAGGCTCGCCGCTCTCCTCGGGGACATCGATTAGCTCGCCGTCACGGTTGATGTATTCATTGGTGGTGTCGCCGTCGCCGTTGCCGAGGATGCCCGTGAGGCGTGTCTGGCGCTGCGGCGCGACGGTCATCAAGAGGTCGATCACGTCGCCGAACCCATACGCCCACAGCGTGGTGTCGTCTGTCCATTGCGCGATCAATCGATTTGGATCGACCTGAATTCGCCCGCCGTTTTCGAGCCGCACCCACGTCGCGTCTGGTGCAGCGGCTTCGCCGTTGACCCTCACGACGATGCCCCCACCGCTGAGGTAGACACCGACGCGGTCGCCTTCCAAATCCATCGCGACCGCGGTCGTTTTGCTCGCACGCAAGGCGGGCACCGACCCAAGGCGTGCTTGCACGACGAAGTCGTCGGTCGTCGAGGCAAGCGCAATGAACTCGCCCACGCCGTGAAAATCATACCGCAACCCATCGCCGGTGACGACATGCGGATCGCCGAACAGGCGCGGCGACACAGTGTCGCCATAGCGGTTGAATACCGAACCCTCAGGCCGCCCAGATTGCTGGCGTCCCTCGCCACAATTCCACCACTTGCGATACGGCGCGGTCAGATCGAGCTCACCCGATTCGATCGCATCTTCGCAGATGCCGTAACACGATCCCTCATCGCCCGATCGTCGAACGCCTTCGTTTTGATTGCGCCAGTCCTGCCAAAAGCTGTCATGGTCGCCACCGTAAAAGTACTCCCGGCCTATCTCACGCCAAATGCCGGGGTTCCCGCAGAGGCCACCGCAATCCCTCGAGACCTGACAACCAGACCAACAATGACCAAAAGCGTCGTAGTAGTTGCTCGGAACGACATTCGCATCTCCGGTCATGCATTGGTCGCCGATCCACGCGCCGGTGGCGTCCTGCATGTCTTGCTCGAACTGGGTGTAATACTCGTAGGCGAGCCACGCCTCGCCGATCGTGACGGGGTTGATCAGGAAAGGGCGTCCCCGAAGCGAAGGTGACCCCTCGGCGCCGGTGTCGGTTTCAGTCAAACGATCGCGGATCTGCAGATACTCCGGGACACCAATGCGAAGGCCTTCTATGGGGCTTTCGATGATCCTCTGCAGCACATCCCGCAACCGCTGAATCAGAGGTGAATCGCTGTCGGCGTCGGTGAGCTGCTCGAATGACAGACCTGAATCGAACAACGCAGCTCGCAACAATAGGTCCGCCGTGCTGAGCGGCTCATACCCCGCCGCTGTGCAGAGCTGTAGGCTCAGAGCGTCAGCGGCTTGCTCCTCGTCCTGCGGCCAACCGTTGAAGAGCGGGTGGGATTCGTCGAGAGGTGGCGCTTCGTCGCCAAAGCGTTCGTCGACGTGCCCGAGCTCGTGGTGCGCGATCTCGTGGCCAAGTACACAAGCAAGCTCCGCCTCGGACGTGATCAGGAGCAACATTTCCCGAGTGAGCGCAATGCTTCCGCCCGGCAACGCGAATGATTGCGCGACGGGGTAGTCATAGACCACCACCGGATACTCGGTCGACCCCGCCTCCGCGGCGACCGCATCGGCAACGGACTTCAGGTAGGCGTTGAGCTCGGGGTCATCGATGATGCCTCCGCCCGGCGAACCACTCCCCGACGAAGACTCGCACCCCATGATGAGCGCCGCCGCCAAGCCGACGCACACACATACTCTGAGGGCTGCCGATGTGACCACCGCCGCCAAGCCTACAGGGAAAACGGACGACGTACCATCGGGCGCCTGCATATCGGATCGCAGGTCAGGTGTGCTCTCTCAGCCCATGGGGAGCGTTCAGAAGAGAACGGATAGCTCCGAAGGGAACGGTCAAGCGCTAGCTGCTTGTTTCCCGTAGGTTTCCTTCAAGGTCTCGCCAAGAGGAGCAATGTCCGAATCTGGCACACGTAATTATCCAGGTGATCGACTTCGGTCGAGCTTCAGTCGCTTAGGTCGAATCGGATGGTCTCCCGCTGCCCCGCGCGCAGCTCGACCGTGCGGGCGACCCACGGCGTTGGGCCCCCGGCCCTTACCTCGTGGCTGCCAGGCTCGAGCCTCACGTCTTCGATTGGCGCTCGGCCCCTGGGCTCACCGTCAATCCACACATAGCCCCATGGCAGCACGACGACCGTCAACGTGGCATGCTGAGCGGCCGTCGTGTCGGACCCTGCGTTGGGCTCCGCGATTTCGCTGGATTGCGGCGGCGATGCGGGCAAGGTCTCTCCACCGCGTCCCATCACCCACAGCGAAATTCCCCCGGCGATCATGCCGCCGAGCGCCAGAACAAGACCCACGAGGAGCACAACACGAGAGCTCTGACGCGGCGCGGAGCTCGCCTCGGGGGCAGGAACCTCGGCCTCGACCGTTGTCGGCGCCGGCTCGGACGCAAGGGTATTGGCTTCCGGAACGGGCGCAACCTCGTCCTGCTCGGACTGCGCCTCCGCCTCGGTCCGCCGAATCACCTTCTGCCCTTCGCCCGCGCCGACAATCCCGCTTGCAGGTTCGTCGAGCTCGCCAGCCGGCGGCTTGCCCAGCTCGGTCGGTGCGTCGCTGAAAGCCTCGATACCAACCTCGTCCTCGGGGCGTGCTTTCGAGACAAGCTTCCCGAGGTTACGTGGTATCCGGGGGGGGCGGAACGAACTCTTCCAACAGGTCGAGCAGCTCGGCGGCGCTCTGTGGGCGTGCCTCGATGTCGGGTTCAATGAGGCGCTCGATGACGGCGCAGAGGCCCACGGGTGCCGACGGTGCAAGTCCACTCAGGGAAGGGTGGTCGCCGTTGAGGATCTTGATGATCTCGGCTGGATCGTTGCCAGCCTCGAACGGACGCACTCCAGCCAGTGCTTCGAAGAGCACGACGCCCAGGGCGAACAGATCCGCGCGTCCGTCGCAAGGCTTCGCGTGTAGTTGCTCTGGCGGCATGTAGGGAATCTTGCCTTTGACGGCGCTGGGTTTGTGCGACGCGCCGCTGACGGCCTTGGCGACACCGAAATCGGCCAGGAAGATTTCCCCCTGTCGGCTGATCAATACGTTGGACGGTGAGATATCGCGATGCACGATGGCGCCCGTGTTGGAGCCGTCAAAATCGCTTGCCCGCGGGGGGGCGTGCGCGTGCTCGAGTGCCAAGGCGAGCTCGTGTCCGAGTAGTGCGACGTACTCGTGCGTGAGCCGCTTTCCTGGCTGAGCGGCGAGAAGCCCCAGGAGGTCGGTCCCGTCGACGAGTTCGAGCGCCATGTAATACGTGCCGTCGATGTCGCCGAAGTCGATGACCCCGA
>PVMK01142331.1_pt1 | contig 11971 bp, 10 predicted proteins | sample 1853481 | NCBI WGS metagenome assembly PVMK01 (sample SAMN08533507, study PRJNA380276) | Marine sediment metagenome, whole genome shotgun sequencing project. | reverse complement strand
GCTCTTCCGATCTCGAGCCATCCAACCGGCGTGCCATCGCCGACGCGGCGGATGTTGAGTTCGGGCATGGGGCGAGGGTAGCAGACGACTACCGCCTCGCCCCAAAATCTCTACGATGGCGAACTCCGGGGACGCCTGATCTCTCAGTGCGCCACTGACCCTCCCAGAAGGTTGCCTGAGAGCTGGAACCGTTCGTTTAGGGGTGGAGCAAGCGGACACATCGCAGGGCTGCCTTGAGAGGAGATTTAGCTCCAAACCCGCAACTGTGAATGCCTCCGATTGACTGAACCGCCCCTCGGATTGGCTCCCCTGCGGTCCTCTGCTGTAACATCCGGAGTGGGGAACCACTCACAATGCGAGACCTCATCGGCACCACCCTCGGCCACTACCGCATCGTCGACAAGATCGGCGAGGGCGGGATGGGGGAGGGCTATCGGGCGCACGACGAGCGTCTCGATCGGGACGTTGCTATCAAGGTGCTGCATGAGGCTGTGGCACTTAATGCCGACCGTCTCGCCCGGTTCGAGCGTGAGGCCAAGGCGGTTGCAAAGCTGGACCACCCGAACATCCTCGCCATCCACGACTTCGGCACTGATCAAGGAGTCACCTACGCTGTCACCGAACTACTGGATGGTCAGAACCTCAGGCAGTCAATCCCAGCCTCCGGCATGCCCTGGCAGAAGGTGGTGGAGATCGGAGCGGCCATTGCAGACGGGCTCGCCGCGGCCCACGGCAAGGGAATCATCCACCGCGACCTCAAGCCCGACAACGTGTTCGTCACTGCGGATGGCCGCGTCAAAATCCTCGACTTCGGGCTCGCCCAGGTGAAGGTGCCGGTCGAAGAAGAGGCCGAGACCGCCACCATGACACCGGCGGGCACGGTGGCCGGCACCGTCATGGGAACCCTGGGCTACATGTCGCCGGAGCAGCTTCGAGGAGAGCCGTCAGACGCCAGATCGGACATCTTCGCCCTTGGATGCGTGCTCTACGAGATGCTGTCGGGTCAGACCGCGTTCCTGCGCAAGAGCACGGCCGAGACCACAGCGGCCATACTCAAGGAGGAGCCGGAGCGGCTCTCGTCAACACGCACTGCTCTCCCTGCCGAGGTTGAGCGGAGCATCCACCGTTGCCTCGAGAAGAGCCCGGAGGCGCGTTTCCAATCATCGGCTGACCTCGCGTTCGCCCTGCGTTCCATCTCAACCGACCAGCTGGTTTCAACGACGAAGCCCACCGACGAAAAATCGACGCGAAAGAGAAAGGGCATCTGGGCACTGGCGGTGGTTTCCCTGGTCGTGCTTGGCGCAGTCGCGGCCATGTTCGGGTTGGGAGTGTTTGAACGACCAGCGTCGGAGGGCGGACTCGCACCTATCCGCTCGATTGCCGTGCTGCCGCTCGAAAACCTCAGCGGTGATCCGGGGCAGGAGTTCTTCGTCGATGGCATGACTGATGCCCTGATCGCGAATCTTGCCAAGATCCGCGTCTTGAGGGTCATATCCCGCACTTCGGTGATGAGGTTCAAGGGCACCACCACTCCGCTGCCGGAGATAGCGGCCGAACTCGGCGTGGACGCGGTGGTCGAAGGGTCGGTGGTGCGCTCGGGTGATCGGGTGCGAGTCACGGCGCAGCTCATCGAGGCAAGGACCGATCAGCACCTCTGGGCGGAGACCTACGAACGCGACCTGACCGACATCCTTTCCCTGCAGGGCGAGGTTGCGCGCGCCATCGCCCGCGAGATTCAGGTCGCGCTGACCCCTCTCGAGGAGCAACGTCTCGCCGGCGGCCGGAGTGTCGACCCGGCAGCGTACGAGTCCTATCTCATGGGCCACTACCACCTCAAAAAGGAGACTATCGAGGGCGCGCGTGCTGCGATTCGTCACTTTCAAGCGGCGATCGAGAGGGACCCGAACAACGCCCTGGCTCACGCTGGCCTGGCGGAAGTCTACGGCGGGTGGGGGGGGTTGTTGCAGGTGAGCGACGATACCGAGGCCATGGCCGAGGCCGCCGCTCTCAGGGCTCTGGAAATCGATGATGCCCTTGCCGAGGCCCACCTGGCCCTGGGCTTCGTCAGATTCTACGCGCGGTGGGATTGGGAAGGCGCCAGGCAGGAGATCGAGAAGGCCATCGAGCTGAACCCCAGCTCTGCAGAGGCTCACCATCACTTCGCCCATTACCTGGCGGCCATGGGCCGCACCGAGGAAGGACTCAGTGAGAACCGGCGGTATCTGGAGCTCGACCCGCTGTGGCCCAGACCGTACGAGTGCCTGGGTTACCATTCGATGATGGCGCGCCGGTTCGACCGGGCGAGGGAGTTCTACCAGAAAGCCCTGGAGATCGACCCCACCTACTACTACGCCCACACCGGCATGGGCGACTTCTACGTCCAGCAGGGGAGACTGGAGGACGCTGCAGCTTCGTATCGCGCGGCGGCCGGCCTTTCCGACGCCCCCCATGCCCCGGCGTCGCTGGCGTATGTTCAGGCGGTCTCCGGCAACCGGCATGGAGCACAGGAGATCCTCGACCGGCTCGAGTCCGAAGGAGCCAACCTCTCACCGGCAATGCTCGCCACGATCTATGCGGCCCTCGGTAGAAACGACGAGGCAATCGACTGGCTCGAGCAGGCATACCAGAAGAAGGCCTGGTTGCTCTTGTTCATCCGGAGCCATCCCTGGTTTGATCCCCTCCGCGACGATCCCCGCTTCCAGGACATCGTGCGCCGCATGAACTTCCCCCAGTAAGACAACTGGCAATCAACGTATTGAATGAAAGAGGATAACTGTTTGTGTCTACTGTACTCGCCTGGCGGCGGTTGCTGCCGATAGGCCGTGAGTGGGACTTTTTATCCGGTGGTCCCGGGTTACTCGCGCCGTGGGGGCGGAGCTGGAAGCCGAGCCCCGGCAAGCCAAGCCACGGCGCAGCCGAGCGACCAGATCATATGAGTGCCCGGCACGATCTTGGCAAGCAGGAACTATTTCTTGTTCAGGAAGGAAACCAGTCGCGGCCGGGTCGGTATGTCCAGCTTTCTATAGATGTTCTTGAGGTGGGTCTTTGCGGTGTGAAAACTGATGAATAACTGGGACGCGATTTCCCTATTGTCGAAACCCTGCCGGACCCTGCAACAAACTTCCTTCTCCTTTGGAGTCAGCTCGTATTGTCTGAGATTGGGGTTGAAGCCGGGACAAGCATCGCTCAATGGGCGCAGTTCCAAGAGCCAAAGGTCATCTTTGCGGCGGGTAATGTCTACCTGAAAAACGTTCGGGCACAGGCAGTACCAGAAGGTTTCTGGATCGGGAATCCGGGCGTTGGGAGACTTCTCATAATCTTTGATCCCACTCTCCAAAAACCGGGTCAGGGACGAACCGAGATTGTCTCCCGGCAGAGAATTAAACAGTTTCCTGAACTTGGGGTTCTGGTCAATGATCCTCGAATCTCTGGTGACCTGCACAATGGGGGATTGAGATTCCAGCGGGTCCTCTTCCCTAGTTGAAATCTGATTGTTCAACCTCTCTTTCAAGACGAGGGTCTTGATTGTCTGACAAAGGTGGGGACGGAGGAACTCGAGGATACGTTTCTCCCGCCGGGTGAAGGGGTTTCGACAGGCGTTGAGACGATGAAACTCTATGACAATCGCAGGCTCAGAACGGTCGAGTGTCAGCAGAATTGTGCTTATGTCATCGAGGTACGACTTGCCACGGAGCCTTGATGCCGGATGAGCATCAAGGAACTTTGTGACCGAGTCTTGAAGTCTCCATCTTGGAACATCTAGATCGTAGGTTTCAACCAGGCTACTCCGGTCAACCATGTGCTGGGCCAGGGGACAACAAGGAAAATAGGCCTGGATGGTAGGAAAGTCGGATTTTGGGATGCCTATTGCGTCGATGATCCGCAGCCTGAGGAAATCCGGATCGGCCCAGGCATAGAAACAAGTCGAGGCGTCGAGGAGGGGAAGGAGGTGCGATCGGAAGAGACTTTCCAGAGATCGGGTGGTTTTGTGGGACAACAATCTCGTGATGACATCCAGAACTGCGTTGTAATCTTCTTCCGACAGGGACACGATCTCTCGGGAGTGACTCATCACCCGCACTTTCTTCGGTCAAGAAAGAAGTCGTCGTAAGCCGGTGCAGTATTGCCGATGCCGTTCAATCCCTTCTGCGAAGAGTCCAGTTCGTTCGTCCCCGTTTCGAGGGGACACACGCAGCGGTTGTTATCGCCACAGAAGCGCTGACGAAAAACCTCTTGCTGCGAGCTGTCCTTCTCATTATAGGACTGTGCTCAGCAATTTAACAAACTAGTTCGCGGCCGGTAACCACCTGCTGTCACAGTGGTCCAATTCGCGCGAACAGGGTGGGTCGTGCTCGGATCGTGTTCAAGACTTCACAGACGGTGGTGTGGAGGGAGACACAGGGCCGCAACGCAACGGCAGCCGGAGGCAGGCTTCCCGCCCGCCCCCGGCGCCGATAAGAAGCCCAAGCTTCCTACACGCTACACGGCTCTAAGAGCCTCTTGCAAAAACCCCGTGTTCGACGAAATAAGCGACCCTTCGGGCCGCTCCGCTTCCAGTGACATCGCTTTCCGAGTCACCCAAGATACGAGAAGAACTCTGAAGGTGGGCCAAGGCCCACCCTACAAGCCCGCGGGAATTGTGGGTCCGACGTAGGGTGGGCCTTGGCCCACCTTCAGATTCGCCGCCGGTGAGCACGGTGAGACTGACAGCCACGAATTTTGCAGGAGGCTCCTAAATTTGACTGCTTGATTCAACAACCGAATCACCGATCGCTGCAATCGATGGCCCCGACATGGTGGCTGAATACGGTGGCCTGGCCGGTTGCCCAGAATATCTCGTACGTCTCCTTCGCCAGCGGCATCACAGCTTGATTATCATTCCCATCCCCCCGGTCTTCGGGGTCATCGTCGGGTCCACACTCGATACTCAATACGAGTTCTTTGTGAGCATCCTCGAACACCATGAACCCGTCGTAAGTCCCGAAATCCAGCTCCCGCTTTTGTTGGGCATGGCAAGAACGACACGCAGGTGCGATAGCCTCGCGATACAGCTCGTCAACACCCACAGGTGCAGCGGGAGGTAGCCAACCGGCCGGGACAAATTCTCCATCAAAGGTATTGTTAGGCATTCCGGGTCCGCCATACCAACCCTCAATCAATTCATGTCCTGCAGCGAGCCGGTACATGCCGGCTTCTTCATCAAATTTCTCCTTGGAGCGACGTGAAGTCAAAACGATTTCGTTCATCTTCTTGTACTCGGCCTCTTGTGCTGCTCTGGACAACTCCGGGCGGTCTGGATCTGGATCAAACGCAAAATTGTCTAGATCCATAGGCAGAAAGAGGCTCCTGGTATTTCCATTGGCCTGATAGGTGCCATCACTTCCAAGGTCTCGCGGTGCGCCGCCATGGCAGGTGTTACAAAGCCCCGGTATAGCTTTTTGCCCACGACCATCGAGATCGGGTTGAAATGGAATCCCGGGTGATTGGTCCCGTTCATCGGCTCCCGTATACGCATAAAATACAACAAACTTCTTGGAGGGGCGGCTGCCATCAACTGCAGATGTCCATTCCATCGTCACCGATGCAAGCCTGTTTGTTCTGGCTGCTGCGTCATCGAATGTTAAATAGTTCTCGATAACAGAGTAAATATCAGGGTTAGGGGCGTCGCAGCTCGGTTCACACCGAGTAGATACCCGTCGAATGAAACCCAGGTCTGCCACATTTTGGTGGGTAACAGAAGCATCAGCGTGAATTGCAAACGGACCGGTGGATTCATAGTCCTGTGGATCGTCGATGAACCCTGTTTCAAATAGCCAATCAGCATAGGTCGTCTTCTTTTTTTCCGGATCCACGGCGGCGTAATACGCAGTCTCCGTGGTTGCGTCCTCGGGCACATACTTTTCAAGCATGGTCAGGAATGTATCTGGATCAAGTGGAATCGTGTTGCTGAAAATAAAACCTGCAAGTAACAAACCAACACACATCGTAGAAATAGCTAAGCATCGTGCCAAATTGATCTTCATGGTTGTTTCTCCCGTCATTGAGATATCGTTTGGTTTCTCTTCTCTGCTATCCGAAACAGCGGGATTTCTCCCACTGGAAAATAATTCGCAAGCGAACTCGCGGGCATCCCGGTGCCCCTGGGGCTTTCCCATTCAAGAGAAATCCATCCAATTGGGGATTCCAGATCGTTTCGCTTGGGGAGTCCGCCGCTCTCAGAGAACTCGGCTGCCCCGCTTCTCGTCGAATTCATGTTTCGAGGATATGCAGACCTGCCAACGAATTGAAATACCTCGACCGAGGTATTTTGAGGGGACTGCTGGTGGAACGAACGACCTGATCCAGAAAGCTGCGATCATGACATTGGCACTGGCCTTACACGACGCCGCCAACTACCTTTTGGAATTGAGCGTCTCCGAGGGAAGCTCGCCAAAATGGCGCTTGTAGTCCGCCGCAAACTTCCCGATGTGCCAGAAACCCCAATTGTTGGCGATGTCGGTGACTGTCGATGCGGGACCCCCCTGGTGTAGACCTCTGCGGGCGCCTTGGAGGCGGGTAGCCTGCAGGTACTGCTTCGGAGTCACGTCAAAAACCTCGCGGAAGGCGTAATCAAGGGCTCTCCAGCTGACGCCGACGGCCCGGCACACATCCTGGATGGCCGGCGCATCGGCGGCGTGGGCGTTGATGTAATCGCGGGCGGTTCGCGCTGCCCGCGCCTTGAACCCGTCGACGCGCAAGGATGTCTGCGGCGGACCGGCGGCGAGCAGACGGAGAAGCCGAACCGGGATCTCGTGCTCGAGCTCGTGACGAATCCACCTCCTCCCGGCGTTCCCTGAGCATTTCGTGACGGCGCGCTCGAGGTGACGCAGGCGGTGCCGGAGGTCTTCTGCTGCGGCCGGATTGAATTTGAGGGCGAACCCCCCCTCGCGGTATGGGCCGAGGTCCAGAGGAAGCTCGAAATCGGCTGCGATCTGTTCCAGGTGTTCCTCGGAATAGGAAAGTTTGCTGCCGCGAAATCCGGGACTGGACACGGATTCGTACTCGCCTCCCGGACTGAACACGAGGAGGTCCTGGGCAGAAACACGTTGGCGGTACCAGCCGATCTCCCCGACATCTCTTCCGATCAAACCCAAGGTTAGCCTGCCCGACGGCGAACTGCCACGCTGGGCGAAACGACGGTTGAAGGCAATGCGCTCAATCGTTGAGCTGGCGCTCGCCACGCGAAGGAGTCTTGCCTTGAACCGGCCATGGTCGAGCTGCCGCCATTCGTTGTTCGACTCTCCGGCAACCTCGGTGAAATCTTCGTAACTCGAGAACGCGAGACGCGCCACCTGGATGGGCGCCTCGTGAGTGGATGTATCGACCGGCACAAAAGCCTCCGTGCGAAAAAATGATGTTGAGAAACATAATCATCGCAGATAATGCCGACAATGTAAATCCGGCAATCGGGGTCTGGAAGTCCGAAATGGAGGCTGGAGAATCTGATGGTGGACACGAGCAACGGATCGATTCGACCACGGCTGGGCCGCCCGCCCAAGCCGCGGGACGAGGTGCGGTCGGAACGGGTGGTGTCATTCGTGACACGGGGCGAGTTCGACACCCTGTGTGAGCTCGCGAACGATCGAGGCGAGTCGATCTCTGCCGTGATCCACCTCCTTCTCAGCTCTGCCCTCGCGGAAGAAAAATGACGGCCGACAGGTTAGACAATAGAAGATTATTAACCTTACTCAAAAAGGAGAAAACGATGAAAAAGATCAATGTAATTGTCGTGATGCTGATTGGCCTCGGGCTCGTCTTCGGCGCCACCGAACCCGTGGAGGCGCAGAAGGCAGGCCAATCCGCCAAGGTCTCGTACGGAGTTGTGGTCAAGTCCGAAAGGGTTGATCTCAACGACTCGAAGACCACTCAGGGGGCCCTGATCGGCGGGACCATCGGTTTGGTCGCCTCGTCAGGGAAGTCCGGCAAAACCAAGCGCCGCAACACCGCACTAGGCGCTGCCGGGGGTGCGGCGATCGGATCCGCCAGGAGTACCACTCAGATGGGCATGATGTATACGGTGGAAATCGCGGGTGGCGCCATCAAGGTGGTCACCGATCAGACCGAGATCCACATGGGTGACTGCGTGATGGTGGAGGAGACCAGTAAGGGCGCCAACATTCGTCGCGCCGATCCAGCGGTCTGCAATCCGGCGGCGGCCGATGCTGTCGCTGATCTCAACGACGAGTTCCAGGAGGAGGCGGAGGAGTGTGCAGCGGCCAAAACCGAGCTTTCTGCGGCCAAGACCGACGCCGAGTTCGACCGCGCGCTGATGAAGGTGGACATTCTCTGCAACGGCTGATCGGCAGATCAACGAAGGGAAGAACCATGAAAGAGAAGATCGGATTGACACTTTGTATCGCGTTTCTCGTGGTTGGCAGCGCAGCGGCCCAGGACATCGTCCACGACGCCGAGTACTACATCCTCGAGGCGCAGAACGGGAAGGTCTGGGAGGTCGAGGACCAAGACCTGGACAAGCGTCTGGCCGAATTTCGTAAGAATAATGGCGGCAAGCCACCCAATATTTTTTACATACTGATCGATGACATCGGCTTTGGGGATCTGGGAAGCAAAACACTGAATGCTATCCGTGGTTACAAGACCCCCAATATTAACAAGTTCGCCCGCGAGGGCATGCGCTTCGCCCGGATGTATACCGAGCCCTCCTGTACACCCACCCGGGTTGCATTTATGACGGGTCGGCAGCCGTTCCGCAATGGCATGGGCAATACGGCGGTCGACATCTCAGGCTTCGGGCTTGCCGACGAAGAGGTGACGCTGGCCGAAGTCCTCTCCGACAGCGGCTATAACACGGTACATATCGGTAAATGGCATATGGGAGATATCAGGGAAGCCTGGCCTAATATGCAGGGCTTTGACTACGCGGCCTTCCCCATTCACCAACAGGGCCAACTTACCATTTACCATGACGATGCCGCCGACGAGGAAGTCAGCATTGGCATCGGCAAAAACAACTATGATGATCGCTACACGATGGATGAATGGCTGCGCACAGATGCTTCATCCATGGTCACCGGGGTTGAGGGCAAGCGTGGCGAGAATGTGCGTGAAGTTCATATGCAGCCCGGCGAGCGCTGGACCGAAGCCAAGTATCACGCCATGAACGTGCGCTACCAGAACCAGACCATGGAGCAGTTGCGCATGCTGGCCGAGGCCGACAAACCGTTCTTCCTACAATACTGGCCGCTGTACCCGCTCACGGGACCGCGCACCACTACGGACCAGTACACCACACCCAATGGTGGCGTCTACGTGGAGAAGATGAAACTGGTCGATCAATGGATCGGCGACCTGATGGCCGAGATGGATAAGCTCGGCATCGCGGATAACACCCTTGTCGTCATCATGGGTGACAACGGCCATTTCATCAAGTACTCGCCAGGATCAGGCTACACGCCCATGGTTTACAGGGGCGGCAAGGGATCCACCAAGGAGGGCGGTGTTCGCGTGGACGCATTTGTGCGCTGGCCCGGTATGATCGAGGCCGATTCGGTAGCGGGCGATATTATCCATGTCACTGACCTGTTCACCACCCTAGCCCGCCTGGGCGACGGTATGGATGAGATCCCGACAGATCGTGTTATTGACGGCATCGACCAGACTTCCCTGTTGCTGAATGGCGATACCTACAGTCGCCGCGACTACGTGTTTCTATACAACATCAATACACTGGAAGCGGTGGTCAAGGAACAGTACAAGCTGGATTTGTCATCAGGTGTGGAAAACGCCATTCTGGCGAATTTCTATGACCTGTTCCGGGATACCCGCGAGGAGTGGCCAGTGTCCACCGAAGTTGGCGCCTGGGGCGGCGCGAAGTTCGTTCGCATGGTCAAGCGACACACGGACCGCAAGGCCAAGTACCCGGACAACCCGCCCGCCATTGGTATGCCGTATGCCGGCATCGACAACCTGCGACCGGAATCCAAAGCGGCGGTGGAAGAATTTCTATATATGATGAAAACGCCCGGGAGATAGCCCGGAAACGGATTACCAATGAAATAACTCTCTACGCTGACTTTCGCCGTGCGGCTGATAACGGCGAACTCAATGGCGGACACACCACGCCTGGTATTAGTTGATAGGGATTTTCTGAAAACAGGGGAGGAAACGATGCGAAGTGGCTCGAGGTTCCTTTTGCTCGCGATACTCGTGGCCGTTGCGGCCGCAGCACCGGTGGACGCACAGAGTCAATCTGACGAATGGCAGTTCCAACTGGCGCCGCTCTATTTGTGGGCGGTGAATGTCGACGGCACCATGACGGTTCGCGACAGGTTCGACCAGGATTTCGGGGTGGACTTCAGTGACGCGTTTGACAACCTCGAGACTGCGTTCACAGTGCACTTCGAGGCCAGCAAGGGCCGTTGGGGAGTGCTCGCGGATGTGAGCTATCTCAACCTTGCCGGCTCCCAGGACATCGATACACCAGGGGGGACGGCCGACGTGGAGGTCGAAAACCTGATTCTCGAAGGCGCGGGCGGCTATGAGTTCGCGGACACGTGGTGGGTGATCGCCGGTGTGCGCTACTTCAAGCTCGATTCGGACATCGGTTTTCAGCTGCAGATCGCGCCGGACATCGAGGTCGCTGAATCATGGACCGATCTCTTCGCCGGCGTCATGTGGCGGCCGCAGCTCGGCAAGCGGTGGCAGTTCTCGGGTCGCTTCGATATCGGGGCCGGCGGATCGGATCTGGTGTGGAACGCCGCTGCAGTCATCGATTACAGACTCGGGAAATGGGCGGCGGTCTTCGCCGGCTACCGCCATCTCGACTACGACTACGAGAACCAGAACGCCGGCATCAAGTACGACATGAGCATGAGCGGGCCGGTGGTCGCCTTCCGGTTCTTCTGGTAATGAGGGGCTTCGGGTAAAAGGAGCAAAAGATGAAAGCACTGAAGATGAGTGCGATGGCGATTGTCATGACGGTGGCCGTTCCGGCAACCGCACAAATGGACATGACCTTGGTTGCGGAAAAGGTCAGCAAGGCTCGGCAGGAGAACGCGCAAAAAACCCGCGATTACAGCTGGACGCAGCGCACCGAGGTCAAGGTCAAGGGCGAGGTCAAGAGCCTCAAGACGGAGATCGTACGCTACACGGTTGATGGTGAGCTGCAAAAGACCCTCATCGACGAGACCTCGGCCAAGAAGCCAAAAGGCGTGCGAGGCAAGGTGGCCAAAAAGAAGATCGGTGGGATGAAGGACTGGATGGCGGAGCTCGGCGAGCTTTTGAAGGGGTACAGTCTGCCCACCGCCGGGAATCTCCTCGACTTCCTCAACAAGGCGTCGGTTTCGCCAGACGGTGACGGCCGCAAGCTCGACGCCACAGACGTTGTCCAGGCCGGGGATCGCATGTCGGTGTGGATCGGTGAAGACTTCAAAATGACCAACACCGAAGTGTCGACTCAACACGACGGCAGTGACGTCAAGCTGACGACGGATCACGAGACGACTCCGGACGGCCTCGATTACGTCGCCCGTACGATGATCGTCGTGCCCGACAAGGGCGTCGAGATGACGGTGGAGAACTCTCGTACAAACGGGAACGGTGAGTGAGCAACGGCCGTCGGGTGATGCGATACCGCGTGATAAAAGGGGTCAATCATGAAATCGAGCAATAAAGGTGCCTCACGCCGCGAATTTATCAAGACTGTCGCCGTGGCCGCGGGTGCCACCGGTGTGTTGGGTGCATGCGGCAAGGCGGCAACGTCTCCAACCCCCGGCGCGGCCGGATCGCCCGCCGCCAAACCCGAGGGCCTGCCCATCACCGTGGCCGGCTATTTGTGTGACCGGGTCGAAGCTCTCGCCAACGGCAGCATTCCCATCGAAGGTTGCAACGTCATCTTTGAAGAGGCGAGCATCGGCGATCTCAACACCCACGTTTTCAGCGGACCCCGCAGTATCGAGGTGACCGAGATCGG
>PVMK01152030.1_pt1 | contig 11972 bp, 11 predicted proteins | sample 1853481 | NCBI WGS metagenome assembly PVMK01 (sample SAMN08533507, study PRJNA380276) | Marine sediment metagenome, whole genome shotgun sequencing project. | reverse complement strand
GATGTTTTTAACTTTAGCTCACCCCGGTGAAATACGTTGAACGTTTGCTGTCGCAATTTCACAGGGTAAATTTTAGCTCACTTTTATCCGCCGATGCTCTGTGGCGGGTTAGACACTGTATACTCTGATCCCTGACACCTGAAAAAAACAAAATTGTATGACCATCCCGGATTTCCACATGAAAGAAACAACTTGTTTCATCTGCCGCAGCCAGGTGGTTTGGGGTAGAGAAACCGTTTACAGTGAAAATGGATCCCTCATCTGTTTGAGTTGTTTCGAAGCGGAAGCCGCCGAAAAAGGAATAATGATACAAAATGGTCAAATAATGAGCTGTCATCAAGTTCCCTCAAGCCGGCCGAACAGGTGCCTGGACTGCTTGAGCTGCTGCCGGGACATAGGGTGTTCCCTGGTCGATCCGGAAAAGGGCTGCCTGATATATGATAAGAGGCCGGACGCTTGCCGCAACTTTTTCTGCAAAAAACTTAATGAGGGAAAATGAGAGCAGCTTGCAGGCATATTAATCGATTCCCGGAAGATTTTATGTTTCAAGTGACAGCAGAAGAGTATAAATCTCTAAGATTCCAATTTGGAATCTTTAAGAAAGGCCAGCATTCAAAATACCTTCCGTACGCCTTCACCGAACAGGGTGTCGCCATGTTGTCATCAGTTCTAAATAGCGATAGAGCTATTGATGTGAATATCGCCATCATGCGTGCATTTATTCAGCTGAGAAAAACGATTGCATCTCACGATAGACTGGAACGAAAATTAACAGAACTCGAACATCATCTGGAAAATCACGACGAACAAATCCAGGCCATATTCGAAGCAATTCGACAGCTCATGGCTCCACCTGACAAGAAAGGTAAAAAGAAAATCGGTTTTACAGCAAAAGAAAAACAGAAAAAATACGGTAAAGAGACAAAAAATTGAATTGCCCGCTCGTGTAATGTTATAGACAGGATTGACGGGATAATCAGGATGTAGATTTCGCGAAGCGATGGCAGTTTTTATTCAGCCGGGGTCGGCTGAATAAATAAACGTCTGTGTCTGTCTGTGTGGGTCTGTGGCTAATAGGGTTGGGTTTCTGACTTTTCAAAGTCTGTTTCCAAAACAGGATCCGGAGAGGTCTGGATGAGTTATGTTCTTGAAAAGGCAGGTTAATGGGGATAGGAAATAGGTAAATGTAGTCAACTACGTCCCCAAAGACAAAAGATGGAAATAGATAAGATTATTAATCTGTCAAGAACTGTCAAGAATGAAGACGTGATAATCATATAAAGGGCTGAGCATTTGACAAGGAAGCATATCGATTTATCTATGTAGCATAGAAGGGGTATCGCTCATCCAGCGTGACATTTTCCTTCGGACCGCTTCGCTAAATGTCACTACAGCCAGATGTGCTTAAAAAAAGACACCTCCCCATCCATAGCATAAAATGCTATGGACCAAATAATTTATTAATTTAATAGGATCTAGGAGGTGTCTTATGAGAACATACGCTGGAATCGATTTACATTCAAGCAATAATTACATCGGCATTATGGATCAGGATTACAAAAGGCTATTTGGCCGGAGGCAGCCAAACGATCTAAACAATGTTTTAAAGGTTTTGGAACCATTCAAGGCTGATCTGGAAGGTGTTATAGTTGAATCCACCTACAACTGGTACTGGCTTGTGGATGGGTTGCAAGAACATGGCTATAGGGTCCATCTGGCCAATCCATCGGCAATCAAACAATACGAAGGCATAAAACATACGGATGACAAATGGGATTCTTTTTGGTTAGCGCACATGAAACACTTAAACATTTTGCCTGAAGGTTATATCTACCCAAAAGAACAAAGACCTGTTCGCGATTTACTTCGTAGAAGACTATTTTTTGTAAGACACAGAACAGCAAATATTTTAAGCCTTCAAAGTACAATTACTAGAAATCTTGGAATTAAGATTTCTGGTAATGACATCAAGAAGCTTAATCTGGATGATGCCGGCAATCTATTCGATTCTTCGAACCTGGTGTTCATGGCCCAAAATAATATCTCTACAATTAAGCATTTGGGAAAGATTATCAAGGGTATAGAAAAAGAAGTGAAATCCCAGGTTAAGTTTCGCAAAGAATTTGTGATGCTGACGACCATCCCTGGGATTGGAATAATTCTGGGTCTCACAATTATGCTTGAGGTAGGAGATATAGGTCGGTTTTCCAAAGTCGGCAATTACTCCTCCTACTGCCGCTGTGTTAGCAGTAAAAGACTTTCAAATGGTAAGAAGAAAGGAGAAAACAACAAGAAGAACGGCAATAAGTATTTAGCCTGGGCCTATGTTGAAGCAGCTCACTTTGCCAAAAGATACATTCCCAAGGCCCAGAGGTTTTATCAGCAGAAAATGGCTAAAGCAAACGGCGCTGTTGCCACCAAGGCCCTTGCCAACAAGTTGGCCCGTGCTTCCTATTTTATCATGCGGGATCAAGTACCGTTTGATGAAGACATGCTTTTTAGATAATCGGTTTGGGTGCGGTAGAGAACCGGTATAGGGGTTGGTATAAAACCAAAAGACGTGATTGGTATCTGCCGCACCCACACAAAAAAAGTAATGGCCTTGTTATCAGAAACAAAGAGCAGTTAAAAGATGGAAATATTTGAGGAGAGAGTATGATTTGAATTTTGGGCGTAGCAGAGAACCGGCAATGGGGTTGGCTTAAAACCACAAGGTTTGATTGGTAACTGCAACGCCCACCAACAGATGGCAATCGTTTTAACATCCTGATTCGCCTATGCCGTGAGTCCACAAGGGGTTGGCTAATAACCATAAGATTTGTGATAAAAACAATTGAACACGGTATGGCACCGAAGATTTTCTGGGGTCTGCATAGACCAGGGGCTGTGTTTTAAGCATTGTGCATAAAACACTATTGCCTTGAACCTGATGGGTGACTGGTGCGGATCAGTATCTACTGACCGATAACCGATAAAAATGAAATAACGGATGCGGACAGGTGGTAAAGCAAGGCCGTGCTGTTGCGGAAAATTGATGGATTCGTAAAAAGCCTGAACTATTTAATTTTAATACATTATCAGCCTGCTTATTCGGGCTTTTTACGAATCCATCAAGGGGCAAGCGAAAAAGGTCTATTTTTTTGCACGGGGAGGTGTTTTTTCTCTTGACCCGCCCTTTAATGGGCGACCCCGTTGTTTTCACGACCCCGTTGTTTTCACGGAAAAGGAAAACTTAATGACCAAAGATTTAATGATCCCGGATGAGCGTATTGAAAAGACGATTCTTTTTGTTAAAGGTCAAAAGGTTATTATTGATGCTGACCTTGCCGAGCTTTATGGGGTAACTACGAAGCGGCTTAATCAACAGGTCAAACGAAATAGCGGTCGATTTCCTGAAGACTTCATGTTTCGACTCACCCAAAAAGAAAAGGACGAGGTGGTTGCAAATTGCAACCACCTCTCCCGGCTCAGGTTCTCACCGGCACTGCCCCACGCGATAAGAAAGGTAAAAAGAAGATCGGATTCACAGTAAAAGAGAAGCAGAAAGCCTACACAAAAAAAGCGAAAAAGAAGAAACCATCAAAAGATGGTTCATTTACACCAAAGGCAAAAAAAATCTGGGAAGCCATACCCGGCGATATTCAGTTCAAAATTTTGAACAATGTCTGGTGTGTTCACTGCAGAAAAGAGTCGTCCATCGGCAATCTGACCGGCAAGATCGAGTCCGGCATGCTGGTGCTGCGGGGTTCTTGTACAAAATGCGGTGGCCCCGTGGCCCGGGTTATCGAAAATGAATGAAAATGGCGATTGTGTGGGATAATGCAACATCGTCAACAGCGCCTAAAATGTTTGTGCAGATTGGAGGTCGCAATTTGCGACTTCCAATCAAGATATTATGGGATTGAATAAACAAATTTGTTTCCGACAGAATTAACAAGATATTCAGGATTATTTTTTATCATGTCGATCTTGTAGATCCTGTCTATATTTGCCCTTTGCGTGAAACAGGTGATACAATGAGTCGAGAAGTAAAACAAATCGAGTTCAAAGACGAGTTCAAGGTTTGCCCTGATTGTGGCTATAAAGACGGCTTTCACAGCATCTTTAAAAAGAACGGCGGCACAACCCGATGGCTTTTCATTTGCCCGAGCTGCCACAGCGTATTTGATATCGGCTTTACCGTATAGTTGTATAAGTAAAGGCTGAGTATTGGTATAAACATTGCCATTTTGTGACATCAAGGGAAACGCATAATTTCATGGGCGTCGAGTGATAACCCTTATTGTTTTTTGTGAGGTAATTATGGAATTTCGTATGCTTGGCACTTCCGGAATTAAAATATCCTCGATCATTATGGGAACATGGCAGGCCGGCAAGGACATGTGGGCCGGCATCGATGATGCTGAATCGACAACGGCGATAAAAGCAGCCTATGATTCGGGTATCACGACATTCGATACGGCAGCGGTGTATGGTGACGGACATTCAGAAAAAATCGTCGGAAATGCCCTTCAGGATGTGCGTGAAAACGTCGTGATCGCCACCAAGGTGTTTTCGAATCACCTGAAACACCAGCAGGTCTTCGATGCGTGTCATCGATCGTTAAAAAACCTTAACACCGACTACATAGATCTATACCAGATCCATTGGCCGCCGGGCTCCTTCGGCGCCAAACCCGTTCCCTTGGAAGAAACCATGGGCGCCCTGAACGATTTGAAGGCCCAGGATAAGATTCGCGCCATCGGTGTTTCCAATTTCTCCCGATCCCAAATGGAAGACGCTGCAAAATACGGGGAAATCGATAGCCTCCAACCGCCGTATTCGTTGTTTTGGCGAAAGGTTGAAACAGATGCGTTGCCGTACTGCCTTGAAAACAATATCACGGTGCTGGCGTATTCTTCCATGGCCCAGGGGCTGCTGACCGGAAAATTCGGCCCGGACCATCAATTTGCCAAAGGGGATCACCGTTTCAGAAACAAGCTGTTTCAGCCGGCAAACTACGCCAGGGTCCAGGCGGCATTGGAAAAACTCCGTCCCATAGCAGACGCCAACAACATCACTTTGGGACAGCTGGCCCTGGCCTGGATGATTTCCCGGCCCGAAATATGCGCCATCGCCGGTGCCCGCAACGCCGAACAGGCCGTTCAAAATGCCGCAGCAGCCAACGTCCAATTGTTTGAACAAGATCTAGCGGCGGTCGATGAAATCGGTAAAACGGTCACCGATCCATTGGATGATGATCCGGTGATGTGGGAATGGTGAAAAGTGAACGGTGAAAGGTGAAAGGGTTAAAAACAGTTAAAAGTTATGGGTTAGTGGTTAATAGGGAAAAGTAAACAGTGAATAGTGAATGGTGAAACGTAAAAAGTGAGGAAGTATCTGTATCGCGTTTTACGCTCTGCGCCATGCTCTATGCTCTATACTCAGAGCTCCCCTTGGCGCGACGAAGCTTCAGCGTAGGCGGCTGCTCCTGGCTCCGGGCTCCAAGCTCCAAGCTCTAAGCGCCCTGAACCCTGAACCCTGAACCCTGGTCTCTGAAAAGAATGCACGACTATTACCAAAAAAATTACAAAGCGTACCACGAAAAAACGTTTTCTATTGATCCAACATCGTTTTTAGCCCCTCTGGCCCAAGGGCTTCCGCCGGAAGCGTTTGTCCTGGACGTGGGGTGCGGCAGCGGCCGTGATCTGGTCTGGATGAAAAAGCGGGGTTTTGAGGTGATCGGTTTTGAGCGGTCTCCGGATCTTGCGAAACTTGCAAGGGACAATGCTGATTGTGAGGTCATCGAAGGGGATTTCGAGACATACGACTTTGATTCAATCCTAGCCGACGCTATAATGGCTATCGGTGCCCTGGTTCATGTGCCCCATGAGAGATTTTCAAGGGTTTTTGAAAACATCACATCAGCAATACCTAAGAATGGAAGTGTTTTAATCACGTTAAAAGAGGGCTCCGGAAGCCGGACAGACTCAGATGGCAGAATTTTCTATCTGTGGGAGGAACTAAAGGCCCGAGAAATGTTTGATACCATGGGTTTCAAGGTGTGTGACTTTTCAACGTCTGTTTCAAAAACCGGAAGCGGTGAGGTTTGGATGAGTTGTGTTCTTGAAAAGGCAGGATGAGCACGATCTTCAGTATTTAACTCTGAACCTTGAATTTTGAACGTTGAACTTTGGCTATCGAAGCGAAGCGTAGATCTCTATATGAGTTATGTCTTGGATAAGAGAGGGTGAGGGGATAATTGATTAAGTCATTGTAGCCAAGGGCGTCCCGCAAGTCCACTTAAAGGGGTGGTTACTGACAAAAGGAGGAACGGAAAATGGTCAGCCAGGTCGAGATCAAGAATATGGCATTGTTCTGCGATTTCGAGAATATCGCTCTGGGAGTTAAAGACTCCAAGTATGCAAAGTTCGACATCCAGAAAGTGCTCGAACGCCTGCTCCTCAAGGGGAGCATCGTCGTCAAGAAGGCTTACTGCGACTGGGAGCGCTACAAGGAGTTTAAGAAGGTCATGCACGAGGCCGCCTTCGAACTCATCGAAATCCCCCATGTCCGTCAGTCGGGGAAGAATTCTGCGGACATCCGCATGGTGGTGGATGCCCTGGACCTTTGCTATACCAAGAGCCATGTGGAGACCTTTGTCATTATCAGCGGGGACTCGGATTTTTCGCCGTTGGTGAGCAAGCTGCGCGAAAACAACAAGGTGGTCATCGGGTGCGGGGTGAAAAATTCTTCGTCGGACCTGCTGGTCGCCAACTGCGACGAGTTCATCTATTACGACGACCTGGTCCGGGAGGAAGAGGCCAAAAAGAAAAAGAGCAAAAAAACAGCCCCTAAACCGGGTCCGGGCAAGCCTCCCAAGAAGGGGGTCCGTAAAACCATAGAAGAAAAAAAACAAGATGCCGTGGAATTGGTCATCGAAACTGTCGAAGCCCTCATCGCCGAGCGGGGTGAGTCGGACAAGATCTGGGGCTCGATGGTCAAGCAGGCCCTGAAGCGGCGAAAACCCGGGTTCACCGAATCCTATTACGGCTTTCGGACCTTCGGCCAACTGATTGAATACGGGCAGAGTCGCGGTCTGCTGGAACTGGAAAAGGACGAACGCTCCGGCGGCTATATCATCCATTTGCCGGCCCCCGAGGACTGACCCGGTGCACCGCTGTCATCGTGATTGAATCGGGTAAAAGAGGGATTAGGGGGAAGGCACTTTAAAATGACAACGTTGGTACCGATTGAACTCATTGCAAGGAAAATATACCTGATACGCAGTATCAAGGTGATGCTGGACAGCGATTTAGCTGAACTTTATGGAGTGGAGACTCGAAGCCTCATCCAAGCCGTCAAACGGAATATTGAGAGATTTCCCTCTGACTTTATGTTGCAACTTACTAAAGAAGAATTCGATTCTTTGAGATCACAAATTGTGATCTCAAAAGGGAAGGGAGGTCGGAGGTATCTTCCTTATGTTTTTTCCGAGCAGGGCGTAGCAATGCTTTCGAGCGTTTTAAAATCTAAACGAGCAGTCGAGGTAAACATTGCCATCATGCGTGTCTTTGTTAAACTCAGAGAGACGGTGGCAACCCATAAAGAACTATCGCGTGAACTCGAAGATTTGGAGCAGCGAATCGAAGGGCATGACGAAAAAATACAGGTCATATTCGAGGCGATTCGACAGCTCATGGCTCCACCTGACAAGAAAGGTAAAAAGAAAATCGGTTTCACAGCAAAAGAGAAGCAAAGGGCTTACGGTAAAAGAGGATAGGGCAGGGTAAGGTTTTTAAGCTGATCCCAGATCCCTGTCCTTTGCCCCTGGCATTTGATTTTAACTTCCCCGTTTAATACGGGATAAATAGGCATTTTAGCTCACTTTTATCCGCCGACGCTCTGTGGCGGGTTAGCTCATTTTAGGCACTTATAATACTGGTCCCTGGTATATAAAAATGGCGCTTTCCCATAACATTCTGGTATTGAACATCGGATCTACCACGACCAAGATTGCCGTTTTTGAAAACGATCAACCCAAATTCCAGGAGACCATTGCCCATGGACCTGAACTGACCGGACCTTTAAGTGAATACATGGCGCAGTTTCCTTTGTACCTGGAACGTGTTAAAAAATTCCTGGCCGATCATCACGTCGATATCGGCCAACTGGATATCATCGTCAGCCGGGGCGGCCTGACCGCACCGCTCTCTTCAGGTGTGTATCTGATTGATAAGGGGATGTGCGATGACCTGCGGTCAGGGAAATACGGCCAGCACCCGACCAATCTGGGCCCTCTGATTGCCAGTGATTTGGCCGGGCCGGCCGGCATTCGGACCGTTATTGTGGACAGCCCCAGTACGGATGAATTTCACGACCTGGCCCGGATTTCCGGCATTCCGGAAATTGAAAGAAAGAGCGCTTTTCATGTCCTGAATCAAAAGGCTGGAGCCAGAATGGCTGCCAAAGACATGGATATCTCCTATGCAGAGAGCAACATGGTGGTCGCTCATCTGGGTGGCGGCATTACCGTGGGAGCGCATTGCCAAGGCAAGGTCATCGACAGCACCATCAGCGTTGGGGAAGGACCGCTAACGCCGGAACGAGCCGGAACCTTACCCCTCATGGACTTGCTTCGGCTGCTGGAGTCCGGCCAATTGAGCCTGGCAGATCTGCGCCGGAAGCTGACATCGGAAGGGGGAATGCTGGCCTATCTGGGAACCAGCGATATGAGCCAGGTGGAAGCCAAGATCCAACAGGGCCATGAAAAAGCACTGCTGCTCCTTGAGGCAATGGCATACCAGATAGCCAAGGACATAGGGGCCATGACTACCGTTCTTAAAGGCAAAGTAGACGCGATTGTGTTGACCGGAGGTCTGGCCAACTCCGCCATGCTGGTGGATTCGATTGCCGACCGGGTCAAATTCATTGCGCCGGTAAACGTCTACCCCGGTGAGCAGGAAATGCTTTCCCTTGCTGTCGGTGTCCTCAGAGTGCTTGCAGGTACAGAAGCGATCAAACATTATAGCCTGCCGGGATAAGTTCTGATAGCAAAGGAAATTAAGGATTCAAGGAGACAAGGATTTGATGACTCAAGGGGGCATGGGTTCAAGTGAAAAGCTGAAAAATAGAAATGCTGAATGAAGGGGTAGGAGAGTTAGAGAGGATGCTCAATCACTTATTAAATCATTAGAAAAAAACACTCGACCCCTTGATTTCTTGGATCCTCGAACCCTTTAGTTAAAAAATCCTGGTCTTTGTTGAGAAACTCCAAAATGGAGAAATTTCCATTCAGCCACGGTCTTAAGAAGCAGATATTGTGAATAAACTTATAATTTAAGGGGCGTCCCGGAAGTTCATAGTAAAGGACCATAATGCCAGCTTCGAAAGACAAAAAATATAAGTTGTCAATATATCTTATAAAAGAGTCTTACACTGATGATGTCCAAATAGCTCCAAAATGTGAGAATATGCTGTCTTACGAAATTACAGATGAAGAAGGCCGCCTTGGAATGCTTTATATAAAAACAAATTAGGAAAGCATTCCTAAATGGGCGGATTTTTTTTGTGATATTTTTTTACCAGAAGATATTGGATTGGCTACAAAATCTGCCAGAGCAGTGTTTATTGTAACTATTAACAATAGGAAATTATGCCTTACATTTGGGCATGCTCATTTTTTAATCGAACCACTTGTAAGGGAATGGTGTCAAAGCTTGACGGGCTGTTGCCCAAACCGGAATTCCAGATCCGGTCAAAAATTCTCAGCCAGATTTTGTGACGCAGAACATCTAAATTCGAAAAGATAATTTATGCTGTCCGTTATTACTTCTTTGAAGTAAAAAAATAGCTCTTGAAGCATCAAACAGACTTTCGGATGTCCGGGTTTGCTCTATTAGCGGAAACTGTTGGAGAAGGTAATTCGAGTTTCGTGAATTCAAGGGTTTATATTTTGGCTGCTTTATGATATTTACCTCACACTCCAGGTAGAATCTGTATCGGTGCTCCTGGAGGTCTTTATCATTTGGCCGTAAGATGGAATTAACGGCAGGAGAGTTTTCCGAACTGATTATGCTCGGTAAAAATTCAGATTGGAAAATTCGATATCGTCTGATAAAACGGAGCCATGATTATGCCGATAACAAATAAGAAACATCGCCTATTGTTTGGTAAAGCCAAATTTCGTTGGGTATTTGCCATGGTATTTCTCGTGTCGATGGGGATTGCTTCCTGCTCAAAACGTCAATTTGTCGTACCAAAGGTAACGCCGGAACCCACAAATCTGCGTTATGAGGGAAAATTTATATGGTTTGATTTATTCACCAATGATTTGGAATCCGCCGGCCATTTTTATGAAGAATTGTTTGGGTGGTCTTTTCACCCTGGGGAATTCGGGGGAACGTCAGTCCATACGATCCATCGGGAAGGGGTTCCCATTGGGAGCGCAATTCAGATAAACCGTGAAAAAAACAAGGTTCGAAAGTCCAGGTGGCTTGGCTATGTGTCTGTAGAGGATGTGGATCGATCAACGATGGCTGTGGAAGAAAACAATGGAACCGTTCATATGAGCCCCAAAGAGTTGCCTAACCGGGGGCGTGTCGCTGTGGTGGTGGACCCCCAGGGGGCGGTGTTTGCCATGGTAACTGCATCGGGTGGTGATCCATTGGATCAGGGAATTATGGAAAACTTTTGGATGGGAAGTGAATTGTGGACTTCGCATATGGATTCCGCGGCGAATTTTTATCGATTTCTGGTGGGTTACGAAAAAAATATGGTGGATATCAAAAGCGGCGAAACATACTGTTTGCTGGTCAAGGATGGACAGCCGCGGGCGGGAATGGTTGAAATACCCTGGGACGACGTTAAACCGAACTGGGTGCCATACATTGCCGTGGAGGACGTCTTGGTCATTGCCGATAAAGCCGAACAACTGGGCGGCACCCTGTTGATCGAGCCTGATAAAAAGGTTCGAGAAGGAAAGGTCGCCATCATTTCAGATCCGGATGGGGCAGTATTTGGTGTGCAACAGCTGTCGGACGCGGAAACCATGGGAGAAGCATCGCAATGAGACGATATATCACCATAATAATTGCATCTATTTTGAGCCTCGTATTTGCAATGATAACAGCCTGTGCTCCAACCACTTCCTATTACGGCGTGAGCGCCTACTATGGGCCGTCCTGGGGATATCATCATCACCACTATCATCACCACAGGCCACCGCATTACCGGCCACCGCATCAAAGGCCTCCGCATCGTCCGCCTTCCAGACCGCCGAGCCGCCCACCCAGGCCGACACCGCTGCCTTCAAAAAGATAATATTTCAGTAAATGGGGTCGTAGGGTAGGGGACGTACATAAGTTTATAAGTTGATAATGGCAAAAGCATGATGCCCACAGGCACAGCTTGGGAGTTGGATTGACTTTCTTTGTTATAAACCACAGCTGGAGGGAATAGCACACGATGAGATGAAGGTTTTTTATTGGAACTTCTTTTAGTCTGTTTCTTCTTTTGCCGTTTCTTTTGCTGTCCGTTCTGGATCTCATCGCCCAAGGGTCGATTGCCGAAAACTTTTTCGAACCATCCTTCGAGCTACTCGATACATTCAATACCTACTATGGAAAAGAGGTGCGTTGCTGAAAGGTTGAAACCTTTGGAGAATATTATAACGATTATCAGAAAAAGACCCCATTAGGTTGGATCTCGAATTAAAACATTTGGTGTACTGATAACAAAGGAGGTGACGCATGAAATTCTTCAAGCAAACCTTTGGCCGTTTTCCTCTGTTTGCCCTGGTTAATCCATTGTGAGTAGACATCTTCCTCTTTGCAACGAATTGGCAACCTTGGGGGACTTCCAGGACAGCCATAAATAAGAAAAAACTATATATGTGTTCAACACCAAAACAATCCTTTGTTGCAATTCAGCAGCCACCTAAGTAATATACCGTTGAATGATTTTAAATCTACATAACAATTATGGATCATCTC
>PVMK01186319.1_pt1 | contig 11973 bp, 14 predicted proteins | sample 1853481 | NCBI WGS metagenome assembly PVMK01 (sample SAMN08533507, study PRJNA380276) | Marine sediment metagenome, whole genome shotgun sequencing project. | reverse complement strand
ACAAGGTAAAGGTCACCGGAAATCTGGCCATCAAAAGAATTGTCAGCGCCAAAAACATCCATGCCGGCAAATATTCCATTAAGACGCTTTTTCCTCCATTAGATCTTCTTGCCCCAATATCTGCAACAGACTGTGAATACCCAACGAGATGCCTTGAAGACAAAGCAGGAAAAATCCTACGGTGATGGTTCCTTTGACCAGGTAACGGTACGGGATGCCGCCCGGATCAGGCGAAACTTCCATGATCTTCCAGGCGTCGTACACAAATTGCCAGGACGTCACGATGACCATAATGCAACCGGGCAGTAAAAAAACAATTACACCGATCAAATTGATCCAGGCCCGGCCCTTGAATCCCAGGCGCTGATAAAAGATATCCACGCGCACATGGCCTTCGTGGAGCAAGGTGTAACCGGCCCCGATGAGAAAGATAAAAGCAAACAGATGCCATTCAAGTTCCTGGGTGAAGACATAGCTGGTATTGAAAAGGTAACGCATGACAACATCAACAAATACTACCAAAACCAGGCCAAGCGTAACCCAGGAGACGCCCCGGCCGACCCATTCGTTGGTAGTGTCGATCCAAAAACACAGCTTTTTTAAAAAATTCATATCCGTATCCACAAAAAAAATTCCGCTGAAACGGAATATCAAGGTTCTTCAACACCAAAACTCCAATAAGTGTATTCTATAAGATCCACCGCCATTTCTGTCAATAAAATAATATGAATTAAAAAAACAGCTTGTTAGGAATACAACGCCTTGAAAGAAATATAGATTAACTATAACAAAACCCGCTTTTCTATATTATTGGCAGTCATACATTGTGGTTAGAAATATAGACTCCATTTTTAGTTTCTTCCTGCTTGATTTAACCTAAGGCTTTTTATATGTATTAAAATTTGCTTTTTAGTTGGTGTCCAATTTATAAATGGTTAGATTGTTGCAAATATGAATTCTCAGAAATCAGCTGATTTACCCCAAATGAACTCCCGTGAACGTCGAATCCTGCTCACCACCTGTTACGGTCATTTTATGAGCCATTTTAACATGCTGGTCTTTCCGGCATTGGTGCTTCCTTTGGCCGGCCAACTGAAGATGGATATGGCATATGTCCTGGATCTTTCCTTCTGGATGTATTGCCTGTTTGGTGTCACGGCCCTTCCCTGGGGAATGATTGCCGATCGCTGGGGTGCCAAACCTTTGTTTTTAATTTACTATCTTGGCGCCGGCCTTAGCGGCCTGGCAGCCTCATTGTTAATCGACAATCCTGCAGGGCTCTCCATCGCCCTGGCCGCCCTTGGTCTCTTTTCAGGCATATATCACCCCATAGGTTTGGGCATGATTTCCAAAGAAATAAATCGCGTCAGTTTAGGTATGGGATACAACGGCATGTTCGGCAACCTTGGCCTTGCTACGGCCCCCCTTTTAACCGGGTTGCTCAACTGGCTCTGGGGACCCCAGGCGGCCTATCTTGCCCTGGGCGCATTGAATCTATTGGGCGTGGGGCTGATGTCCATTTTACCGCCTATTGGGGATCACCGTTCAGACAAAAAAGAATCCGATGAAGATAATGGTTTGCTGGGCGCTTTTCTTGTCCTGCTGGTGGCCATGATGCTGGGCGGAATTGTTTACCGGGGAGCAACCGTTATCCTTCCTGCTTATTTTGAACTTAAAAACCAGGGAATCTTTCAGTGGTTTTCTTTGATGGCGGGAGTCGGCCTTTCTAAAAATCTTGTAGCGACATCTGTGACTTCCTTTATATACATTGTGGGCATGCTGGGGCAATACACCGGCGGAAGAGTGGCGGAACGTTTTGATCTTAGATTCTGTTACCTTGTGTTTCACGCATTGACAATACCTGCCGCCGCACTCATGGCGGTGGCCGTGGACCTGCCGCTGGTAGCCCTGGCAATGATTTATTTTTTCTTTCTGTTAGGCATGCAGCCCATTGAAAATACCCTTGTAGCTAAATTCACTCCGAAAAGATTTCACCACTCAGCCTTTGGCTCCAAGTTTGTTTTGACTTTCGGTGTGGGGGCCTTGTCGGTTAAGATGATTAAAGTCATTGAAACAACCTTTGGAATTGAGCCGGTTTTTTATGCCCTGGCAATAACTTCAATTGTCCTGGTGGGAGTTATCTTGATGTTGATTCGCAAAACACGTTGATGAACTCGTAAGAAGTCGAATTCATCACGTTTTAGGTTTTAAGATTTAGGTTTTCGGTAATTAAAATTGATTTATTTAACAGATACTTAAAACTTAACACCTAAAACTTAAAACCTTCGTAAAACGTCGTTTTTTGACTTTTTACAACGCCAATTGGTTTTATGTCCCGAAATTGTAGTGCTGCCTTAATAGTTTCAAAGTCGTTGGGCTCACCGGCAGCGTATTCAGCTTGTCGGGGGAAATCCAGCGGGCGCCTAAGGCATCATCGCCCGGTTGTGGTTCACCGCTAATATAATCAGCCGCCAGATCGACAATTACATAATGGAACCGCACACGTTTTGCATCATCACGATCAATAACATCAAATGTGAAAATAGGTTCACGGGCTCGGATAATAATGCCGGTCTCTTCTTTAATCTCCCTCTCCGCGGCTTCCTGGAGGGTCTCGCCCAATTCCACTCTGCCGCCGGGAATGGCCCACTGTTCTTCTGCCGGGGGATTGGCCCTTAGAACCAGCAAGACTTTGTCGTCCTTAAATACAATGGCCCCCACCGCTACCTGCGGCTGATCCGGATAAAAAGAAGGGTTTTCGGTGGCGGACTTTTGCATAATCCCTTTAAAGCAACCCTTCATCCTTTAGGACAGTCATTGAACGCTGAGCCATGCTGGTTACCTGAGTGAGTGCCTGAGTCAGATGAAATCCGGCCTCCGGTGCCATTTGAGAATTGATCATGACTTGAGCCATGTCGAGATGTTTGGCAACATCGTCCCACAAGGCCTCTTTGGTCAGGTTCTTGGCAACGCGGATCTCATGAGAGATCATATCAGTAAGCATTTTAATTATTCTTTCCGCGCCATGCTGTTCTGCAAGTGAAAGACCCGTCAATAACTCAAGTGTCTGAGTAAGCCAGATTATACCTGATTTAACCTTTTCGCTTTGAGAAAATGAGATAATAGCTGCTGGTACTTTCATGGATATATCCTATGTTATTATCTGCGAGTCTTGTTTTTCCTGTTGTTGTTTAGCGTCGGCAATCATTTTATCCATTTGTGCTTGCATTGCCGCCGGGAACTCATCCATGGCTTCTTCAATTGTTTCAGCCTTCAGCATAGCTTGTAGAAGAAAAGGTCCTCCGGGCGTCATTATCTGAGTCTGTGCCATAAACATGGTGGTACGGCTTTCATCATCCGATCCATCGGGCTTAACAGGCACAAGTCGCCGGATTGCAGCAACTTTGATGTCAGTAAAAGATTCCTCCCTGTAAAGATTATCGCGGCTCACCGTAAAATCAATCTGCTGCTGGGCATCACTTGTCATTATTTCTCTCCTTTTGACATAGATTAGCTATTTCTGCTTAGATATCAGAATGTTTTGGTCATGTCCATACATAGTTTGCCTTGCAACCCAACCCCGGATAAACCTAAACCAAAAAAGACATTTGCCACCAAGGCACCAAGGCACAAATATCAGTTATCGGTTATCAGTAATCAGTTTTCCTTACTGATCACTTCTCACTGATGACTGCTCACTCTTGATTGCCTTGGTGCCTTAGTGGCAACAAAAATAAATTTGATTACTAAATACTATTTTCCGGTCTTGAATTTCCAGGCAGCCTCATAAAATTCAGCTCCCGATTCAGTATCCGCAGCGCCGCTCACTACGGCGATGCCGCGGGTCTTTGCGGCAAAAGCCGAGCGGGTTCCCTTGTAGCGGGATAATCCCTGGCCGATCTCCTCCATATCTACTCTTCCCAGGGGAACCTGGCTGGCATAGACGACAATCTGATCTTCACCATAGGGGGGGCTGACCGTCAGTGTAAAAAGATCTCCCCGGTCCGGAATCTTGTAAATTTTGCCGGCTTCAAAAAAGTTGATTTTTCGATATGCATTGGGCAAAAGCTGAATAATAGTACCATCCGAGGAAATGTTTACGATCCGGGCGTAAAAATTACGATTCCCCTGGACAACTATGTTGATATTGTCACCGTCTTTGTATTGCTTTTTAGACGTCCACACTTTAACCGTCAAGGGGGCGTCCGCATCCATTTCATGTTCCTCAGCCCCCTGCCCTTTTGGTTTCAGATCGTATTCGACCTCCGCCTTGATCCAGACGTGATAGCGCATATTGTCTTCCACGCCATGGTCTTTCTGTTCCAGTATCGTCACAGCGCCTTCGGCGGAAGCGGTGATCTTGTCGGATTTGAGCACAAAATCTTCGACCTTGGTCTTGGATTTGATATACGTGCGTACCATTTCAACAGCTTGCCGTTTGGCATTGGCAAAGGCCGTCGCTCGTGTTTCAGCCAGGGTCATATCCTCAGAAAGAAAAGCATAACCGTCCACAGACCGAATCAAGGAGCGTTTTTCCTTGTCGGGTGTCACCTCAACGGCGCGGGTGGTCTGGCTATCAGCTTTTGGAGGGGCAATCCAAAACAGAGCAAGCAACGCCATCCCCAGGCATGTTAGACGCATCGCCGAGCGATAAGAAAAAGAAGTTTTCATAAGACCCTCCTGTGTCAAAAGTAAACCTTGATGAACTCGTAAAAAATCTGATTTTGCACGATGTCGCTCACAAAAGACTTTTTACGAAGCCATCAACTTTTCTAAAAATAATAATCGACCGTTGTGTTTCAAGATACGGAAGTGTGTATGTCTTCACCTTTAAAGAAAATTGAATATTTTCGATTCTCAGCAATCCGGTATGGGTATCGGTCTGTTGCTGAAGAACTTCGATCTCCTGCTGCAAATCAGGACCTTTTAAGGCGATAATAGCCCCGTCTTCTGCCAGCAGCGGAGCTGCCATTAACACAAAATCTTTAATTGACGACAGCGCACGACATGTAATGACATCAAAGCGGTTTGCAGCAGCAGGATTTTTAGCAAAATCTTCGGCCCTTACATGATGGGCTTCAATGTTTTCAAAATTTAAGGTTCGGATTGCATGTTTTAAAAAACTGATCTTTTTACGGGAAGCATCTATCAGCGTAACCTGCAGTGACGGTATCACGATTTTCAGCGGAATTCCAGGAAAACCGGCGCCTGATCCGATATCCAGCACTGTAGCCCCCGGTGATATAAGAGGACCCGTGATAATGGAATCAAGAAAGTGTTTCACCGCAACATCCATTGAGTCTGTAATGGCGGTAAGGTTAGTTGTACGGTTCCATTTCAACATTAAAGCCGCGTGAAGGGCTAATTGCTGTGCCTGATCCCGGTTTATGCGTACACCAAAATGTCCGGCACCATCAATGATCAGCCGCTTCCACTTTTCTGAGCCGATTTCCATCCTTTTACCAGTCGCTGGTTTCATACGTTAAATTACCAACAAATTTCAACAGGTTTTATATTCGCCTTTAACCTCTCTACCATTGTATCCCAACCTAAATTGATTGTTAAGTCAATAGTAACGCTTAGATTGTGCAACTAACAATTAACCCCTATCTGAACCATCAGCAAATTTGCAATTGACCGGATTATAAAATCGTATTACGATTTTATAAATAATTTTAAATCATAATAAGGAGAACTGAATGAAAATCATACACTACACTGAAGCCGAACCCCAGCATTTCGACACCGATACCGTCAAAGGGGTTACTGGAAGAGTCGTTATCGGCAAAGATGACGGAGCAAAAAACTTTTGTATGCGATTTTTCGAATTATCATCAGGAGGCTATTCCCCGATGCATTCCCATGGATGGGAACATGAAATTATCATCCATGCCGGGAAAGGTGAAATCCTTTGTGAAAAAGAATGGGTCCCGGTAACCCGGGGATATACCGTTTTTATTCCCGGCAATGAGGAGCACCAGATCAGAAACGCTGGTGATGAACCGCTGGTGTTTGCCTGTGTCATCCCCGCGGGACCTCCTGAATTATGAAACCAAAATACCGAAATCCGCTTGTAACGGTTGATGTTATTATTGAGTTCAACACAAATATTGTTCTGATTGAAAGGAAGAACCCGCCTTATGGGTGGGCATTGCCGGGTGGTTTTGTTGATTATGGTGAATCGCTGGAAGCCTCTGCAGTCCGGGAGGCAAAAGAAGAAACATCTCTGGATATCCGGCTGGTTGAACAGTTTCATTCCTATTCGGATCCGAACCGTGATCCCCGGCACCACACCGTAACAACGGTTTTTATTGCCAAAGCTAACGGTACACCAAAATCTGCCGATGATGCTAAAAATATCGGAGTTTTCAATCCGAAGAATCTGCCCACACCGATTGCTTTTGACCATGTAAAAATTATTAGAGATTATTTTCAATACAAAAACGGAGTTCTGAAAAAAGATATTTTTTGAAGATACCCCGTTGTCCCGCCTGGTGGGACGGGGAATGCGCTCGCTACAGTTCAAAACCTTAACCCAAGTAACAAAAGGATGCTATCCTGTGGGCAAGGAGAAAGACTCAAAGCCGCAAGGTATGTTCAGGCCCTTTAACGATTTGAAAATACTCCTTAAAAGTAAGTCCTTCAAACTTGCGCCCTCCCCTGCTGCGAATTCCGGAAAATCTTTATCTAAATCCACCAGCAGCACAGGCAACCGTTCGGAAACAACAAATTCTGCCGAGGCCAAAAAGCCTTCTGATAATGAAAATGACCTTTTCATAGAGGCCATGGCAGGCGTTGAGCCCATCGCCCGTGATGACTGTATAGAACATGATGCCGCACCCCATCCGCCACAAACTCCTGAACATGATTGCGACGCTGAAACTCTTTTGCAACTTGAAAAGCTAATAAAACATGGCGAAGGTTTTGTTGTAGCGGATACGCCTGAATACATAGAAGGTACGGGATATAATGTTCATCCGGAGCTTACAAAACGCCTGCACCGGGGAGATTTTTCCATCCAGGCACATCTCGATCTCCACGGTCTCGGTGTTGAAAGTGCTAAAAATGCCTTTGATAAGTTCTTTAAGGATGCGATTACCACCGGCAAGGGGGCCGTGCTGATTGTACACGGCCGGGGGCTTTCTTCCCCGGCAGAGCCGGTGCTAAAGACCAAGGTGGTTGAGTGGCTTACCAGCGGTCCCTGGCGCAAATGGGTTGTCGCTTTTACCAGCGCCAGGTCCTTTGACGGCGGTGCCGGGGCAACCTATGTGCTGCTCAGACAACGTCCTGTTACAAAATCACAAAGAAAAAAGAAGAAACAACATCATTAGCAGTGTTGTTTTGTTACGTTTTAATTCCAGCTATTGGTGATTGAGGTTATGCTCTATTGCAGCATTTTAATGACGGCTTTCATAAACGCCGGAAGATCATCGGGAACCCTGCTCGTTATAAGATTTTCGTCTACTACCACTTCCTGATCCACCCATTGGGCCCCGGCATTTATTAAATCGTCTTTTATCGCAAAAAAAGAGGTTGCTCTCTTGCCGGAAAGTATTCCCGCAGAAACTAACATCCATCCGGCATGACAAATGGCGGCAACCGGCTTGTTGGCATTAAAAATATCTTTAACGAGCTTGATCATGGCAGGATACCGGCGCATCATATCCGGCGCATAACCACCGGGAATTATAATCCCGTCAAATTCTTCAGCAGATACCTGGTCCGCACTGACATCCGCTTTGGCCTGTGTGCCCGGTTTGCCCGTATAAACTTCAGCACTGCCGGAGCCAACCACCGTAACTTCCACCCCTTCTTCTTTTAACCTGTAGTATGGATACCAGAATTCAAAGACGTTGAACATTTCTTCTATTAAAATAATGACTTTCTTATCTTTAAGTAACACATTGTCCTCCATTTTTATTTAATATCCTGCTCAATAAAGGAGCCGGGTTTGGGCAGGGATGATTTATCTTCGCTCGATTTTGGTGTAGCAGTATTTTGAGACGTCTTTGCTTTAGAGTCGGGCTGGGATTCCGGCGGAACAGATCCTGACTTTTGGGAAGATTTTGTCTGACTTTTTTTGCCCGGAGGCGTTTCAACCTGACCAATCCTTTTAATCTTACTTTCCAGGGATGCGATTTTTTTATCGATATCCCGCTTGGTCTGCTGCAAGGCCTGCTGATGGTTTTTCTGTTGGCTTTTCAAAGCCAGGTTAAAAGCTTTATTATCAGTTTTTGCTGATGCCAGGAAAAGGATGTCCGCCTGGATTTTAATCAAATTGTTTCTAATACCTTCGAGGGATTGAGAAAAACTCCCCAGTTCTTTGGAAAGATTTTGATCATATAGCTTTATTGCGGACGCCATCGTCTCTAAATTCTGGGGAAGCGGCGCCAGGGTCTCCAGAGTTTTGTTGATGGCGTCAGTGGCGTTTGCTATTTTTTTATTGTCTATTTTTCTGGCGGACCTGATATACTTAATGGCGGTGGTTGCTTCTTGCAGGTTCTTTTGTAAAGAAACGGTTGTTTTTTCAAGAGATGAAATTCTTTGCGTAAAGCCCACCTGAAACTTTCCATGTTTTAATGCCAGCGATGAATACCGCGATTCCATGTCCTTTGAAAGCGTACGAACTTTCGATGTACCTGTATCGGAGACCTGCCCGACCCTCGTTTGAATGTCACGATAGACCAAAAATAGAATTCCCCCGATTAGACAGGGTATAAGAATGGTAATCAAGGTAAGGCGCCTGCTTAATTTATCGAGTTTAAGCTCCTGATTATCCTCCTGAAACTGTGCTTCGGGGTTATCGTCCGATCTTATCCTGAATTTAGCAGATTCGTTTTCCGTCATTTGTATTTATTCCCATTCGATGGTGCTGGGCGGCTTGGAGCTGATATCGTAAACTACCCTGTTCACTCCGGCAACCTCATTGATGATCCGATTTGAGATTTTTCCTAACAGTTTGTGGGGCAGCCTGGCCCAGTCTGCCGTCATGGCATCTTTGCTGGAAACCGCCCGTATGGCTATGATGTTTTCGTATGTCCTCTGGTCTCCCATTACGCCCACAGTTTTTAAAGGCAGTAGAACCGCGAACGACTGCCATAATTTTTTATAATATCCGCCATTTTTGATTTCCTCAAGTAAAATGTCATCAACTTCTCGTAATACTGAAAGGCGTTTTCTGGTGATTTCTCCGATTATGCGAATGCCGAGACCCGGTCCCGGAAAAGGTTGGCGCCATATCAAATCTTCGTCAAGGCCTAACTCTTTGCCCAAAAGACGGACTTCATCCTTGAATAGATATTTTAAGGGTTCAACCAGTTTCAGTTTCATGTTTTTTGGAAGACCGCCGACATTATGATGTGATTTAATCACCGAAGTGGGGCCTCCAAAAGCCGATTGCGATTCAATAATATCCGGATAAAGGGTTCCCTGGGCCAGGAATACCGCGCCTTTAATCTTTTTGGCTTCAGCTTCAAAAACATCCATAAAGACTTTGCCGATGATTTTTCGCTTTTTTTCAGGATCAGTTACCCCGGAAAGCGCATTAAGAAATTTGTTCTTAGCGCTGACGAAACGAATATTGATGTTAAGATGCTGCTTCAATGTTTTTTTAAGCTTGGAACCCTCATCTTTTCTTAGCAGACCGTTATCAACAAAAATACAGGTAAGATTTTTTCCAATGGCTTTATGAATAAGCAAAGCGGTGACAGAGGAATCGACCCCACCGCTCAAACCCAGGATTAAATTTTTATCTTTAACGGCAGTTTTGATTTGAGCTACTGATTCTTTGGCATAGGACTTCATGGTCCAGGTATGTTTGCATTTGCAGATGTCAAAAAGAAAGTTGCGAAGCATCCTTTTGCCCTTGGGAGTATGATGAACTTCGGGATGAAATTGGAGACCGAAAAGCTTTTTTTTCGAATGAACCGTTGCAGCAATTTTGGTATTTTCCGTGAAAGCGGTTGTTTTAAAGCCCCTTGGAAGCTTGGCGATAGAATCGCCATGGCTCATCCAGCAGTCGGTTTTTGTTCCTGCATCTTTAAAAAGCCCGGTCTGCTGTTTGATATTGAGCTCCGCAAAGCCGTACTCGCGTTTTTTGGTTCTTTGTACGTCCCCCCCTAAAGCGCTGACCATGAATTGCATTCCATAGCAAATCCCCAAAACAGGAATCCCAAGATTCAAAATCGCTGGATCAACTTTGGGGCTGCCTTTTTCGTAAATGCTTGACGGGCCTCCGGAGAGAATTATTCCTTCTGGTTTAAGGTTCTTGATATAATCAATATCAACTTCAGGGGATTCGATCCGACAGTAAACACGACATTCTCGGACCCGGCGGGCTATGAGCTGGTTATATTGGGAACCAAAATCGATAATCAAAATCATGAAAATCCTCTCCGGCCTGGTTTATGTAGAAGTGAATTATAATTTAAAAATCTTCGTGTTTATTAGTGTACTTTTGGTAAAGAGACCTTTGAAAAATGCCATAAAATACACAGACTTCATTACTAATATAATAATGATGCAATGAACGGAAACGATTTGCGAATTCAAGCTGAATATGTTAGATGCCATTCAAAATGTCAACTTGTTTCCATCCATAAATGGCTATTTTTCCGATGAGCGGCGTTCTCCGCGGGTTTCCGCCCTCGACGTACTAAAGTACGCCTCAGGCGAAAACCCTTGCTTGTCCCGCCATAGCCCTTTTCTAAGGGCGACGGCGGATGCGGCCGTGCTCATCGAAAAAATTGCTCATTTATGAATTGGAAACTACTTAGTGCTCAAATTGTATTTATGGATGTGCACCAACTTAATTATAGATTCAGGATACAGGATGCAAGATACAGGATTCTGATTACTGATCACTGATTACTGATCACTGATTACCGATCACTGATTACTGATCACTGACAAGGGGATGTTATAAGGCCATGAAAAAAATTGTTGTGCAGATTTATGAAGTACAAACACCGTCCGAGGCTGAAAAATTGATGGCCCTCGGCGTCGATAATATCGGCAGTGTCTTGGTGTCTGAAGAGGATTGGCAGGTACCACCCATAAGAGAGACGATCCGGGCGGTTCAAGCAGAAGGCGCCTTAAGCAGTCTGATTCCACTCTTTAACGGCACAGACGCCTTGTATCGTGCACTAGATTATTACAAGCCGGATATCGTGCATTTTTGCGAAGAACTGACCGATGCATCCAGCGGCGCCAATATCCAGGACAATCTTTTGGCTTTACAGGGTAACCTTAAAGAAAATTTTCCTGAAATTAAACTCATGCGATCCATTCCCATAGCCCAGCCCGGTTTTGCAGACCGCGTCCCCACTCTTGAACTGGCCCGGCGGTTTGAAGCGGTCAGTGACTACTTTTTGACGGATACGCTGCTTTTGAATACCTCAGACATTCAAATTGTAGATCAGCCGGTAAAAGGATTTGTAGGAATAACCGGCAAGACCTGCGACTGGAGCATGGCTGCCAAGTTGGTTGCAACCAGCCGCATTCCGGTCATCCTGGCCGGTGGGATTGCGCCTGAAAATGTATTTGAAGGTATCCGGCACGTTCGCCCCGCAGGGGTTGACAGCTGCACAAGAACTAATGCAATTGATTTTGAGGGAAGTTTTGTCAGGTTCAAGAAAGACTTGGATAAGGTCAAACGGCTGGTTGAGGAGACTCGCAGGGCAGAGCAAACTTTAATGGCGTCGTAAAAAGTCCCATCTATAGTTAATGGTCTCGTAAAAAGTATAAACTTCCTTTTTGCGAACGTTTTAAGTTTTAGGTTTTACGTTTTAAGTATTTGCAAATAAACGTAAAACCATAACCTAAAACCTAACACTTAAAACCTAAAACGTGATGAATTAGACTTTTTTGAATACATCAAACTTTAAATTAATCTAACTATTAATATAACGAATAGATAAGGAGTCTTTAATATGTATGACAGCAGGGATCTGAGAAAGGTCTCAAAATCGAAAT
>PVMK01167323.1_pt1 | contig 11973 bp, 15 predicted proteins | sample 1853481 | NCBI WGS metagenome assembly PVMK01 (sample SAMN08533507, study PRJNA380276) | Marine sediment metagenome, whole genome shotgun sequencing project. | reverse complement strand
CAAGTTCTTTGCCTTCTTAAATCCGCAATCCGAAATCCGCAATCCGAAATTCTTCTACCCTCTGCCTCACTCACCTGCTTTCTTGACAATCATTCTTGCAGCCTGGTAGGTAATAGGAAAACTATTGCCTTCTTATGGACAGGCTTGCAAGATGACTAGTCAAGTCACTGTACCAATCTGGATCTTTCTCCTGCTGCTCGCGATCACTGGATGGGCGGTGTTGGCCCGTGTTATGATTCCCAGTGTCCGCTGGTTTCTGCGGCGGCGAATCAATCGCGTCCTCGATGAAATCGGCACCCGCCTGGACATCGAGATCAGACCTTTTCAGCTTACCAAGCGGCAGGTATTGATCGATCGCCTGGTCTACGACCCTAAAGTCATCGAAGCAATGCAGGCCCACGCGCAGGAAACTGGTAGGCCTCGTGAAGTTGTGCAGGCGGAAATCCAGGGCTATGCCAAGGAAATCGTACCATCATTCAATGCCTATCTCTATTTTCGCATCGCTTACTGGCTGGCAAAGAAAGTTGCGCGCTCACTTTATTGGGTGCGCATTGGCCTTTTCTCAGACGATCAGTATGCCTCCGTGAATCCTGATTCCACAGTGGTATTCGTGATGAATCATCGCAGCAATATGGACTATATCCTGCTGGCATTTCTGGCTGCTGAGCGAACCACACTCTCTTATGCTGTTGGCGAGTGGGCCAAAATTTGGCCCCTTGCAAACACTGATTAAAGCCATGGGTGCTTATTTTGTTCGGCGCAATTCCGGTAATCCCTTGTACCGACTGGTGTTGCAGCGTTATATCAACATGTCTACCAAGGAAGGGGTTTGTCAGGCTGTTTTTCTCGAAGGTTGGCTTAGTCGTGATGGCCGCCTACAGCCACCCAAACTGGGATTTGTGGATTATATGTTACGTAACTTCAGGCCAGAAAAGGATCGAGACATTGTCTTCATCCCGGTAGGGCTCAATTACGACCGAACCTTAGAGGACCGGACTTTGTTGCGAGCCTTAGATCCTACCGCTAAAAAACGAAGTATATTTTTCGTGACAAAAACTACCATCTGGTTCATTTGTCGTAACCTGTGGTTAATGGCTCGCAATAAGTGGCAGCGCTTTGGCTACGCCTGTGTCAACTTTGGCCCGCCGATTTCCGCCCAGGAGTATTGTAGAGAACATGATTTTAGTTTTAGCAGGTTAGACCGTAAGAGCAGATTTTCGGAAGTTGAGAAACTGTGCAAAGGTTTGATGGCTTCTATCGAGCAGATTGTCCCTGTTCTTCCGGTCTCTTTAGTGGCTACTGTTTTTCTTGAGGACCCCGAAGAGTGGTTGAGTGAATTCGATGTGAAAGCATATGTGCATCGTCTGATTGAGGAATTACAATCGAAAGGCGCGCGCGTTTATCTCTCAAAAAGATCCGGTGAGCATACCATCACGAATGCGTTGAACATGCTGAAGTTAAGACGCTTGGTTGTTGAATCAGACGGGCTCCTCAGGGCTGACCGCGAATCGCTTGGCGTTTTATCCTATTACGCCAACGCTATCGACCATTGGCGGCAAAACCAGCCGACCTCAACCTCTGAGGGTTAAAGGGCGTCCCCTATTATTCTGTCTATTTCTACAGAAAGCTCTGTAAATATCGTCTCTTCATTTGCAATTCTTGAAGCTGAAGTTATTGCATCTACACCGCCATAACTGTGTTCGTAGTCCGGATTGCCAGCTGTCATAAATAAAACTACATTGTTGTTATCTTCCAATCTGTCCAGAAAGCTCTTCATAGACCAATTAAAATCCTCGCAACCAATACAGGTGTCCATGATGAGAATAACGTCATAATCTTCGGGTCTGATATTCTTTAGTTTATTTATATTAACCACATCGATATTCCCATTTTTTCTATACCTGGCAATTATTCTATTACGAACCCTGTCTTTGAAGTCACTTGAATCACCTGCAACGAGAAGATTGAATTTCACGTTTTCAGTAGTAAATTGAGTTTCCTTTACATTTCGAGTACAGGCGGCCAGGAAGGCCAATGCGACTATGGCTAAAACTGAAATACATTGTTCTGATCGAATTCTCACAGATTATGTCTCGTTGAAAGGCGGGTCGGTGGTCGGTCCAAGCTATCAGAGGACGAGTTGACGATTTGACTAATCGACGAATTAACGAATTGACGAATTGACGCTGAGCGCTAGGCGCGAAGAGTTAGCCTGGCCCGACCTCTCACCCTTCAGGTGTGCTTTGAAACTGTCCCTTTGATAAGCTGGTAGTCATGGTCGGGGATGAAGGTGAAACGGACACCCATTGCATGGGATGTGCCGTTGTTACTGTCAAAACTCTTGGACCAAACCTTTTCAGCAGTGGCGAGAATGAGTTGACGTTCAGCGGGTTTAAAGACAAGGCGGAAACTATCAAGTGACCCAGGCGATTCAGAACAGCGTATCAGCGTACCAACGGGGCTTAGATTTTCGGTTCTACAGCTCACAAGCCCATCAGCAGTGATAATAGTTGCTGGCCAGGAGATTTCAACTCTAGGATATTGACGTTTATCTTTAGCCATGACCCCCTCCTTCTGGCCGCAAAGCTAGAGCCAGAAACCAAGGTTTATGGGAAAGACAAACAAGGATAATGTCGGGCCCATGATTGAGCCCAACGAATAGAACAGCGCAGTGCTAGCACTTTACCACAGATAAGAATGGCATTGTCAAGGGGGAAAAATAGCCTCAGACTACTTTGGCTTTCTTTCGACCATCTGCCCATCCTCCACTTGCATTACCGCTTCGTATCCCTCAGCCTCTTCCGGAGATGAGATTATCATTCGGATCTCATATTTACCGCTCTTCAACTTTGGGTCTTCCTGCAGAATTCCATGCACTACCAGGTAACATATTTTCTTGTGGATCGTTTTATTCGCACAATAAACACTGTCGTTATATTGAAAGGAGATAATATCTCCCTCCTTGGCGTGTCCGATGTGAACCCTCATGATCTACCTCCAACTATCAAGTTGCTTCCACTTGCTGTACTTCTTATTTGATCATATGTGTAGTGAAGGAGAAAGGGGTCAGACTTCTTTTTTCCCGCGTCGGGATAAAGGACGGTGAAGAAATATCTGCAAGATATGAGGTAAGGGCTTGGGTTTTGGATGAACGTGTACGGAGAGGGCTTTGTGGTCGGACCAAGCTATCAGATTGAATCATACTGTGGGAGCAGCTTTCCCCGCCCGCCTCGCCTTGCTCGCATGGCGGGCGTGGTGGCGGGCAGGTAGCCGCGATTGGACTTCAAGCTGGCAGGTCGTATTTGGGCAACGATCTGCTAATTATTGGCAACGGAAACTTGATCCTTTATAAAACTGCAAAACGAAAGGGCGTCCCTTTTTCCAGATCAACTCTTTCCTATTCTGAACATCTTGGTGCCACAGGTTGGGCATACGCCTTGCGTTGCTGGTTTGCCATTCTTCATAGTTATACTCTTGGCGTCCTTCATTTCTCTTTTGGCTCGGCATTTCATACAATAGGCTTCCATGTTTTCACCCCCTTTTGTTTCTGTAAAGTGGTTCTATCTCACATCGCACATCTCAATCATGCCTGTCAAGGTATTACAAATTCCAGCTCAATCAACTCCGATTCCGACAAACTGCTTCTAGGCTTTTCCGCCTGCTTGGCTTTTGTTTTTCGAACCTGGTGTTTGTTCTTTGAGGCGAGAACGAAGTCACGTGGCATGGGCTTCTTGGTCTTGAGCAGGTTTCGAGCAATGAAGATTTTATGGCCAGTTGAGAGGTCGTTTGGTTCTAGCCAGGGGTTGTCCTTGGCCAAAACCTTCCAGTTCTTCTGGGAGCCTGTATACCATTTGGCTATAAGCGAGAGTGTTTCCCCTTGCCAGCGAACCTTGTGTTCGTAATACGATGTGTTTGTAGACGTGCTTTTTCCTGCCGGCTTTACCTTAGCGGAATTGCTGTCAGACTTAAAAAACGTCTTCATTTGTGTACATCCGCTGAAGATCAAGAGGATGGCAAAGCATACCAACCACTTGGATGTTACCGGCCATCCTGAACACCTCATTTTGAGCCCTCCTTGCTTGCTATGCAGTGGAGATGGAATCAGATGCACACCCCTCGTTTTTGACCACTGTGGCCCTCAGATAGCCTATTTTCTAGCCCGGATTATTCATGAACTCCTTTCGTCTTCATGACCAATCCGCCCTTCGGGCTTCGACTCCGGCCTTTGCAGGCCTTCGCTCAGGGCTAGCCTTGAGCTGGGTGCGAAGCACCCTGTCGAAACCTGCAACGAAGATTTTTCTTCGTTTGCAGGTGCTTATTCACGAATTAAAAGAATTCGTGAATAATGCAGGCTAGGAGGGGGAGATCAGATGCTCTTTACTAACGCAAGTTATATGCCAGGGAGGCTTCCCAGCCGGATATTTCATGAATCACCCTAAGGCCTGGCGAATTTCGTCTTCGTGAATACGGACATGCTCGTAAGCCCAGCGAATGAATCGTTCGAGCTTGCCGTGGCCATGAAAGGCATGCAGACCTTCACGGTCGAGGTCTTCTTCTGATAACTCTCTTACTATAGAGATCGTCTCTTCTCGTACTGCCCTGAACTGGCTGATTAGTTCATCAAGAGTAAGTTTGTCTAATTTGCTAGTTTGGGTGCGATTAAATCGTTCAATATCAAAATCTTCCGGTGCACCCGAACCACCGGATGCAATATTTTTGAAAAGCCAGTGCATCGAGCGTTCGATGGTAATAAAATGCGCTAAGACTTGTTTGGCCGTCCATTTCGCCCCGTCTTGATAGACCTGCACAGTGAGCTCTTCAGCCGTTAAGGATTTGAAAAAGGCGATGGAATCTTCACAACCTCTTTCAAGCTCCGCTATAATATCAGCTCGTCGGTCAGCCATGTGACATCTCCTGGTTAATAGTTTGTGCTTATACGTCTATGAAAGTAACTTGATTCGACCTCAACCCACATCTCAGGTCTCAATATGTGCCTGAGGCGCTAAACGCTCTGCCATGTCTTTTTTCCGCCCGATTCTGTAAGCGTCAACAACCCCAATGACCCAGCAGACCATTATCAATAACAACAGGAAATTGATGATGGGGCTTGCAGAAGTGGTGGATACCTGGGTGGCTGCGTTGGAAATCGTACTCATATCGATGACCCCGCCCTCGGACTGAATTCTTTCAATGATGGCGACGGCTTGTTGTGACGCTTTCACTACAACCACTACTAGAGCGACCAAGACCGTAAGCATCAGAGCAAAACCCCGCTTGTAATGTTTTAGAACAACCTGCCCCAGGCCAGGAAAGAACAGACCTGACAAAAGCGCTCCTTTTAATGAGTTCTTCATTGTGTCCTTATCTGTAAATGGTTAGGTCTTAAGTTGGGGACGGGCCAAGCTATTACATTAGAGTATCAATAATATTTCTCCGAGAGTAGGGGTTTTTCAGAGGCTATATTATCATTTTGAGGGGCAAGAACGCGATTATTCAGCTGATTTCGGATTATTTTTCAATTGCTTTATATGTGATATCAATCAGTTATCTTGGTCCGACCCCATTTCTTCCATTTCTATTAACGAATCGACGAATCCACTAATTGACGCGACATCTCAGATCCCACATCCCACATCTCAATACTTACGGTTAACCAAATATATGCCTGCCCCGACGAGACCCAGTCCGAGCCAGACCATTAAGGTAACGGGCTCTGATAAGATGATCGCCCCCAAGGTAGTTCCAAAGAGAGGGGCAAAAAAGGTAAAGGCGGCGAGATTACTAACCGCAAAACGGCTGATCATCCAGAACCATACAATATAACTGAAAAATGCGACCACAAAACACTGATACGCAAAGGCAGTCAAGACGAGCATGCTGAGTTGGGGACCTTGTAGCTTTTCAAAAATGACCCACCCACCAGCCAGGATCGGAATAGAGTAGAGGAGTTGGGCGAAGAGGATTTGATAATGGGTCATGTTCCGGTCTTGGGACATTTTTTTTATGTATAAGGTTGTGGCCGCCCAGAAAATGGCTGCGGCCAACTCCATTAAATCCCCTACCCAGTAACCTGGTGGCAACTCAATGGATTGGCTCCCAAAAACAGAGAGGATACCCGTGAAGGCTAGTCCCAGGCCAACTATTTTGGGAACGGTGAGTCGATCGTCTTTAAGAAGGAAATGTGCCCCGAGAGCGACCCAGAAGGGATGAGTGTAAAGAAAGATGACCGACCGAGAAGCGGTTGTGAAAGCCAGACCCCAGTAAATGAACAGAAATTCTATGCCAAAGAGACCGCCAATAACCATCCCGTGGACTTGGTCCTTTTTCTCGAAGGACAAAGTTAGACCATTGAGACGGGCGTAAAGCCATAGTAGACCACCAGCTATGACTGACCGGCTGGCAGCAGCCAGCAAAGGTGGGATGCCTTGGTTGCTAATCCTGATGCTTACCAGATTTGCTCCCCACAGGAAACAGATAAAGATCTGTAGGAGGCCGTAGGTCGGTGAGAGTCTCCCATTCGCGCTGGTGCCTGTATCTGCCACAGTTGTACCCAACTCCACATCACAATTGATATGAAAACGGTCAAGATGATTTCTGTGATCTTATTTGTATGAGGTCAAAGAAGGGAAAAAACTGAGCACAAGAACATTTCATATAGCACAAGAGCTCAGGATATGTCATGAGGAGTTTGGGTAGGACTGTAATCGAGACTGATGAACCAATTCTTCAGGAAGGCACTAGCCCGGATATTTCACGAATTGACGCTGAGCGCTACGCGCGAAGAGTTATCTTGGCCCGACCTCATCACAAATTCCAAGATATTGAGCACAAAATACGGTAACTCGGTCTGAAGAGGAAAAGTGTAGATTAAAGTATGATATATGAAGTTTCGGCAGAGTCCGCTGGGCGAAAAAAAGCGGAGCCAGTGACTCCGCTGTATTCTTTGAGAAATGGATAGAGTATTCGGATTGCCCCTAGATATAGTGGGTATTCCTAAAATGACAAAGTGTAAATTAAAGTATGTAATATAAAGTCTCTGGAAACCCTTGCAAAAAAAGCGGAGCCAGTGACTCCGTAGTGTTATTTGAAAAATCATATACTTTCGAGTTGGTCAACGTATTTAACACTCGCTGCAATGATGGATTGTTTTTGGTTGGCAGCTCTCGACGATGATAACGAGCCACATAAAATAATCGGCTCGGGCTGCCATAAGGACCGCCTGAGGCCCCAATCGGAAGTGTTATCCTTGCTAAATCACCGCTTTTCTGGTAAAAAATCATGTAGTCTAAATCTATCTGGTCTCCCTGGTGAGGTCAACTATGATGCTATTCCGTCGATAATCTACACCTGGCCAGAGGTGGCAAGTGTTGGGCTCACTGAAGAACAGGTAAAGGAGCGCGATATTCCCTATTGTGTTGGTACGTATCCATTTGCCGGTGCCGGCCGGGCGCGATGCATGGGCGGAAAGGATGGGGTTGTCAAAATACTCGCCCACGCCAAGACCGGTCGAATTCTGGGGGTACATATCCTGGGCCCGCGTGCTTCGGACATGATCGCAGAATGTGTTTTGGCGGTGGAGTTCGGCGCCAGCTCAGAGGACATTGCCCGCACGGTCCACGGTCACCCTACCTTTGCCGAGGCGCTGCAGGAGGCGGCCATGGCGATAAGGAAATGTTCTATTTATGCCTCCTAGAAGCCTTAGCCTTGCCAATGGTAATACAAGAAGAGATTGAGATCGCAGCACCAATGTCCATCGTCTGGGCTGTGTTTTCCACCGTGGAAGAATGGGACGATTGGAATACCGCCTGTCAGAGCTGTCATCTAGTCGAAGGAGAGGAGATGGGGGCAGGTGCGTGCTTTTCCTTCGTGGTTCGACCATTTACTCCTCTACCAATTAAAGTGAACTCGCAAATCACCACGTGCGAACCTGGACAGGAGGTCGTCTGGAAGGGAGAACGTCTCGGGATTCACGCTGTGCACACATGGGCGTTTAGAGAGGTAGATGGTATGGTGATTCTTCACAGCCACGAAAAGTATAGAGGCCCCCTCCTCTGGCTGGCGAGATTGATCCTGGTTCCCCGACGTCTTCACAGTCTCACAAGAGAGCTTCTTGTTTCCATCAAGAAAGAGTCAGAGGCTCGTTACCAAGAAAAAAGGTCTCCTGATTAAGATTTTCAGGAGACCTTTTCGGCAGCCATCTTTTGCACTTGAGTGGCTAATAAACATCCAGTATGGACGCATGTTTCAGCACTTGGTCGGTTGCGTGATTAAGATCAGACATACACATCACGTTCTTGAGGGCGATTGCGGCGTATCTTGAGAAGGAGTTAAGCAGCTTTAGATTATCCAGTGTAAACCGGTTCCCGTTTCGATTGCTTAAATTCAACACTCCAAAACAACTTCCCTGATATTTGAAGGGCACGCATAGCAGAGACCCGATCTCCAGCGAACCGATTTTGTAGCGCGAGTCTATTAGGACATCATTGACGAGCTCGGCTTTTCCGGTTCCTATGACGTCGCCGGCAACTCCTTCACCAACTGCAAGGTCTAATTTCTCCTGTGCTTGCTCACCGAAGGCAGCCGTGATGTGAAGCTGATCTTTCTCCTCTTCAAGGAGCATGATCGAACCGTTTTCTGCAGCTGCAATGTTGTCTTTGACTTCTTCCAGGATAAAACTACACGTATCTTCGAGATCCATAGTGCCGCAAAGCATGTTCAGTTTTTTCTTCTTCAGCTCGGCAAAATCCTTACTAAGCCGTCTTATTGTGCCACTCATGGTTTTAATTACTTTTAGAACCACCGTCGGGTCCTTACCGATTGTCGAAAATAGTTTTTTCTTGTCGATACTCAAAATCCTCACATCACCCGCGGCCGTGGCGGATGCGGATCGCGGCAAGCTGTCGAACAGGGCCATCTCTCCAAATATATCTCCGCTTTGAAGCGTGGCCATGGTAATATCTCCAGAAGATGAGTTTTTCGATATCTTTACTTTCCCGGACTGGATGACATACATCACCTCGCCCTTGTCGCCCTCTTCAAAAATAATCTCATCATTGGAATATATCCTGCCAAGTTCACCTTTTTTCATTCCCTTCACCTCCTTCTTACCAGTGTTCTTGCAAACGCCCTCCATAGATCAAAACGCAACGGCAAACGAATAGCTGTTGCGAAAATATTCTTGAAGCGTTCGTTCCCCGTAAACATGTTCCACAAGACCGAACTCAATCTTTTGGGATCCTTCGGGTCGCTCTGTTCTTCCTGAACAATTTCCAGCATCCATCTCGTAAGCAGTCCGTAATTCTTGTAAAAATCGGCAAGAAAATATAGGGAACTCCCGAACCAGTTATCCACAATGATGTTCTTGTAGACCGGATAGTAATGTTTCTGAAAGTCCTGCTTGCTCACCCCGTGAAGAACCGCCGTTTTCGCTGCAGCCTTCCCCATGATATAGGCGGCTCCAAGACCGTCTTTGAAAAGGCGCGTCGACCCGGCGTCACCACACATGACCACCCTGTCGGTAAACGGTATTTTGGGGGCCTTGATATTCATCTTAGGCAGACAGCGACAACCGAGCTTGTAGCTCGCTGACTTCGGCAGAACTTCCTTCACCACAGGGTGGTCAAGAAAGTCTTTTATGGTATTGGCATTCAAATCATGCCCCAAAATGCATAGCGTAAGATAGGTGTCTTTAGGAACCATGGCCGCGAATTTCAGATTCTTCAACGGCAGAAGAAACAGGTGGACGGAATTTCCAAAATGTTCAGAGATAATTTCCTCGTCGAAGCTCATTTCAGCGATCGCGGCCTTGATTGTCCGTGGCTCTTCATACCCGAATCCCACCTCCTGAAAGATTCCCGACTTCGAACTGTTTACCCCCACGGCTCCAACAACAAGGTCGGCTTGTTGCATCTCCTTGCCCCGGGAAAACAAGACCGGTTTGCCACCATTGTATTCAATTCCTTCAATCTTGAGAGGTATGTGTACTGCCCCCTCCTCCACGGCCTGCCCCAAGAGAAAGTCATCGAAGCTTTCCTTGTCTTCTCCGATGATGCCCTTTGGTCCGCCCCCCCTATATACGGCGGCTATCGTGTTTTCAAAGGATGGAGTCGCAATAGAAACGCTTCCCTTTGTGGTATGGAGTTGATAGGAATTAATACCCTTCCACACAACCGAATCCGGCAAGTTAATCCCCTCAACTGCAAGCGTCTGGACGAGCAGTTCGGATATGATGCCTGCGCATCTATTACAGCCCGCCGGGCCGTCCTTAGTGAAGTTCTTGGGATCATAGATGGTGATTTTGAGTTTCTTGTCGAGCATCTTGGCCAGCTTCAGGGCAAAGATGCTGAAGAAGGAGCCCGTCGGCCCACCCCCTACAACGGCAATCCTTGAGCCGTCCTCGAGGGCATACGGACCACTTTCGGCTAGAGCCTGCTTGGCCAGATAAGTTGCAAAATCAGATCTTGAACTATCGTCGAGTGATAACATAAACTCGCTTAAAGTGAGGTCAAGAAACGAAGAATCTCAGAGCATAGGACATAGCCTACGGCTGGTTTTACGTACCACGATGTGGCATATGTGTCAAGGCTATTAAGGTATCCTCTTGCATGAGTGATTGCTACAAGTTCTTAGCGGCCCAGAGAGCTGCCTGCATACGGTTCGGGACGTTGATTTTCTTAAAAATGTTGTATAGATGGGTCTTCACCGTATGGGGGCTGAGGCAAAGCTTGTCAGCAATCTCATCGTTTGTACCCCCTACAGCCACCAGCGCCAGTATCTCGTTCTGTCTAGGAGTAAGGGTCGCGTTGCCGCTTTTCGAGGCTTTTTCCTGATGTGTACCTTCAAGAATGCACTTGGTCATAATCTCCCTGGAAAGCCATAGTTCCCCTTCACAAACAGCCCGAATACCCTTAAGGAACAGCCCCAGTGAGTCTTGTTCATAAAAAAAGCCCTGTATTCCCTCCAGTACGCATTGTCCTTCAACCCCTTGGTCACGGGGCAAATTAAATAAGACTGTATGGTTCGTAAATTGTTTCTCTTTTAGATAGGGTCTTAACTCGGCCAGAATCCTTTCTAGATCTTTGCGGTGGAAATCAAAAAGCACCAACCTTTGCAAAGGATGGTCATCCTGTTGCGGAATATGCTCGATATGTTCAAGCAAAAAACACTCGTCCCCGGTTTCCCTTTTCAGGCACGAAGCTATTGCATCATTTTGCAGCTTCCTGGGCCCTACAATGTAGATTATCTTTCCAGTTGCTTGCATGACGCTTTTGTTCTTTTTGGATATTGAAAAGCTAACTATTGAAATAAGATCTTATCCGCACACCCCTGGGGCTCTATATCGGCACCTTTTGGAAACTACTCCACATGACTTGCTCCACAGGGCTGAAACCTATGGCTGAACTGACTGTTTTTAGATCGACCAGATCAGTGGAGAACGAGAAGCATCATCGCTATAGATTCAGTAGGAATTAAAGATATACTACTTCTCCGACCACAGGCAACAAGCATGCCAGAACAACGTATGGGCGGGTAGAGCTGTAAACTCAACCAGTTAGGCAATTCTAAGGTTGTTCACCATGACTGGGTACTGGGTGAAATCACCTAGTCATATAGTATTTTCACCCACCATCAGTCGACGATGGTCATCCTGACAGCACAAGCAGGAAGCGGAATATCAGGAAGGTCTTAGGTTACACTGCGGCTCTGAGAAATTTGGGAATGTATATAAAGTGCAACGTAAACTCACCTCGATTACTGCAAAAGTGTGCATTACATCCCTTAATTCACACTCGCCTGGAATTTAATCTGGCACAAGATGTAGATTTCTGTCAACGGGGAGAAAAGAAAACCCCACCGACCCTATGCGAGTGGGGATACGAGAAAGGAGGAGTTGACAAAGAGGTTGTGCTCTCTTGTTGATAATAGTCAAGATAGCTGCAAAAAAGTTCCATCTGTAAAAAATGTCCCCACTGA
>PVMK01121144.1_pt1 | contig 11973 bp, 10 predicted proteins | sample 1853481 | NCBI WGS metagenome assembly PVMK01 (sample SAMN08533507, study PRJNA380276) | Marine sediment metagenome, whole genome shotgun sequencing project. | reverse complement strand
AAGGGTTCGCCTCATATGAGTCTATTCACGAGGCAAAGGATGGATCTTATATTAATGTTGAATGCAACTCCTCAATGATTAAAAACGATGAGGGAGATTATATAGCGGGAATAACAATTATAAGAGACATCACTAAGCGTAAGAAGGTTGAAAAAGCTTTGATAAAAAGGGAGCAGGAACTGGAATTAAAGACCCATAATCTTGAGCAATCAAATATTACACTGCAAGTCTTACTGGACAAAAGAGCTCAAGACAAAACAGATCTTGAAGATAAAGTGCTTGCAAATATTAAGGAGCTCGTATTTCCCTTCCTGGAAAAATTAAAGCAAACCCGTTTAAGTGACAAGCAAACATCATATATGAAAATGATTGAATCAAGCCTCAAAAATGTTATATCACCATTTTTGGAACGTTTAAGCACACAGTATTATAATTTTACCCCTAATGAAATTAAAGTAGCCAACCTGATAAGAGAAGGCCTCAGCACCAAAGAAATCGCCTCCCTGCTGAATTCATCAACATACGCAATTGATTTTCACCGGCATAATATCAGACAGAAACTTGGACTGAAACATCAAAAAAAGAACCTCCAGTCTTACCTCACCACCCTTTCATAGTATTAGTTTTTACCTAGCATTAACCTCATAAAGATTTCTTATAGACAGATATCACCTCATTAGCTATAATTCCATATAAAAAGGGATAACATCTTAAAAAGACCAAAAATTGCCAAGTAAGCTATCAATTAGATAGATAGATAGATAGATAGATTAACTAAAACCCTTTTTATCAATAAAATTTCATGAGTTGCATATGGTGAAAGAATAGGTGAAAGGTTTCGCCGTTTGGATCAAATATGATGTAAATCCACAATCTGTGTTCTAGATTGATAATATATATAACTACAAAACGTGAAAATACTTCCAAATAAAGTAGTTTAACTAAAAAAAGGAGGTTCAAAATGAAAAAGATTTTTACAATTTTTATTTTTGTGGCTACGCTGATTTTAGCCGTTTCATCAGCACAGGCTCAGCCGTGCGGTAAGACAGGCGTCATCCTTGCCGATCATGCCGGACCTGAGTATTATCCGTCTATGCCGAGCGGCGACCAGTGTGTCGCTTGCGATGAGGGACAGCCCTATACCGACGGGAACGACCATTCAGCCGACGGCTACTTTGCCATGAAGTACTTTCTGGCTCATCTGGTTAACATGAGCGCAGCTATCCCCGGGTTTGTGGCTGAGTCCTTCGGGAATGGCTTTGGTAATAACTATCCCAACGGGCTTGCCGGCCCACAGGGCATTATCCTGATGCCCCGGGAAGCTGCCGAAACGATTGTCGCTGATGCGGACATTGCTAATGGAACCTATACCCTCATTGATGCCTGGGGCATGGAAGGCATTAAAGTAGACTCCGCCTTTCCGGGTGCAGATTTAGCTGGATACATTTCCTACAATGATCTATACACCCATGCCAACGTTGATACGGACGGAACCAATGTCTATATCTGGCCCCAGCCATATCCCTATCCGAGCGGAAATCCGGCCTATCCCGCAGTAAAAGAAGCTTTGAATTCCGGTGAAGTTCCCTTTTATCTATTGCCCCGGGATGTCATGAACGAAAACGAGGACCTCACCTTTGACGGCGGCCGGCAGCTTGGCTACGGAAGAACCGCCGGCTTGAATGACTGGAGCCCGGCAACTGCCTTTGCCCCCTATCTGAACGGCCCCCTGGAGGATCCGGCCGGTTCAGGCATTAATTATCCCGACAACGGCTTTACAGACATGCTGGCCTGGGATTATGACCTTACACAGGGCTGCGACTGGTTTAGTTGCGGTGTTACTGAGACAACATCTAATGCCTGGGATGAGCGCGATTTTTATGAATTTGTAGCCTTTGATGCCCTGGCTTCCTGGACCAAAAAAGGCGGCCGTGAGGTCTACATGGAAGAGGTAACCGGCCAGATGAAGCAGATAAAAGACTGGGTCTGGACCAATTATGAGGCCGACCTCACCGGAGGATTAGCCGGTGAAGATATCGACGATTACGTTAAAGTTACCTATATGATAGATCCCTGTTTCTGTGACGGGGTGGACCCCACCGACAGTGTCCATGGTAAATCGCTCTTGGATGCGGTCTATGATCTGATTGTCAATGTGGGTGTTGAAAAAATCGTTGTGCACGACCACTTTATCCAGCTTTCCGAGATGATGAATGATGAAATGGGCTGGCACATGATCATGCAGGCCATCATGAAGGCCAATGATGATATGGGTTACGGTTCCACGGCCATGCCCGACCCCGGGGACCCAGGCTTCAACATGATGACCGATATGATTTTTGCTCCCGGCCATCCCATGATGTCAATGTCAGCAATGACCTATGACAATATATCGATGATGATGAACCCGTTTAAATCCTATTATGACAAATTCCATCTCGGCACCAAGGACGTTCGTGAAAATACTAGATGCGAAGGCCAGAGGGGCCCTACCTGGTCGACCGATAACGCCACCAGCTATCTGGTAACCAAAGATATGTGGGTAGGCGGGGTTGCCCACCGGCCTGAATTTTTAGACAAACTGTCGGACAAGGCGGTTTCCGAGCTGGGATGGGCAGTAGCTGACGGAGCTGATGACATTGCCTTTTTCATGTCCAACCACGGCACGCCCACGGATGGATCATGGTGCTATGATAGCACGAACGACTACCTGCATTTTAACAACAAGCTTTCCTTTGTGCTGGGGAGTTGAAGCCATACTGTCCGACCCCGGTTTTGCCGGAGCAACGGGAGCACCGTGGCTTCCAAAACCTACAGCCCCTACAGCCTCAGCGGGGCAGAAATCATCGACCTTGCCGACCAGTCTGACGGGGATGATATTAGCGTGCTGGATAATGATATCCAGCTGTGTGAAGTAGTTCTGATAAGCGGCCGCAAGATTATTTTTTACCGCGTCTCCGGCCAGGACGCAGACGCAACATCCGACTCTTTAGGCCTGGTCTATGGCGCCCGTGAGGCCCTTAATGACATTATCGATGTGCAAAATCCGTTACCCGGCTTGACAATCACCCATGTTGTTGACTTTCTTTATAATTTCATGGGCCAGTCAGGCGATCTGCTCTGGGACCATCGCATCCGGAGCTATGGTGAGGAACTGTACTGTTGTGAGCTGGACAACAGAGGTGAAACATGCCAGAAAGACGCGGCCAACGGTGGCACCTACCCCGCGGAATGCCCTGATCAGGAATACCTGAATGACCTGGCGCTGACTTATTCCAATCCCGAAATCTCTACTCCTGCGAACCCTAATACCTGGTGGTTTTACCTGAGTGTCCCGGAACAGTACTGTTATCCAGCTGAGGACCTGGCGCTCACCTACGGCCCCTGCTGGGATTACGGTCACGACAACCCGAGTCCCGCATGTACCGGTGTTGTGCCCGAAGGCTGTTTTGTCTCATTTTTTACCGCTTATGACGATGCGGGTGACCCGAAATATGATGCAGTCAACTCTCCTGCCGGCCTGAAAGTCAAAATCACCAACGGCTCATGGGGCTGGGACGGCAAGGTCGCCGCTTCCCAAAATATCATTGCAGAAGCAATTACTGAGTGTATTTCCTGTGACTCTGATAGTGACGGCATTGCAAATTATATTGACAACTGTCCAAACGTAGCCAATCCCGGTCAGGAGGATGCTGACGATGACGGTCAAGGCGATGTATGTGATAATAATACGGTTTACGGAACTATCGATCCTGTTATCCCGGCTACGGTAGAAATTTGGACAACCACCTGCGGCGTTGCTGAGCTGATAGGTACAACCACCGCTGATCAAGACAGTGGTTACTATGCAGTTGGTGACTTGGAAAGTGGTCAACTCCTTGTTGTTCCTATTGCTAGCGGTTATAGTTTTATTCCGGTACGTAGTTGGCCTGTTATTCCTCAGTATCCAGTAATTCAGTCTGATGATTTTACCGTGACTGCTGATTAACAATTATAAACACTTGTTAATACCAGTCTTACTGTTTACTATTAAAAAAGGCGGGGCAGCAAAAACTGTCCTGCCTTTTAATCATTCAAAACTGAACATTTGTCCTGCAAACCGCAGGCATATGTTTACCGTACCAAGTAATTGAAAAATAATTGACTAATTCGTAAAACCTTTCATTAAGGAGAACAACCATGACTCAAGCAGCAAGCGACACCCAGCAACCCCTCACCTGTTTTATCTGTGACGAGAAAACCGATTATCCCATTGAACTCAACGACAAAATGTACTGCTCATCAACGTGCATCAGCAAATACCGAGATGAAGTAGGCGAGCGCCAGTTTGAGAAAGATTCCATTGCTACCTTTGAGAAAAAAAGCGCCAGCGGCTGGATCCCTGAGCGTGCACTGACATATATCGGCATGTGTCAGCGCTGCAAAAAAGAAATAAAGAAAATGTGCAAGGGCAACCAGTATATCAGCGGACTGCACCGGGAAACATTACGCAAGACCGAAACAGTGCCCTGGTGCTGCCATGCCCGCTTCAACCTGAGTACATCCCTTTCCGACGGGACAGTAACGCTGGAGACGGCCCTCAAGATGCAGGCAATGGCAGAGGAACTGGTAAAAAATCCCGCCAAAGCTGAAGACATCGTCGGCCCTGAGGGCTTACGTCAAAAAATGTCAAAACCCGGGAGCCTCAAAGGGGTCACCACTACCATTATTGACATTGCCGCCGCTGAAACGGCAACAAACCCGGTGTATACGTTTCAGGAAGATAAAACCCCTAAGGTAGACGGGGAGATTATGATTCACTATGCGGCCTGCCTGGAGTGCGATCCGGTATTCGGGGCAGAATGTGAGGAACAGGCAGTGGAAAAGGATATCAACAATTGTGTCGACAAGGTCAGCAAAATGACCCATAGCCGCTGGTGTGAACATACCCAGCAGGCATTATCGGCCCTGCTGCTCAATAAAAACATGACTCTCGAGAAGCTCCAAAACATTATTGATTCGGCCGAGGGCATTACAAAAGAAAAGAATGATCCGGGAGTCAGCACCCGGCACCTGTTTATCGCGCTGGGTAGAGCAGCCGCATAATCCAAATTTATGCGATTTTCCTAAGCACAAATCAAACAGATTAAATACATGGGAAGCCTCAGCAGCTTGCGGCTTCCCGTTACACTTAGCGGCCTGAGTTTCTAGTAAATGTGAATCCGTGCCATTATAAAGAGAGGTGACTTAAATGAAATATGACCTTATTGTGATTGGTGCCGGCCCGGCGGGCCTGATGGCTGCCCGAACTGCTGCACGAGACGGACTTAAGGTACTGCTGCTGGAGCAAAGGAAGAAGATAAACAACGTGAGGCGTTTTTGCAGCCAGTTGATCCGTACCGGTGACAGCGGATTTAGTTCTGCTAAAAAACCCACCGACATAAAAGTCCAGCCTGTTACCGTAACCTTTGAGATAAACGAACAAAACCACCGGTTTCATTTGAATCACCTTGAAGAAGACTTAACTGTTGATTATCGTGGTCCGCTCAGGTGTTACCATAATGAAAGCTGGGTCTCACCGTCAGGCCATTATTTTAACACGCTTAAGTCCAGCGAACACATTTACGGTTTTCAGTTAGACAAAGGAATGCTGCTTGAGGGGCTGGCCGAAGAATGCGTCACAGCCGGCTGTGAAGTCAGGAGCGAAACAAAGTGTATTGACGTTGAAGAAACTTCAGAAGGAGTCAGCGCTAAAGTAAGGTTTGATGGAAAAGAAGAGACATTAAAGGCCAGCCACATTGTCCTTGCAGACGGAGCGTTTTCACCGCTGATGGAAAAGCTTGGATTTAACCAAGGGTCTTCAGACCTTGGACCTCAAATCAAGCTGCTGGGGTACATCCTGGATGGAGTCGACAGCCCGTTTCCTGAGTCACGCCACCTGGAACTGAGCGCACCGTCTATCTACCCCGGAGAGGTACCCCTGGGCCTTTGGGTGCAGGATAACTTTCAGCTAGTGATGGCAGCTCCCAACTTTGTCAAAATGAACCTGCCTGATTTGCTGAAGCGGTTTATGAATGAGTCACCCTTTGCATCATGGTTTGCCTCTTCAAAGATTGTGGACCGGATAGGCTGCAATATGTCCTTGCGATCTCCGATCTGGGAACCGGCACGCGGGAAAGTTATCTTGTGCGGCGACAACGCGGCCTTTGCTGAAGCTGCGATAAAGGGAGCCTTTGGCTGCGGATATAATGCATCAAAAGCCATCAAAACGAATCTTGAAGGCGGGGACGGCAATACGAAATTTAACAAATTCTGGCAGGGCGCATTCTACTTTCATAGCCCACAGTATAGAGGTAGAAGCAAAGAGGTTTATCCACCTGCCAGGGTGCTGGATGACAATGGAATTGATACCTTATATAAATGGATCAACGCTAATAATCTTTGCGGTCTGCCGGGAGATATTCTGCTTGATAATGCAGGACAGCTTAAAGAAGAATTTCCTGATATTGCAGAAAAGATATTCCCCTAAGGCGGTCAAAAATTTGTGCAGGACCATGCCGACCATTTCGAGAAAGTCAATAACAACCCCACACAGTGGGTGACAGCTATTAAAAAATCAATTTTAATATAAGGAGGAGGGTGCCATGTGGTTTTCATCAATTACCGTGGTAACAAACTCACTGCTTCTTAAACGTTTTGAAAAAAAGCTGATGGATGATTGACCTTTTAACCTTTTGTGCTATATTTAAACTACAAACAGCAAGAAACCACGTAATTATTAATGGAGGTGTTATTATGAGAAGATTTCTCTTCCTTATTACAATACTACTTTCTATTTTTATGTTTACCTCATTTGTCTATGCTCAGCCATGCAGGCAAAAAGGAATGACGGGTATGGGTATGGGAACAGGAATGTGCGCGCCATGGCTTACCCTGACTGCTGAACAACAGAAACAAATAACATCACTCCACACTAAATATGGTAATGAATTAGCAGCCGATCAAAGACTTCTTCAAAAAAAACAATTATCGCTAAAAGGACTGCTTTTAGAAGATAAAATAGCTGCTGAAAAAGCTTATAAACTGCAGAAAGGGATATCAGGACTTTACGCAAAGATTGAGATGGAATCACTAAAAAATACGATTAATGCCTATAACATATTAACTCCCGAACAGCGTAATCAGCTTCCTGCAGGATGTTCGCTTGGATTTGGAAGGATGAACTGCAGCCAGAGACCGTGTATGTCCGGCAAACCAATGGGACCATGCCGGAATATGGGAATGGGACGGGGCATGGGTCAGGGGTGGTATCGTTAATGCCTAAAAGAATATCGGTAAAAGTAATGCTCCAGACAAAATTACCGGCAAGAGAATTACCACAATGGGCTACTGTGTCAGCCTCAAAGAAGCCAGGTTGCGAACAATCCCAAGTGTTGGTCTGGATAGGGATTTGGTTTTTGAGAAGGGTTCCCGGTTTAGTTCCACATAAGCCCTTACTATTATAGCGAGTTCTAACAGGTTTTAACAGACGGTCAATGGTAGATGGACTAATGTTATATAGTTTTGTTTTAACTCTGTCATCAATGCTGCCATATTCCTGTTCATAGAAAGGCAGCCATAGGGGTATAGCAGCTTTAAGGTTTTTTGAGCACATCTGGTCTGTAGCAAACCATAGTCGTTTCAGAGTTAAAAGGAGTGCTTTGTCCTGATATTTAGGTTTTGGTCCGGAAGGTGTTTTTTTCTTCCTTTGTTTTTTAATGTTAAGCAACCTGATAGCATATTTGCGGTTATAACCACAATTTGCACAAAATTCGTCCAGGATGGGTGATTTAGCTTGTTTGTCGGCATTGTAATAACGTAATTTGATTGCCTGTAAATATTCCTGCTTTGATTTTATGGTCATATTCTAAGGTCTCCTTTCGGTTACCTTCAATATGACGCAACGATATGTTTTTCAACATCTTTTACAGGCCCTTCGGTTACATTTAATATGAGTCAATTCGCCCCTTTCTGTTTGCTCTATTCTATCACAAAAAGTGGCTCAACTTTTGGGGACTAGGTCACTGCCATCTATACGCACCAACAATTCGAATAATTTTACTGAATATAGGTTTTGTTAATTTTTGATTTGTTAAGGGCAAAAATCTGTTAATTAGGTCAAATAAGCTCTTTTTCAGTCAGACTATTTGTGGTACAACCATCTTCACAGTTTAAGAAATTTAACAAATCGAGGTAGACGATATGGAAATGAAAGATTTAATCACGTATATTGCGAAATCACTGGTTGATCAGCCAGATTTGGTAAAGGTTACGGAGGTAGAAGGAGAAGTAACCTCGGTTATCGAATTAAGTGTCGCTAAGGAAGATATCGGTAAAATCATCGGCAAGCAGGGAAAAACAGCGACTGCAATAAGGACAATCATGAATGCTGCTTCCAAGAAAATGAAGAGAAGATCGGTATTGGAAATAATCGATTAATGGATGACTAAGAGGGTCAAGTAAAAGCAGTGACTCCTTTAATCGGCCAAAAACTTCATGTCGCACTGTTATCGTCAAGGTATCAATGCGATAAATTTTACATCAGGGTTGAGCTGATCTTGTGATGGTGATTTGACGACTTGCTCACACAGATATGGAGCTTGGATCTGTGAATGGTGGCTTAGAAGGGTGTTAAGGTTTTATCCAGTACTGTTGATTTTGACAATATTCAAGATTATGGCGTTATGTTGACTATAGGTTTTGTTAAGGCTACTCGTGGTTATGTGAAAGTTAAAAAAGAAGGTGGAAAATTAAACACCTTAATTTATTAGTCCTCAACTAACTCAATAAATATCCCATCAGTGTCCTTAGGATCAAGGTACGCAATTTTGGACTTCCCTGTATCAAATATGCCTTCCTTGGTAATATAACCCAAATGAACCCCCTTTTTCTCCATTTCCTTGACCGCTTGTTCGACATCACTAACCTGAACTGCTATGTGGTTTATTCCCTCAGACATATCGCTTGTCATTTCTTTGAAATAGTCTGATATGGGCTGTATCAATTCCAGTTCTGCCCCGCCCACCGGAATAAATGCAAATGCACCCGCTCCTCCTGTATCCTCGGGAGTCATCAAGCGAATATCATCATCCTTTAAATCAAATAGTTTTTTGAACATACTTACTGACTTATCAATGTCTTTTACAACATAACCCACATGTTTTAACTTAATTACCAGTTCATTCATATTCATAAGTTTTCTCCTTGTCAGAGGTTTATACACATTATAAGGAATAACTTGGAAAATAGATATTTTTTAGATTATAGCGCAGAAACATAAAAATACAAATTTTCCATATTTTAGCTGATTTTGAAAAAAAATCACATGCCACATTCATACACACGCCAGATAAAGTTGTGGCTTTTAGCAGGACAAAATATCCCAAAATTCAAAATCCCTTCCTTTTTCCTTTACTATCAAACCTTTTTGTTTATTAGTTTATATAATAAACAAATAATAAGATGTTGACATGAGTTCTGTTCATCTTATACTTGTAAATAAAAATTTTAGGAGAATAGCATTATGAAAAATATCAACTTCGGCGTTATTATTATGATTGCTTTTATGCTTTCGAGTTGTGCGATGGATACCAAACAGAAAAAAGGAACGGTTATCGGTGCCACCCTTGGAACTGTTGTTGGCGCAGGCGTTGGTTATGCCATCGGTGGTAAAAAGGGAGCAGCTATTGGTGCCGGTTCCGGTTTGTTAGTGGGAGGTCTGGCCGGTAATCAAATCGGCAAGTATATGGATAATCAAGAAAAGGAATTGCAACAGGCCCTTGCCTATGCCGAAGCCGCCAGCATTCAGCGTGAGCAGGATGTTCTGACCGTTACCTTCAAGTCTGATTTCATGTTCGATATTGATTCTGCTATTGTAAAACAAGGTGCTTATGATGAAATCGATAGGGTTGCACAGATTCTTATAAAGTATCCACAAACAAGTATTAGTATCGAGGGACATACGGACAGCACCGGCTCCGAAGATTATAACCTGGGATTGTCAAATAAGCGGGCACTGGCTGTGAAAGATGCTCTTGTTGATCGCAACGTTGATCCTGCCCGGCTACAAATTATAGGTTTCGGCGAGGCAAAACCGGTAGCAGGCAATGATACTGAAGCAGGAAGACAGATGAATCGACGTGTCAAGGTCGTCATCATCCCTGTTAAGGCATAAACATAATTTAAGTATAAAACGTTAGGTAATAAAAAAGGTGCTCAGCCCATTATTCATCGTTTGCAAAAAAAAGAGGTGCCGGTCGTGACTTGCGTTACAATCTTCGATGCGCATATCCGTGCCGGGAAAAGAATTGCTATTGTTTCGGTAAAAGATCAAAGCCTGGATATTATCTTACAAAAGCGGAAAATCCAATATTTCCCCGAGCTTGGCAAAGATCGGGATTGACAACTAACAATATTATTGGGGATATCTGTATGATAAAAAGTATAAATGAATCAAATACTGATTCAAAAGATTCCAGGACTATAGTAGTTTGTGGGGCCGGTAATGCATCTCATGTTTGTGTTAGTGAATTCTCTTCAAACGGATTTACAGTGGATGTTTTTGCTCCATTTCAAGATGAATCTGAACGTTGGAATGCAGCAATTGCAAAAACTGGTAGTGACTTGATTGTTGATAATCCTGATGGCTCCCAAACCGTTGGTCGTCCACGTTTTATTTCTAGAAACCCCGCTGATATAATCCCTGGTGCCGATATAATTGTTTTGCCTTTACCCGAATTTTCATTGGAACCGGTTTTAACTGCAATCAAAGATTATCTTCGTTCTGGTACTATTATAATGGCAACACCTGGTGGTGTATTTGAATGGATTGCACGTAAAGCGTTAGGCTCAACTTTTGATAAGATTTGCTTGGCAGTTGTTCAGCCGATGCCGTATAATTGCCGCATTAAAGAATTTGGCCGGCGTGTAAATTTGATTGGCAAGAAAAGTGAATACAAGATTGCATGTTATCCACGCAGTCGAACAGATGAGGTTGGTGAATATGTGACAAAGATGTGGAATGGAACTTCTATTACAAAGATGAAATACTTCTTATCTTTAACATTATATAATGCAAATGGTATTATTCATCCACAACGTTTGTATGGCTTGCTCCATGAATATAAAAAAGGTGACACTTTATCTGAGAATCCTTTTTTCTATGAAGATATGGATGATTTCAGTGCAAATTTAATTGAACAATGTGATGCTGAATTACAGAATGCAATTCGTATGCTGGAAGAGAAAGGTGGCTTAGAAGGTTTATCTGCTGAATGCCTGCCACTGCCCAAACGTATTAAAAAAACTTATCATGACACAATTACTGATATGAGTACCTTCCGTTCATGCTTTGCTACAAATGCAGCTTATAAAGGAATACGTTGTCCATTTATAAAACAAAAGGATGGTACATTTTTACCGGATTTTACTAGTCGTTATTTCACTGAAGATATACAAGGTGGCTGTTGTATGATGAAAGGTATAAATGAATTATGTGGCTTAGAAACACCGACAATTGACAAAGTTGTAACTTTCTTCCAAAAATTCCTAGGCAAAGAATATATTGTGAATGGTGCATTGAGTGGAAAGAATGCTGCTGAAACACAAGCGCCTCAAAATTATGGGTTTACAACTTTAGAAATGCTGTGTTCCTCCGTGAAGCAACCTTCCGATCAAGATCCTGAATTGTAGAACCGAATTCCACCCATCTACTATGTCTCCTCAGCTCTTATTTTAAATAACTCACCTTCAGAAATCAGATTACTTATAGAGACACGAATACCAAATATAATAAATACCTCAAAGAAAGAGAATAAAAGAACTGGGGATATATTTTATAGACCTTGTAAATGTAAGGATTTCTACTAATAGCAAAAGTTACTCTTGTAGTGTAATATCTATTTGTAAAAATAAAAAGACCGTCTTCTTATTTCAAAATGCGTAGTCTGAAGAAGT
>PVMK01174708.1_pt1 | contig 11975 bp, 11 predicted proteins | sample 1853481 | NCBI WGS metagenome assembly PVMK01 (sample SAMN08533507, study PRJNA380276) | Marine sediment metagenome, whole genome shotgun sequencing project. | reverse complement strand
CCCGTGCAGAGCCAGGTTCAGTCCGTTTGTGACATGTTGGGCTACGACCCTCTTTATCTCGCCTGCGAGGGCCGCGTTGTCACAGTTATCGCTCTCCGCCGAGCGAAGTTTCGAGAATCACGCGCTGACTCGTCGCGTCAATTCGACCAATGATTGCGGCGTGTTTTCCGGCCGGCATGGCTTGCCACGCGGCGAGCGCCGACTCGGCTTGGGAAGAATCGATAACTGTGACTACGCGGCCCTCGCAGGCGAGATAAAGAGGGTCGTAGCCCAACATGTCACAAACGGACTGAACCTGGCTCTGCACGGGGATGTCGGGGGTCAGTCGTACGCCAAAGCCTGTCGCCCGAACGATCTCGTTGGCGACCGATGCAAGGCCACCACGCGTTGGGTCGCGCATGAAGCGCAAACCATCAAATTGCATCATCCTTTCAGTCAGATCGAATACCGACGCGGCGTCTGACTTCAGGTCGCCGCGCAAGCCGAAATCTTCGCGTGCCAGCATGACTGCTGTACCGTGATCACCGACGGATCCGCTGACCAGTATCTGATCGCCATCCTGAATCAGGTGCATCGATGGTTTGATGCCGGGCAACCTGATGCCGACGCCCGTGGTTGCCAGATACAGGCCTCCACCTTCACCCCGAGGCAACACCTTGGTGTCACCAGCGCTGATTTTTACGCCGCTATCTTTGGCTGCCTTCGCCAGACTCGCGATGATGCGGTCGAGGGTCTTGATTTCGAGTCCCTCCTCGATGAAAGCATTCAACGTAAGATAGAGGGGTCGGGCACCCGCGACAGCGAGATCGTTAGTGGTGCCGTGTATGGCCAGGGACCCGATGTCGCCGCCCGGAAACTCCATCGGGTGAACGGTGAATCCGTCAGTTGTGATCATGACCTCGCCACCGTTCAATGCTATCGGTACTGCGTCAGCCTGAACGTCCAGTTCAGAATCGACAAGGTTCCTGGCGAAGACTTCTTCAATCAGTTCACGCATGAAGCGGCCGCCATTACCGTGTGCCAGACAAATCCTCTCGTCTTCCATCTTTGCATCCCAGTTGACAAAACGCCGCCCATTCAGCGGCCTGACCAAAACTCAGGGCCGCGTCATTGCACGGCAGAATAGTGTTCATATGAACATCGAAGCCGGCAGCACTCAGCATTGCTATTGCTTGCTCCGTTAGCAGGCGATTTTGAAATACGCCGCCAGCGAGTCCAACCTGGCGAAAATTATTGCGTTCACGAACGGCAACAGCCTGGTCGACAATGATCTTTGCCATGCTGCTGTGAAAATCTTCGGCACGTTCAACGACATCAAGATTTGCGTCAGCCAGGTGGCGTAGCACAGGTTCCCAGTCGCTGCGCAGTATGCCAGCGTCATCCTCGTACATGGGCAATGAAATAGCGCTTCCTGCCTTGTGACAGAGCGCCTCGAACTGCATCGGTCCCTGGGCCTCAAAACTCACTTTGATCGTACCGCAGACGATCGCGGCCGCTGCGTCAAAAAGGCGTCCTGCCGCACTGGTCTGTGGGCAGTTCACATTCTTTTGCCATGCCTGTCTCGCAAACTCGTAATCGAAATCGTCCGACAGCTGATCGATACCCGTTTCCCAAAACATCGCAGCAGCGCTTCGCCAGGGTTCGCGTCCGGCCCTGTCACCTCCGGGCGGTCGAAACGGTCGAAGGCTGCAAACACGATGCCAGTTTCCGGTATCGCCAAACAGAGCTTCGCCGCCCCACAATGTGCCATCCTCGCCAAGCCCCACACCGTCCCAGGTAAATACAAGCCACGGCCCAGGCGCTCCGACTTCTCCGGTCAGAGCACTGGCGTGCGCATGGTGATGCCAAATTGGCGTAACCGGCAGCCGATCCTGACGTCTGGCCCACAAGTTCGTTGCGTATCCGTTGTGGGCATCGCAGATAATTCGAGTAGCCTGCACGCCGTACAGATCCTGCAGGTCCGTCAGGACTCGCTCAAATACCGCCAGACTGCGCGGGCTGTCCATCTCACCAATATGCGGCGACACGACCGCCCGGTTCTCCCAACTCAGGGTCACCGTCGTTTTCATATGGCCACCGACACAGAGTACCGGCTCGGCTTGCCGGTAGGGCAATTCGATCTCCAGTGGCGCGACGCCGCGCCCGAGGCGCAGCGGACGCATTACGCCAGAGATCGAACGGTAAACAGGGTCATCGGCTGGCCGCACAATGGGCCGGTCGTGATGTAGAAACGCGTCAGCAATAGCGGCTAGCCGAATCCTTGCTTCGTTATTGTCGGTCAATACTGGTTCACCACTGATGTTTCCAGAGCTTGCCACGAGCGGTGAGCCAAATTCACTGAGTAGTAACTGGTGTAGCGGGCTGTATGGAAGAAATACGCCAAGTTCGTCCAGCCCGGGTGCGAGATTCTCAGCCAACTCACAATCAGCACGTTTTGCGGCCAGTACGATCGGTCTGATTGGATCCGTGAGCAAGGCTGCCTGATTTTCGTTGAGGTCTAAACTTTCACGTACCGCATCAAGTCCGTCGTCACCAACATACGGAAACATGACTGCGAGAGGTTTGTCCGGTCGGTGCTTGCGCCGCCGCAAGGCCGCCACAGCGGTTGCGTTGCTTGCGTCGCACATCAGGTGATAGCCACCGATGCCCTTGACGGCGACAATATTTCCGGCCCGGAGTTGACTCAATGCCGCCGCAAGCGCCGCATCCTTTTCCGCACTGCTTGGTTGTCCCTGTAATTCAAAGGAAAGCTGTGGACCGCAGGTAGGGCAGGCAATTGGCTCGGCATGAAAACGCCGATCGCCCGGGTTCGTGTACTCGGCCAGGCAGTCCGGGCAAAGTTCGAATTCAGCCATGCTCGTGTTCAGTCGATCATAAGGCAGGCTGTTAATCAGCGTATAGCGAGGACCACATTGGGTGCAGTTAATGAACGCGTATCGATATCTACGATCAGCCGGGTCACTTTGCTCGGCCGCGCACTCCTGGCACAAGAAAAAATCGGGCGGCACAAAGACCCGTGCATTTTCACTGCCCAGACTGGCCTGAATTTGAAAATCATCGTAAGCGTTCGCAGCAACGACTGCGGTCTTGCAAATGTTCGGGCGTGCCAATGGTGGTGCATCGCTTATCAGGCGATCTTGAAACGTGTCCAGCGCCGAGGTCCAGCCTTGTACCGTAATCTGTACGGTGCCGAGTCGGTTGCGCACCTCGCCGCACAAATTCAGGTCCTTTGCGAGTCGGTAGACAAAGGGACGAAAGCCAACGCCTTGTACGTGCCCATCAAGCTCGAGCCGGCGTGTTTCTGCAGGTTGTGAATCGCCAGCAAGCAACGATGGGCGGAAGCTTTGCCGCCGTTCACTGCTCGTTACGGCGCGCCTAGTCACCGGCTTGCCTGATGTTGCCTGGGTCCGAGGCATTTTCGCGAACCCCTGATGCCCACCAAATTCGACATGCACCCTCATCGGAGACCATGCACGGTCCAATCGGCTTGCGTGGCTTGCAGGCAAGCCCATAGAGCCGGCACTGATTCGGGTAGATTTTTCCGAGCACTACCTTGGCACAATCGCAGCCGGGTGGCATTTCGCCGACGCGCTTGCGGGATTCGTCCGCGTACGACGGCATAACAATGCGAGCATCGTGTGCAGCAAATTGTTCGCGTAACTGGAATCCGGATTTCGGAATCACTCCGATACCGCGCCAGTTCGCGTCGACCACGCGCATGACTTGCGACAGGTATTTTCTTGCTGATGCGTTGCCGCCTGGCTTCACAACTTCCGGGTAGCAGTTGTCGAGAAAGCGCTTGTCATCTATGAGCTGCCGTAGCACTGAATACATAGCAGCGAGCAATGTGTCGGGGCGGAATCCCGCCACAGCCGCCGGAATGTTATGTTTGCTGACGACGAAGTCCCACTCTTCCGGCCCCATCACGGTAGCCACATGACCGGGTGCGATCAGTGCATCGAATCCGGGTGTTCCTGAATCCAACAGCATGGCAACGGCAGGCCAGGTCAGCCGGGCGGATAACAATATCAGCAGATTATCGGGGGGTCCTTCGGCGAGCATTGCCGCCACAGGCGCCGTTGTCGTTTCAAAACCGGCCGCAAAAAATACGACGCGGCGATCAGGGTTTGCTCGCGCGATTGCTACCGCCTCAGTTGGAGTCGCTATAGGTCGAATGTCGGCACCGGCCGCACGTGCCTGTTCCAGGGTGCGCGGCTCACGTTTCGGCGCGTTGACCGGGACACGCAGCATGTCGCCAAAAGCAATAAGAATCAGGTCTTCGTGCAGCGCCAGCTGAATCGCTTCGTAAACGTCCTCCTCGGGGCAGATACAAACCGGGCAACCTGGACCCGGCACGATTTCGATGTTAGAGGGAATGGCGCTACGCAAACCGGCAAGCGAGATAGTTCGTTCGTGGCCGCCACACACGTTCATGATGCGCACCTTCTCCGGCAGCGCCAGGGAGCGGAGCTTGTCGAGCCAGAATTCAGCGCTACGACTCATATGTTCATCTTCTTCAGACGTGCGTATGCGAGCGATGTTCGGTCGTTGACAATTTCTGTATCGCGGGTCGCATAATTTGACCGCCTGCGAGATTCGTATCGTGATCGCGAACTGTTTGTCTTAGCCAGTCAAGCCACTCGTCAATTCCAGCGCCGCTGCGACTTGAGCACTCAATTGCGGGTGCGGGATTCGCGAGGGCGCGTAATGATTGAACGGCTTTACCCGGGTCGAAGTCACCGAGAATCTCGAGCAGATCGGACTTGCTCAATAACATCAAGTCAGTGGCGCGAAACATGACCGGATATTTCGCGGGTTTGTCATCCCCTTCCGGTGAAGATAGTAATGTCACATTGCGGTGCTGCCCCAGGTCGAAGCTCGCCGGGCAAACCAGGTTGCCGACGTTTTCGATAAAGACAATGTCCACAGCGGCCAGGTCGAGTTGGTGTACGGCGCGATGAATCATATGTGCATCAAGATGACATGCGCTGCCTGTGCTGATCTGAATCGCAGGTACGCCTTTGGCGCGGATGCGGTCAGCATCATTTTCGGTATCCAGGTCTCCTTCAATAACGGCGATGCGGAACTCGTCTTGCAGGGCAGTTATCGTCACCTCCAGTAATGCTGTCTTGCCTGCGCCGGGTGACGACATCAGATTGATGACCAGCACGCCGTGTTGATCGAAGTGCTGCCGGTTATGTGCTGCCTCGTGATCGTTTGCGTCAAGCAGACCTCTGAGTACTGCGACTGACTCGGTGCCGGACGAAGTGTGTTCGAGAGCACCACCCTTCGAGACAAGGTGACGATTGCCGTCCGTAACGTTGCATCCGCAGGTATCACACATTAGTTAAGGGTCCTTTGATCCATTCTGTTCAGGCAAACTCTTTGCAGCAGCAATTCGTCGCCACTAATCAACTGCGTACGCCAGTTCTCGCACTGTCCACATAAGAGTCGGTTAGCCGCCACTTCTGTTTCAGTGCCACATTCCTCGCACAGGATTCTTACGGGCATGTCATGTAGATGCAGCGTCGCAGCATCAGCAACAGTTCCGGCCGCCGCGACAGGGAAGGCGTTCGCAAGCAATGTGGGCTCAACTCCGGATAGCGGACCGATACTAACGTGTACGTCGCTTACAAAACTCGCACGCTGCTCAGCAGCGATTTCTGTCACTGATTCAATTAGTGCCTGACAGATGGCTAGCTCATGCATCGTCGGCCAGAATGTCGTCAAACATTTCCCAGCTACTCGCTGCTTCAACTTCGGTCACTTTCTGAATGGCGTAACCAACATGTATCAGGACGTAATCGCCTGGTGCAATGTCTTCTTCCTGAAGCATGAAGAGGCTGACTTCGCGCTCAATACCGCGCGCCTCGCAGATGCACTGAAAGCCGTGAACTGACTTAACCTGCATGGGAACGGCCAAGCACATTCTGTCCCTCCGGTACCTTTTCGTAAGGCAATAATCTATTAATCAATGAACTAATAATAGACGTCAAATAACCGCATAAAACTAAGTAATTACGCTTATTTCATGCGTGCGTATTTGCAGTTACTGTAACGGTATGGAGGAAACCGCAACGACATTGCAGTCGCTTTCATTGTGCATGAGAAAGAGAGGATTCAGGTGATATTTGTACAGATAAGTTGCCTGCCATGATCAGAACCCTGGTCCTTGGTGTTGGCAATACGCTGCTCTCGGATGAGGGGGCTGGCGTACACGCATTGAATTATCTCGCGCAACACTATGATGACCTTCCTAACACAGAGTTTCTCGATGCTGGCACGCTGAGCTTTACGCTCGCCGCCGATATCGGGGAAGCTGACAATCTCCTGATCTTCGATGCAGCACAGCTTGAAGCTAAAGCTGGCACGATTCGTGTTTTCGACGGCGCTGCACTTGATGAATTTCTGATTTCTGGTCGGCGAAGTGTGCACGAAGTAGGTTTTGCCGACCTCATGGACATTGCGCGCCTGCAGGACTGCCTTCCAGTCAATCGAGCCTTGATAGGAATTCAGCCCGAGATACTCGGCTGGGGAGAGCTGCCGAGCGAGACGGTTGCGGCAGTAATACCAAAAGCGGCTGCGATTGCTGCCGACTTGATTCGGGAGTGGTCGGCCAGAGCAGCCGGCGGCGGTTCGGACACTCGAGAGGGAGTTGTGATATGAGCGGGCTCAGCGAAATAGCGGTATCAGTCGAAGCCGTTACCGGAAACGTTCAACCGCTGCTGCACGAATTGCGGCATGCCCTCGCGAGGCTCGAATCCATCGGCGAAGAGACGGCCATAGACCTTCGCGGCTTGCCGCTTGCGCCTGGCGAAGAGGCGCAAATTGAAGAGGCGCTGGGCATAGGTGAAGTGTGTGCCGAAGTTGACGCACTAGGCATTTCGACGGTTCAGGAGACCGCCTTCTCAGGCATCTGGATGGTTACCCATCGCAACATCGAAAACGAAATTGTGGCTCGCTTTGTTGAGGTTTGCCGCATGCCAGAAATTTTGCGTGCTCAGCCCGAAGATATTCAGCAAAGTGTGATCCGACTGGAGCAATATTTGCGTGGCGAAGCACCAGCAACAGAGAGAAATGACAAGGGAAAAAAGAACGACAGAGAATAACCAATACTGACAATAACGGTCGGTTTCGTAGTCCAGAGCAACCGGCGGTGCAGCGGAGGCAGGGTGATGCGCAAGAACCAAACATTAGGTGACTATCTCATTGAGCAGGGCGTTTCACGCCGCGGGTTCCTCAAGTTTTGTACCGCGACGGCGTCACTGATGGCATTGCCTCCATCGGCAATTGGTCAGGTGGCCGCTGCTCTAGCAGCGGCGAAGCGCCCATCGGTCATCTGGTTGTCATTCCAGGAATGCACCGGCTGTACCGAATCGTTGACCCGGTCGCATGCGCCAACACTTGAGTCATTGATATTCGATGCGATCTCGCTCGATTACCACCATACGTTGCAAGCGGCTGCTGGCCACGCTGCAGAAGAAGCCCGCGAAGCGGCTATGGAGGAAAACAGCGGCAAGTACCTGCTGGTCGTAGATGGTTCGATTCCGCTGGGAAATCCCGGTTACTCGACCATAGCGGGTATCAGCAATGTAGACATGCTGCGGCAAACAGCAAAAAATGCTGCAGCCATTATCGCAGTCGGTACTTGCGCTGCTTTCGGCGGCATTCCGCACGCTAATCCAAACCCGACCGGTGCGGTTTCAGTATCCGACATCATCACTGACAAGCCGATTATCAATGTGTCAGGTTGCCCACCAATTCCGGTCGTGATTACTGGTGTGCTCGCGCATTTTCTTACGTTCGGCAGTATTCCAAAACTGGACCATCTTGGCAGACCGGCTGCCTATTTTGGGCAAAGCATTCACGATCGTTGCTATCGCCGACCATTCTACGAGCGCGGTCAGTTTGCTCATACCTTCGATGATGAGGGTGCCCGCAAAGGCTGGTGTCTCTACGAGCTGGGCTGCAAGGGTCCAATCACCTACAACGCCTGTGCAACGGTCAAGTGGAATGGCGGTACGAGTTTCCCGATCGGCTCTGGGCATGGCTGCCTCGGTTGCTCTGAACCGAATTTCTGGGATAAGGGCGGATTCTACAATTCGATCGCCGCTGGAGACTGGGGCTCCCGAGAGGCGCTCATGGGCGCGGCCGCCGCGGGCGTGGCACTTGGAGTTGGTTCCGCACTTGCCAGCAGAGCGCGCAAGAAGAAAGCGCAGGAGGCAGAGGAGGCGACAGCATCATGACGCTCCTGGATTTTGCACGAGGACCGGCGCTGCAATGGTCAATGATCATATTTCTGGTAGGTGTCATGTGGCGCCTGATCGGATCGTTCTTGTACATGGTTCACGATGACCTGACCAGCCCGCGCCATAGGGGCAGGATAATAGATGGCCTGAAAGTTGTCGCAACGCGCTCGCTACCCGCGCATTCGTTTGAAAAGCGCATTCGATTTCAGCACTACACCGGCTACGCGTGGCATATCGGTCTGTTTGTCACATTGCTGTTTTTCGCACCACACATCATGTTCTTTGAGTCGGTGCTTGGTGTGGGCTGGCCGAGTTTGCCAAACAGCATTATTCTGGTCAGCGCTGCCATCACTCTGGCCATTCTCATCGCGCTTCTGATTCGGCGTATGTCAGATCCGGTTCTGCGTGTTATCTCAAACGCAGACGATTACATCAGCATTCTCTTCGTAATCCTGCCGCTGCTTACCGGCATCCTCGCATTTGCCCACGCAGGTCTGCGTTACGAAACCATGATGGCGTTGCACATTCTCAGTGTCGATGCTCTTCTTGTTTGGTTCCCGTTTGGCAAGCTCATCCATACCGCGCTGATCTTGCCATCGCGATTTCAGGCTGGCGCGACATTCGGCCGACGCGGAGTCAAGGCATGAGTACAACTATCAACAGGACCGATTTTAACGAGTTTCGCGACTCGATCAGCCGACTCGGCGACAACGTTGTTCGCGAACAATTATCAGATACCGAGCGCGTGCGCAGGGCGAAGCAGACTTTCGCGAGCCAGCTGGATGGACGTATGGCCGTAGATCTCGAGACCTGCATCCATTGCGGTATGTGTGCCGAAGCGTGCCATTTCTACGAAGCGACAGAAAACGAGGCATACGTGCCGGTCCGAAAACTCGATCTGTTGCGACGTTTCTACAGGCGCGAGCTAAGCCCGTTCCGTTTGTTCTTCCGCCCATTCACTCGCGATCTGACTATTGATGACCTCAAGGAATGGCAACCGCTGGTATACGACGCATGCACGAATTGCGGTCGTTGCGACATGATGTGTCCGATGGGCATCAGCCTGTCTCCGATGATCAGGGTCATGCGCGCAGGATTGGCGAGCGCCGGTCTGGTGCCAGACGAGTTACAGGCGCTGGAGGATGAACAAAAAACCCGGGGTAGCGTATTTGGTGTGGGTCCTAATGAGTTCCGACAACACGTCGCAGAATTGCAGCAATTCGGCCTCGAAATTCCGTTGGATAAGACGCCGGCTGATGTCGTGGTGTTGACCACGGCTGTCGAGGTTCGGCTCTTAGGTGAAACACTGGCGGCTACGGCCAAGATAATGCGCAAGCTGGGTGTCAACTGGACGATGCTAAGTGACGCGTTCGAAGCCACCAATGTAGGCATGGTCTCAGGGAGCAGCCAGGCACGCAAGAAAGTCACGTCGAATATCGTTGCCCGGGTCAAAGCCTGCGGCGCGACCACGCTTATCATTCCTGAGACGGGCCATGCGTATCAGTCCCTTCGATGGGAAGGCGCTAACGACGTTGGCGAATCACTGCCGTTTGAGGTGCTCGCGCTAGCCGAATATCTCGCCCGGGAAATAAAGGCGGGTAACTTGAAACTCAAGCAGTCGTCCGGCAATGCATCAGTTACGTACCATGATCCGTGCCGGCTCGGCCGCCTAAGTGGCGTGTACGAAGAGCCACGTAGCGTACTCAAGGCGCTGGGCCTGGAAGTTCGGGAAACTTCCTCAAACCGACGAGAAAACTATTGTTGCGGAGGTGGTTGTGCGGAGTACGTTATCAAGCGTTCTGCGCCGCTTCGCCAGAAAGCATTCGAAATAAAGAAACGGGAGTTTGACGCGGCGGACGCCGATACCGTGATTACGACCTGCGCCAATTGCAGGGTGAACTTACTGATTGGTGCAGAAAATTCAGGATGGACCAAACCAATCGAAGGCCTCGCGGAGCGAGTGGCGGCTAACCTGGCCGATTGAGATGTTGCTGAAATAATGATTCTTTGAAGGTAGAAAGAAAATGAATGAACGAATCGTTGTAGATCCGATTACCAGAATCGAAGGGCATCTGCGAATTGAAGCGCAGATGGAGGGCGATACAATCGCGCAGGCTTATTCGTCAGGAACTATGGTTCGTGGCATTGAGATCATCTTGCGTGACAGGGACCCTCGTGACGCATGGGCGTTTACACAGCGAATTTGCGGTGTCTGTACGCTTGTGCATGGCATAGCGTCGGTACGCGCAGTTGAAGATGCTCTGAAATACGAGATTCCAAAGAACGCTCAACTGATTAGAAACCTGATGATTGGTGCGCAGTACATCCACGACCACGTGATGCACTTCTATCATCTGCATGCGTTTGATTGGGTGGATGTTGTGTCGGCGCTTTCGGCTGATCCAAAGGCTACATCCGAGTTGGCGCAGAGCATTAGCAATTACTCGAAGAGTTCACCGGGCTATTTCAGCGATACGCAAAAGAAACTGAAGAAATTTGTTGAGTCTGGTCAGCTGGGTATTTTTGCCAAGGCCTACTGGGGGCATCCCGCGTACAAGTTGCCGCCTGAAGCTAATTTGATGGCAGTCGCACACTACCTCGAGGCGCTTGGGTGGCAGCGTGAAGTTGTGAAGCTACACACGATTTTCGGTGGCAAGAATCCGCATCCGAATTTTCTCGTTGGTGGTGTTCCCTGCCCGATCGATCTTGATTCAGATTCGGCGATCAACATGGAGCGGCTGTCAAAAGTCCAAAGCATCATCAATCAAATGAAAGAATTCGTGGATCAGGTCTACCTACCTGACACACTGGCCATCGCCAGCTTCTACAAAGATTGGGGAGCACAAGGCGAGGGTGTCGGTAATTTCATGTCCTATGGCGACTTTCCATCGACCGGCATCAATGACCCTTCAACATTCCTGTTCCCGAGAGGCGCTATCCTGAATCGTGATTTGTCTACGATTCATGAGATCGATCTCGACGCAGCGGATGAGGTCAAAGAGTATGTCTCGCATTCCTGGTACAACTATTCGGCGGGAAAAGATGCCGGTCTGCACCCATACGACGGCGAAACCGAACTCAATTACGATGGCCCTGCGCCACCGTACGAGCAACTTGATGTAGAGAGCAACTACTCCTGGATGAAGTCACCGCGCTGGAAAGGCAATGTGATGGAAGTTGGTCCGTTGGCCCGCGTGCTGATGCTATATGCGTCGGGCAACGAATTGACACAAGAACTCGTCAATATGACTTTGTCCAAGCTGGACGTGCCAATTACCGCACTTTTCTCGACTCTGGGACGGACAGCCGCGCGCACACTCGAAACCAAGGTTGTAGCAGAGAGCATGCAAGGCTGGTACGACAACCTGATAGGCAACATCAAGGCCGGTGATACCCGGACGTTTAATGAGTTGCTGTGGGAGCCGTCAAGCTGGCCAAGCAAGGCACAAGGTGTCGGCTTTATGGAGGCACCGCGGGGTGCATTGGCGCATTGGATAGTTATCGAAAATGGAAAGATCGCCAACTACCAGGCTGTTGTGCCGAGCACCTGGAACGCCGGGCCCAGAGATTCGGAGGGGAAGCCCGGGCCTTACGAAGCCGCTCTCGCTGGCCATAAGCTACACGATCCAAAACAACCGATTGAGATTCTCAGGACAATACATAGCTTTGATCCATGCATCGCTTGTGCGGTACATGTAACTGATCCGAACGGCGAGGAACTCGTCA
>PVMK01117808.1_pt1 | contig 11982 bp, 12 predicted proteins | sample 1853481 | NCBI WGS metagenome assembly PVMK01 (sample SAMN08533507, study PRJNA380276) | Marine sediment metagenome, whole genome shotgun sequencing project. | reverse complement strand
TGTATTCATGATCGTGATTCAGGTTTAGCAATTCTTCGATCGCCTTGTTGATCGTTATCATCGCCTCAAATGGATCCGCCACGACAAGATAGTGTTCTTTGGGATTGTCATCGAACAGCGCGTGCTGGATAGCGTCAGCGACAAGGTTTGGTGGTGGAGATGAAGAGACGCCGCCCTCTGCAATGTACTCTTTGCAGCCATCCAGGTATTCCTGCATGACATCGCCAAAGTACTCATATTCTTTGTTAGCACTATTAGCGATCATCAGTTTGCAGCGCGATGTACCGATTGCAGAGCCAAAATTACCTGGTTCCACAGCGCTCACTTTGACACCGAAGCTTGCCATTTCGAATGATAACTGGTCGGTATACGCTTCAACGGCGTGTTTGCTCATAAAGTACGGGCCATAAGCTGGAAGCCCACCGGACAGCACGCCAGCGATGGAGCTTATATTCACTATTCGACCTTCTGCTTCGATGATCATCGGGGCAAATGCTTTGGTGACGCGGAAAATGCCGAAAACATTCACATCAAACAGGAATTTGAGATCCGATTCCTGAGCCTCAATCAAGGGATCGATGATATTGATGCCGGCGTTGTTCACAACGCCCCACAAACCACGTCCTTCTGACTCAATGAGTTTGACAGCAGCGTCAATTTCTTCCTGAACCGTGACATCAAGGCGGACGGCCATAATGTTGTCTATCTTATTGAGTGCTTCAAGGTCACCTGCCTTGCGCGCACCGGCATAGACGAAGTAACCATCGGCGGCGAGTTGTTCGGCTGTAAGGCGTCCAATACCGGTGCTCGCGCCGGTAATGAGTACGGCTTTTTGGGCTTCGGTGCTCTGCGCGAAGACTGGGGCAGGATTGAGCGATAGTGCAAAAATTGCGGCGAGTGCCATGCTCATTATTATTCTTGGCATTTGTGTCTCCAGTGGTGTGGCTCATGCAAACCCTTTCCGGGCTTGATACGGCAGCGGTCAAGTCGCGCCGACCGATTCAATCTAGATGAATTCTCGCCCAGCCGCCAATCTGAGCGGGTACTTTCAGCCTTTAGCGAAACTCAAAATCCTGTGCATTCGGTACAATTTCTGCCCGCTGCGGCGTAACAAACTCTTAATGCAACGATAATATTCGCGTAACAATTCATCGCTACATTCTCCGCATCTAATGAATATCGGAGAAATTAAATGAATTGCAGGCTTTTGTTAACCGTAGCTCTGGCGGGGGCATCCCTCGTCGCATGCTCGAGCGGGGATATCAATATCGCCCCAACGACAACGGTTACAGACAGCAACAACACGACAGTTGGTGGCAGTGGCAGCGAGAATGACGATTGCGCCTCCTACACCAACTCCGGTGGACAGGTAATCCAGGGGCAGGTGGACGGCAACGGCAATTGTGTCTATAGCCCGGCTTTCGCCATCGTCAAGCATATTGTCGTGCTGCACGATGGCACCGTATCGGTGGATAGCGAACCAGGCAAAGGCAGCGTGTTTCACATCGACATCCCCAAAACAGGGGCATCCGGCGAGATGGGCCAGGACATACCCTGCAACAGTAACCGGCGGTAGATTATCCGGTAAACTGCTGTCATCGGGTCAGTAATCTTGGAGATGCAGTTGAAATTTTGGACGATTGTAGCCGGCTTCCTTGCAATCGCCGGTCCAGGCAACGCGGCAACGATTACGGTGAAGAACGAGAGCGGAGAGCCGCTTGCCCAGGTAATGGTTACCCGCAACCACGTTGAAAGACCCGCGCAAAATCTATCGGACGATGGTTACACGCCACACGCGGTAACCAATCAGACTGTGACATCGGTAACGCGATTCACAAACGCCAAGGGCGAGGTCGAATTCAGCGATGTACCGGATGCAGTGACCTACCGGGCGCGGGCGCAGGGCTATGTCGATGCCGCTTTCGCCAACACTGAAGATGAAGTTGTACTCACGGCGATGACCAGTGATCAGCTTATAGCCAGTTATCCGTCTAATGTGTGGCTTTCGCAAATGAAGTTTGGTGGCGACCTCGAACTGAAGAAACATTTTCAGCTTAACTGTGCCTTTTGCCACCAGCAGGCATCCGCCTTCATGCGCAACGAGCGAACTGTTGATCAGTGGCTTGCCGTTTTTGAACGAATGAACGGCTACGGCGCCCGCTTGGCGAACGACGATCAGGAAAACATTGCAGAACTATTGCAAAAGGAATACCGGGAACTACGCGAACACCCGGAAGTTATTCCACAGCCCCGGACATGGGAGCCGCACCTCTCATCGGTCGACATCACAGAGTGGCCGATCGGTGATGGCTTCTCGCAGATGCATGATTTTCTGCTGCATCCGAACGGCCACGTTTACGTGGGCGACAACCTTTTTGATCGAATTTACGAGATAGATCCCGATACTGGCGATTACACTGTTTACAAAGTTCCACATCCCGAATCGGCCCAGGTAGGCGGCATTCTGGGCAATCGATTTACCGTCTTTCCGAAAATGCACAATTACATGGGCGTGCACTCCTTCGCTTATTCCAGGAAGGACGGCCATATTTTTATTACGCCATCCATGCAACAGGCATTGCTTGAATTCAATCCCGACACCAAGGAGTTCACTACTCACTGGATGCCTGAGGGTTTCTACCCGCATACGATTCGCGTTGACCAAAAGGATCGTGTCTGGTTCACACTGGCTGTCTCCTCACAGGTGGCCATGTTCGACCGCAGCAACGGCAAGTTCAGCTTCTATGATCTGCCCGCGCGCGGCTTCAAGGAAGGATTCATTATCAGTGCTCTGCCGTTGATATTCTGGATGGACCCGGAGAATCGACCGATTCCGGATCCCGACAGGGACGGTAACGGCCTGCCAATGCCATACGGGATAGACGTCGCACCTGACGGAATTATCTGGGCTACACGACTGTATGCCAACGATCTCGCCCGTATCGACCCGGAGACGGATGAAGTTACGATGATCGACTTTCCGTATAAGGGGCCGCGGCGCCTGCGCATCGATGCGCAAGGCAATTTGTGGATCGTTGCCTTTCAGGATTCGCTACTCGTGAAGTATGACCCAAAGCAAAACGTGTTCACGGACTATGAGCTGCCGGTGATCAATGAGATCCCGTATTCACTCAATATCGACAAGAAGCGCAACGTGGTCTGGGTCACCGGCAATCAGTCCGATACCCTGCTTTCTTTCGACATCGCTACAAAGGCCTGGAAGGTCTACCCACTACCGAGGCAACGGTTTTTCACGCGGGATATAGAAATCTCCGAAGACGATGGTGCCGTTTATACAACCAATTCACATTTCCCGACCTGGCAGTCTGAAGGCGGTGAGCCAACTTTGCTTCGACTTGCCCCACTTGAGGAAGAAGTTATCCGCAAGGCTGAAAATTGAAGCATGCAGTATTTGTCCTGCCGAATGAAAAGTAAACGCTGTTGAAAAAGTTTCTGCTTATTATCGGCGTACTAGCGTTGCTGTTGCTGGTCGCTACCACCGACCGACTGCCTTTCCGGGAAAAACTCGCCAACAGTATTGAAGCATTCGCTGTTCGTCATGCAGATAAGTTACCACTGGCACGCATTGGCTCCTATCTGTTCGACAAGAACTGTGCTTCCTGCCATGACAACCCCGCAATGAAAGCACCGACACGTGACGCGTTATCGCAGCAGTCGCGGGAAAGCCTGATGATCGTGATGGAGTTCGGCAAGATGCAACCAATGGCTGCACACCTGAGCAAGAAGCAACGCGGTTTGATTGCGCTTTACCTGGCTGGTGACGATGAGGAGCATTACGACTGGATAGCGCAGATGCAGTGCCAGCATCCCGCCGGCGATGACCAACGCCAAATCGTGGCCAACTGGGGACTCGGCCTCGAAAATCGACGCTTTGTCGGTGCGGATTTAGCTGGCATCAACCGCGATAATGTAGCAACGCTGGAGTTAGCCTGGAGCTATGCATTCCCAAGGGTAACCGATATGCGTTCACAGCCCGCGATTCTGGGCGACACGTTGTTCGTCGGTGACAGGGCGGGCAGGTTGTACGCTCTCGATCGGTTTACCGGTTGCATACGCGCGCACACGAAAGTGCTCAGTGGGATTCGTTCTGCACTAACCCTGGCGAAACTGAGTAATGGCAAGAGCTTGCTCATCTTTGCCGACTCCCTGGCAAGTATATTTGCGGTGGACCCCGACACTCTGGACATTGTCTGGCAGCAGCGCGCCGGCATCTTCGACTACTCGGTAGTTTCGGGCTCAATCACTTACTACGACGATCGTGTGTTCATACCGGTTTCATTATACGAAGTCGCTGCAGCCGGTAGCCCCAATCATATTTGTTGCAAATCCCACGGCGCCGTGATTGCCATGGATGCCACCAATGGGGATATCAACTGGACCTGGCACGCTACGGACGATGCGCTACCACAAGGTATAAACAGAGACGGTATTGAACGCTATGGTCCGTCCGGCGCTGCCGTTTGGTCGACGCCTGCCATAGATAAGAAACGCAATCGCATCTACTTCGGTACCGGGGAGAACCTCACCCACCCGGCAACCGACACCAGCGACGCGATTATTGCGCTGGACATCGACACGGGTCGCATGGCCTGGAAATACCAGGCGATAGCAGGAGACGTATGGAATGCTGCGTGTCTGAATGGCGGTGCGAATTGCCCGGAAAATGCGGGCGAGGATTTCGATTTCGGCGCCTCTGTCATCATCGCCGATCGAGCGGATGGCACACAAATATTGCTGGCCGGTCAGAAATCCGGCGAAGTGTTCGCCCTGAGTCCTGACCCGGAAGGCGTGGATGGCACCGTGTTGTGGCGCAACCGCATTAGCCAGGGCACTTCAAATGGCGGTATTCACTGGGGCATGGCACTTAGTGGCAACACGTTGTTCGTTCCGGTTGCCGATCCGGAGAGAAACAATGCCGGTTATACGCCGCGTCCGGGTCTGACGGCCATGGATATCAGCAATGGCGAAATTATCTGGCAGCGACCGGTTAAACGTAGTTGCGATTTCGACTACGCCAACAAACCGCTGGTTGGCCTGGAAAACACGCGTGCAGCGAAACCGCTTGATCCTGCCAAAAAATATGAGTGCTCATTCTTTTTCGGTCTGTCGGCGGCGGCCATCGCCACGTCCGAGCTGGTCTTCAGCAGCGGGCTGGATGGCAAAGTTCGTGCCTATGACGGCGTAACTGGCGACATTCTGTGGCAGACCGAAACCGCAAAGCACTTCGATGCAACGAATAGCGTTGAGGGTCACGGTGGCGCCATCGATGTTGCCGGCCAGGTAATGGCAGATGGCTGGCTCTACGTGCTGTCCGGCTACAGCATGTTCGGTCAGCTTCCAGGCAATATGCTGCTGGCTTACAGAGTCAACTCCGAGAAAGAGCGCGACGATAAATGAGGACACATATCGAAGACGTCGAGTAATTTCCATCGACAAGATCTCAGAATAGTTGACCAAAAAGACATGACTCATATATCATGTTTTTTGATTCGTGAATGTCAATACCTGTGGAAACGACGCTATGAACGAGCCTGTACCTGCCTGGAACTTCCTGAGTAACCACGCGCATACCCTGGTCTGCCTTGCGCAGAATCCCCACGCCCGCATGCGGGATGTGGCTGAGCAGGTCGGGATCACGGAGCGAGCGGCCATCCGTATCGTTTCCCACCTCGAGAATGCCGGAATTCTGACCCGACACAAAGAAGGTCGTCGCAACCGTTATGAAATTCACCAGCAAGAACATTTACGACATCCTTTGGAATCTCATTGCACCGTCGGCGGCCTGTTGTCTCTGGTATTAGCAGAAGATTGATGCGACTGACAAAAAACGTTATCTCTTCATCACATGAGAACAGACCGAAATTACTGCGATCGATCGACGAACACAATCTCACGACTAAGGAAGCCAAAACCAGGCAACCGATCATTGCATTGATGCTGGGTCTGGCGTGCCTGGTATTTCCTGTCTCAGTTCTCGCAGCAGAAGAACGGACACTGGAGTTGGTAGAACACTGGGTCGGCATCGTTGCGCTATTGTTATTCGCGACGGCCTACGTGCTGGTGATACTTGAAGAGTTCACGCACCTCAGGAAATCCAAACCCGTACTGCTCGCGGCCGGGCTCATTTGGGCATTGGTTGCTTACGAATATGCCAGCCATAACCTGGTCCATGCAGCAGAAGCGGCGGTTGAAGTCTTCCTTATGGAGTTCGTGGAGCTCTTCCTGTTCTTGCTTGTAGCCATGACTTACGTCAATGCAATGAGCGAAAGAAACACGTTTGAAGCATTGCGCTCATGGCTCATCAACAAAAAGTATGGCTACCGACGCCTGTTTTGGACCACGGGTCTGATCACATTTTTTCTATCACCAATTATTGACAACCTTACTGCTGCGTTAGTCATGTGCGCGGTTGCACTCGCCGTTGGCAAAGACAATCGCCGTTTCGCTGCGCTGAGTTGTATCAACATCGTCGTCGCTGCGAATGCCGGAGGCGCGTTCAGCCCGTTCGGTGATATTACGACGTTGATGGTCTGGCAAAGCGGGTTGGTCGAATTCGGGGCTTTCTTCGCGCTCTTTCTTCCATCTGCGTAGTCAACTACCTTGTGCCAGCGATATTGATGTCTTTTGCAGTGCCGAGCGAGGTTCCGAAGATTGACGATCAGGGCCCAGTCACCCTGAAGCGCGGCGCGAAAAGTCATCATTTTCCTGTTTGGCTGTACGATCGCCACGGCCGTTTCGTTCCACAATTTCCTGCACCTGCCACCGTTCCTGGGCATGATGACGGGTCTTGCTTATCTCAAGATATACGGCTACTACCTGCAGAGAACTCACGTAACTGCTGCGACTGATGAAGCCAGCTACGGTGTTGCGGGTGACATAACCGCATTCGATAGTTATCAGGGAGCTTGCTCGTGCGGAGTGGGACACCCTGATGTTCTTCTTCGGTGTCATCATGTGTGTCGGCGGGCTTGGTTTCATCGGCTATCTCGACCTGGTATCACAATATCTCTACCTTGAACTCGGCTCGACGACGGCGAACATCCTGGTCGGATTCTTCTCGGCAATCGTCGACAACATACCGGTCATGGTTGCGGTACTGCAGATGAATCCCGCAAATGGATCTCAATCAGTGGCTTCTTGTGACACTGACAGCCGGTGTTGGCGGCAGCATGTTGTCGGTTGGCTCCGCCGCCGGCGTTGCGTTGATGGGCCAGGCGCGTGGTATTTACACGTTCTTTGGCCATCTGAAGTGGGCACCGGCAATTATGCTCGGTTACGCACTCAGTATTTGGGTACACCTGTTAATAAACGGGCGTTTTGTCGGCGTTGCAGTTCAGTAGGAAGTTTATTCACCGCCACCACCGGGGCACGGTCAACAGCGGGCGATGAGTCGAAACTAGGCGGACGCCTGCCGCACGCGGCTGGAGCCGAGCAACATTGTCAAAAGAGACCCAACCGTGCCGTGCGCCTCCAGGGGATGCCGCAGCGGTTTATTCATGTTGATTCGATAGCGGTTACGGCGGCCCTCGCGTTGCTTTGTAAGTACCTCGGCTTCTTCGAGGTGCTTAACAATACGTATAACCGCACGTTCGGTGATTCCAACCTTATCTGCGACGTCTCTCATTCGCGCTGCCGGGTCTTCCGCCAGGCACACCAAAACATGTGCGTAGTTGCTGAGGAACGTCCACGGCCGGTCAATTTCTTGCTTTTCTGACATTGCTGGCAAGTTACCGCAACTACTGAAATATCTCTACGAATTCATCACTTTAATATACTGAAATATGTAACCGGACAGTAATAACCTGTCTTTATTCTCATGATTATGATAGCATTGTACGGACGAGCAAACAGCAGCTCGCTATCGCCGAGGAGGCTCATCATGCATCGGTTCAAGAACATCTTGTGCGTCGTCAATCCAGACGAAAAAGCGTCTGCGGTCGTGAAACGCGCACGTGAGTTAGCTACTTTGCAAGGAACCAGCCTGGACCCTGGTTCACGTTGTTCGGGACGGCTACCCGGCGCTTGCTGAATCAGCAGGGGAGCGACCGATTGAAGATCATGAATTGACTGGAGAGTTGGTGAGTCGGCCGCTGTACGGCAATCCAGCCGAAGAAATCGTAAAACAAGCGTTGCGTGGCGGACATGATTTGCTTATCAAGCCGGTCGCGGGTGCCAAAAATCAGCCGACTACCCTGGATGCAACTGACAAATTTCTTCTGCGGCAGTGTCCATGCCCCGTCTGGCTTTTTAAACCGTTGAAACGTTCCAGCCAGGAGCGAATCCTGGTTGCACTGGATTCTGATATGGACGGCGTTAATGAGAACCTCAACGAACTGGTCCTGGATTTTTCAACTTCTCTTGGCGTCGAAGACAAAACGGAATTGCATGTCGTGTCCTCATGGGGAGTTAGTGGCGAGGAAGCGATGCGCTCGAGGGTGGGAACATTGGCAATCCGCCGGTTGGTCGCAGGCATGCGCAGAGCGAACATGAAATGGCTGCGTGGTCTCACAGAACCGTACATTCGCCGCGGGGCCAAACTTCGTATGCACCTGGAAAAAGGCAAGCACAACGATGCAATTCTGGCTGAGGCCAAAAGAAGGCGCCCTGACCTTATTGTCATGGGTGACACCGGACCGGTAGGGATAGCGGGACTTATCTTTGGAACGGCGGCAGAGCGGATCTTTTCACGAGTTAACTGTTCCGTATTAGCAATTAAACCCAAGGGCTTTGTAAGCATCGTTGATGCCTGAGAAATTAGTGACAACAACAGCATTACTTGCCGGGACTACAGACTTACACCACCAGGCACCTCGGACGTGCACTGATTGGTCTTGACCGAATCGCACTCTCTCTCCACAGAGGCAGTCGCCACCTATGTCGAACCATTCAGTCAAACCGCACGTCATGTCCAACCCGCCAACGGCCGCAATATCCAATCACAACCCCATAGACAGGCCGTTGGTGGGAAGGGCGCTTTCAAAATGGCATTGTGGACCAATCAGGTTTACCAGGCCTGACAAACTGCCGGAACCTGGTGGACTCAGCAAAACGAAAATAACGCCGGTCGAAACGCAATGACACCACGTCGTCAGCGAATGCTCGCCGTGGGCCTCGTCCTTCTCGGTCTGTCGATCACAACCGCGTTAACACTAACAGCGTTCAGCGACAACATGATGTTCTACATTGAGCTGTCGGATGTATCCGAGGGCAATGTGCCAAGTGACCGAGACTATCGTGTCGGCGGACTCGTAACGCCGGGAAGTGTGCAGCGAGAGACGGGCGATCTGACAGTGACATTCACGTTACATGACCTGCAGCATAGCCTGGATGTCCGTCACTCCGGCATCCTTCCCGATCTTTTCCGTGAGGGCCAGGGAATCATTGCGCACGGCAGGTTGGACGAAACCGGTGTATTCGTAGCGCACACCGTGCTGGCGAAGCACGATGAAAACTACATGCCGCCGGAAGTCGCAGAGTCACTCAAGAAAAACGGCTATGAGCCCCGCAAGTCGCTGTGATATGTCGGCCCGCATGACAAGCCCTATTGCTCTCGGTCACCACTCAGGGGAGAAGACGATTTCGAAGCGACACAGACCATCGCACGCTGCGCTGGAGAGAGAACTGCTAAACGGACCGTCCCGGTTATGGTTCGGCATAGTGGTATTGCTGAATACCCTGATAATTGGCGCCCTGTTTTACGACCTGGTCACCAAGGTCGTTTCCTAGGTGACGCCACTCTAAAGTCCGGTGCGCGCTCAGGATGCCATTCGTGAACACCGTATCGGGTGTGCCGGTCGTTGTTGAGAGCTGCTATTTTCCTTCTTTTTTCTCCCCGGAGTCGAAGGCTTGCCGTACTCGATCCTGTACGCGATCTGCCACAGCACGGACTCCCTTGAGCCACTTCCTTGCCCAGGCGAACTCAAGCGCAAGAATGGTCAGTCCAAGTATGATCGTCAGCATTCCCGGGGCCGGCAATGCGAGCATCAGAACGCCCAACAGAACAATGGTCATGCCAACAACAAGAATAACCACTCGTCGTGCCTCTCGATACGTCAGGAACAGCAGCTCTTCGAGATCGTCGACAAGTGGCGATACAAGTTTTGCGGTGTCGAGTGGCGCCGAGAATGCGGAAGCCAGAATTCCAACACCCAGGATGCCACAGATTATTGCCAGCGATACGAAACCCGGAATTTCGTAGTGCACCGACAACATCAGTTGCACCCCGGCAAAAGCCAGGAGAAATACGAGACTCATTTTAAGAAAACGAAATTTGTGCATCATGCCCGCAACGGCAAAGTAGAGCGAGCGGAGCCCCAGAACCGCGAAAATGTTTGAGGTGAAAATCAAAAATGGATCGCGGGTCACTGAAAATACCGCCGGGATTGAATCAATGGCGAAAATAACATTGCTGGTTCCCACCAACAGCAAGGTCAAAAACAGTGGTGTCGCAGCACGTAATCCGCTTTCATTGACAAAGAATCTATTGCCGTAAAGCTCGTTTCTAATCGGCCAGCGGCGACGTGCTAGACGTACTGCGATATTTTGATCGGGCCGAAGGTTGTCGTGCCTGATGACTAACATTTTGGCGGCAGATACGATCAATAGCCCACCGAGCAAATACGCGATCCATTCAGACCAATCAATCAACGCAACGCCCGAGGCGATCATGACGCCGCGGAGCGCAACGGCCCCAAGAATGCCCCAGAACAGCACTCGATGCTGTTCCGACAAAGGTATCCTGAAGTACGCGAATACCATTGCGATGATGAAAATATTGTCCACGGACAATGACTTCTCAAGAAGAAAAGCGGCAAAAAACTGGACCGCCGCCGCCCGTCCCGATAAATCATGCGACGGGATGTCCGTCCAGCCGAACCAATTATTGTCGTAGAGATAAAATACGAAGATATTGAAGACCAGAGCGAGAACAACCCACACTCCGGTCCATGCGAGCGATTCCTGAATGCTGATCGAATGCCGTTTGCGAGGAAACACGCCGAGGTCGATCACTACCATCATCAGCACGAAAACAAAAAAACCGATCCATACAACAAACACCAGACGCTCCAATCATGATATCGCTATCATATATTACACACTACGTTCGCTTTGCGCAGTTAGTTGGGGGTTGTAGCAATTGCTTGCGGTAGGAACCGATGGAAGGCTGCCGCTCGTTAATTACCTGAGCTAAGGCATGCCCCGCGACAGCAGCCGGGTTCCAGCGATTTCACTGCGCAAAATAGAAGACACTTTCTTTGCGTGCATCGGGCGGCTAATCAAAAAGCCCTGTGCCAGGTCGCAATTGCAGCTGCGCAAGAATTCCAGCTGCGAAATTGTCTCAACGCCTTCGGCTGCGACCTCAATATCAAGACCACGGGCCATGGCGATCGCAGCACGCACAATACGCTGGTGACTACCGTTAACCTCGACATCCTGGATCAAAGACTGATCGAGAATAAAGCTGTCGATCACGCCAGTATCAAGGGAGCTGAATGAGACGTCGTTGGTGCCGAAATGGTCCAGCGACAAACGAACGCCAAGAGCGCGTAATCCATGCAGGGTTTCAAGTTCTGCAGAGCGCTGGCGAACGATGTCACCATCATTAATTTCAAATTCGATGCAGCCCGCATCCAGCGCCGTATCGTTAAGTGCTTTTGCCACTGCGTCAACAAGTCGTCCTTGTTTTAGCTGTTGCTGCGAAAGGTTCATCGAAACTGCGAGATCCGGAAGTTCGAACTGGTGCTGCCACGAAGCGAGCTGTCTGCACGCAGTGTTTATTATCCATTCGCCGGCAGAGTGAATCAGTCCGCTGGTTTCCAGGATCGTCAGGAACCTGGCTGGCGGCAGCAAGCCAAAGCGCGGGTGCTGCCAGCGTAAAAGTGCCTCAAGACCTATCAGCCGACCGGAGCTCACATCGATACGCGGCTGGTAGTGCAGTACAAACTCGTTGCGCACCAGGGC
>PVMK01182674.1_pt1 | contig 11983 bp, 10 predicted proteins | sample 1853481 | NCBI WGS metagenome assembly PVMK01 (sample SAMN08533507, study PRJNA380276) | Marine sediment metagenome, whole genome shotgun sequencing project. | reverse complement strand
TGTTATTTGGGTTTTGTGATTTGTAATTTCCATCAACTTCCGCCTCTTCATGTCAACAACGAGGACAAGTTAAATCCGCAATCTCCCCCTTTCCCGCCGGCTACAAGCTTGCCCTTTCACCCCGTTTGGTGTTATAGAAATAGGGTTGCGCAGTCCAGTGTGTCAATAGGAAGTCCCATGGAATTCGAAACGGTAATCGGCCTGGAAGTTCACGCCCAATTATTAACCAACAGCAAGATCTTTTGCGGTTGTTCCACCAAATTCGGGGCGGCCCCGAACACCCACACCTGCCCTGTTTGCCTTGGCATGCCAGGTGTGCTCCCGGTTCTCAACCGCACGGTGGTGGAGTACACCATACGGCTAGCCCTGGCCACCCACTGCAGCATTGCTCGCACCAGCCGGTTTGCTCGGAAAAACTATTTCTACCCGGACCTACCCAAAGGATATCAGATCTCACAGTACGATCTACCGGTGGCGGAGCATGGCTGGATAGACATCGAAATAAATGGTGAGAGCAAACGGATCGGAATAACTCGCATCCATCTCGAGGAAGACGCCGGCAAACTGATACACGACGAAACTCAACCATTCACCTATGTGGACTTCAACCGCACAGGAGTGCCTCTCATTGAAATCGTCAGCGAACCTGATCTGAGAACCCCGGAGGAGGCATCAACCTACTTGAAAAAGCTACGGGATATCGTCCGTTACTTGGACATCTGCGACGGAAATATGGAGGAGGGCAGCTTGCGCTGCGACGCCAATATTTCCTTACGTCCGGTGGGTTCAGAAAGCTTAGGCGTCAAGACCGAGCTGAAGAACATGAACTCCTTCCGTTTCGTGCAGCGGGCCCTTGAATATGAAATCAAAAGGCAGCGAGCAATTCTTGAACAGGGGGGCACAATTGTTCAGGAAACCCGGTTGTGGGACAGCGACAAAGGCGTCACTCATGGCATGCGCGGTAAGGAAGAAGCGCATGACTACCGGTACTTCCCAGATCCTGATTTGCTGCCGGTAGTGGTGAGCGCTGAGTGGATAGAGAATGTTAGGAGAGAGCTACCAGAGCTCCCTGAGGCCAAAAAGGCGCGGTTCATCCAAGAGTATGGGTTGCCGGAGCAGGATGGAGTTGTGCTCACGAGTAGCAAGGATCTTGCCGCCTACTTCGAGGCGTGTGTGGCTCGCTTTCCCCAAGCCAAGAAGGTGAGCAACTGGATCATGGCGGAACTGCTCAGGGAACTGAACCGCGACGATGGAGAAATCCACCAATGCCCTGTGACCCCAGAGGCACTGGCTGATCTTCTCAAAATGACAGCTGCGGACGTGATCAGTGGCAAGATTGCCAAGAGTGTTTTCGAGGAGATGTACGCCACCGGCAAACCCCCCGAAACTATCGTAGAGGAAAAGGGGCTCAAGCAGGTGACGGACGAAGGTGAAATTGGCAAGGTTATAGAGAGTGTATTGACTGCTCATCCCGACCAGGTTGAAGAATACCATGCTGGAAAAGATAAACTTTTGGGTTTTTTCGTCGGCCAGGTCATGAAGCAGACCCAAGGCAAAGCCAACCCCAAGCTAGTCAACGAAATCCTCAGGGAGAAATTGAAGGGTTGACCACAGTGATGTCACCTTTAAAACCCCCCCCTAACAAAGCCACACAGCCTTTCGAAATCTTTTAGATTGGAGTTGAGACCATATGATACCTACAATTGCTTGGCAAGACGACCATGTGGTCATGATAGACCAGCGTAAGCTTCCCTTCAAAGAAAGTTATGTGGTATGCAAGACACCAACTCAGGTTGTCGAGGCTATTCGTAAGATGGTGATCCGCGGCGCGCCTGCCATCGGGGTAGCCGCAGCCATGGGACTCGCCCTAGGCGGTCGTCGAATCAAGGCCCAAAACCGTGCCACGTTTGAACGTCACTTTCAGCGTATCTGTGAACAAATGGCCGGTGCCAGACCCACGGCCAGCAACCTTTTCTGGGCCATCGAGAGCATGCTCGAGGTACTAAAAGAACACCCGCAGGCATCGGTGGAGGAGTTAAAAAACCTGCTCCGTCGCAAGGCTGATCATCTTCTTGCCGAAGATCAGACCATTAATAAAGCAATCGGCCACCATGGCCAGATAGTGGTGCCGGACGGGGCAACCGTGCTCACCCATTGCAATGCCGGCGCTCTGGCCACAGCGGGCTACGGCACTGCACTGGGGGTTGTGCGGGCTGCGTGGGAAGAGGGCAAGAATATTCGGGTCCTTGCCGATGAAACCCGACCTTTCTTGCAAGGCAGCAGGCTCACAGCTTGGGAACTGCAACAGGATAATATCCCGGTGACCCTAATCACGGACAGCATGGCCGGCTATTTCATGAGTAAAGGGAAGGTGCAACTCGTCGTTGTGGGTGCTGACCGGGTCGCAGCCAATGGGGATATTGCCAACAAGATCGGCACCTATTCCCTGGCGGTTTTGGCCAAAGAAAACAAGGTGCCATTCTACGTTGCTGCGCCCTTGTCAACGGTGGATCTGTCAGTCGCCACCGGACAGGATATCCCCATTGAGGAGCGGGATCCTCGAGAGGTCACCCACAGCCTTGGCCATGCCATCGCTCCACCGGGTGTGAATGCCTGGAACCCGGCATTCGATGTTACCCCGAACCGATTTATTGCAGGAATCATCACTGAGAAGGGCATAGCTCGTAAGCCCTACAGGAAAGCACTGAAAGCCATGAAAAACGCGTAACGCATGGTGCATAGCGCAAGATAGAGAGTAAACGGTAAAGGGTAAACGGTGAACAGTTGCAGTACCATCCTCTAATCCGTTTACCGTTCACCGCTTACTGTTTACCAAGCGTTACGCGCTGACAAACAGGAGTGAAAACCATGGTGGAAAAAGCGAAGAAGATCTGGATCGACGGCAAATTTGTGGACTGGGATGACGCTAACGTCCACATCCTTACTCATACGCTACACTATGGCCTGGGGATTTTCGAGGGCATCCGCTGTTATGAGTGCGAGGACGGCCGCTCTGCAGTTTTTCGCCTGCCAGAACATGTGGAGCGTTTTTTCAATTCTGCCCATTCCATGTTCATGAAGATGCCTTTCAGCCAGGAAGAAATAACCCAGGCAATTCTGGACACCCTCCTGACCAATGAGCAGAAGGCCGCATATATTAGACCCCTTGCCTTCATTGGAGAGGGTGCCATGGGGCTTCATCCACAGGACAACCCCGTACGGGTTTCCATCGTCACCTGGCCCTGGGGAGCTTATCTCGGTGAAGAAGGCCTCACCAAGGGTATTCGGGCTAAGGTCTCATCTTTTACTCGACACCATCCCAACATCCTCATGACTAAAACCAAAACGTGTGGTAATTACGTTAACTCCATACTGGCCAAACTTGAGGTCACCACGGACGGCTACGATGAGGCCATCATGCTTGACCCGGATGGGTACATTGGCGAGGGAACCGGAGAGAATATTTTCATCGTTCGTAAAGGTGTGCTCAGAACTCCACCACTCACCTCCATCCTCCCCGGAATCACCCGGGATTGCGTAATCACAATCGCCAGGGACCTAGGCTTCGCAGTACAAGAGGAAAGGTTTTCTCGTGACGATCTCTATGCGGCCAACGAGGCCTTCTTTACTGGAACCGCAGCGGAAATCACACCAATTCGTGAGGTTGATAACCGCACCATTGGTGAGGGATTACCTGGACCTCTGACCAGAACACTGCAAGACAGCTTCTTCCAGATAGTTAAGGGTAGTAAGACTGAATATCAACACTGGTTGACTTATTTGTAGGGCTTGCTAAATCCGATGGGGGGACCAGTATGTATATTGACGATCTCTATGATCTGATTCCAGAGTTAATGTGCACTGAAGGGTGCTATGAGTGCTGCAAAAACTTCGGTGTGCCTTCCAGAACCAAGGTGGAGGATGAACGGATAAAAACGTTTTTTCGAGAACATTCCATGCAAGCAGGTGAGGCCAAGGGCCACACCTGCCCTTACCTTGATGAAAGCCTTTCAGAAGGTGGCTGCTCAATCTACCCTGTCAGGCCGCTCATATGTCGTCTCTACGGCACATCTCCCAACTATTCGTGCAAGATGGGAGTCAAGCCGTTGAACCTTTTACACGAAGATGCAGAGGAGGATATCTTCTACCTTTACAGAAAGAACTTTTTCTAACATTTTTTATTCTAATCTGTATTGAGGTTCATCTCCAACCTTACCCACTAAAGCAAGCGACCCGCCGCAACTTTCACAAACATGGATAGTACTCAGCAGCTTCACCTCGGTATTGGCAGGATCTTCCAGGGAAATCAACTCGGCGGGAAGATGAAGGGATATTCCACATTGCAGACACATGCATTCCATTTCTTCACTCATGACATCACCTCTCCACCCTAGCTTTCCGGCTCTTAGCCTCAGAGAAAATACCCAGAAAAACAAGTTCTGGCAAGAGAAAGATGATTTATTGTGGCTAGCAGCCGAGAAGGTAATTATATTCTTTAACTAACGACAGACTAATTAGTGCTCATCCGAAAACGAATGTTTTCAGATGAGCGCGATCAGCTATCAGCGCTCAGCCATCAGCAAAAACATTTAAATACAACATATTAAACTGACAGCTGATCTATTCGGTGCGGCTTCAGTAATGCAGGATTATCCTGCACACAAATTTCCATTGGACGCCTGGGCATCGTCACTAGGAGAGGGAACCCAGGACGTGCAGAAGTTGATTATCTTCAGGGAAATTATGAAGAAGGGTTAAAGGATTGTGGATTGCGAATTTAACTCGGCCTCGTTCTTGATATGGAGGGGTGGGAGTTGATGGAAATTACAAATCACAAAACCCAAATAACAAACAAATAACAATGACCCAAATTCAAAATCCCAAACCTTCACATCATCTTAAAAAAGAGAATTTCAAATATGTTTGGGTCATTGAATATTGGAATTTGAGATTTATTTGTAATTTGGTGCTTGGAATTTGGGATTTCCTGGACTCCAGTGCTCCAAATTCCGGTCGTAACAAATCTAAGATTATCTTTTGTCTTCCCCTAGGGGCTGCCATTCCTGAAGCAGCCGAACTAACAAGTGCACTCCCATACCTGTGGCTCCCTTGGGAACCAAAGGTTTCCCTTTCTCCTCCCAGGCGCAGCCGGCAATATCCAGGTGAGCCCACGGCACTCCTTCTGGGACGAACTGCTTCAAAAAAATCGCTGCTGTAATCGCTCCAGCTTTGCGGCCATCTACGTTTTTCAAATCGGCAACGTCACTTTTCATGAGCTTAAAGTAACTATCCCACAAAGGTAGGGGCCACACCTTTTCACCGCTCTCTTCCCCCGCGGCCTGTAGCCTGGCCAATAATTCATCGTCGGTACCCATGAGTCCGGCAACATCGTCGCCCAGTGCCACAATACATGCCCCGGTGAGAGTGGCGAGATCAACTATGGCCTGAGGCTCATAACGTCCGGCATAAGTGAGGGCATCAGCCAGAATCATACGCCCCTCGGCATCCGTATTTATTACCTCGATATTCAGCCCGCTCAATGAGTGGATCACATCTCCTGGTTTATAGGCTTTGCCGCTGGGGAGGTTTTCAGTAAAGGGAATAAGGCCAACCACCCTCAGCGGTAATCTTAGAGCAGCAACCACTTGAATGGCGCCGATGACCGCGGCAGCTCCTGCCATATCGTGTTTCATCCTGTCCATGTCTTTTGACGGCTTTATGGAGATGCCGCCACTATCAAAAGTGATCCCCTTGCCAACCAGGACCACCGGTGGCTCGTCATCCTTTGATGGCTGATAATCCAGCGCCACCATAAGGCCTGGTTCATCACTGCCTTGCGCCACAGCTAAAAACGCACCCATCCCTAATTTTTCAGCCTCTTCCTTTTCGATAAGATGGAAGTTCACCCCAGCCTGCTCCGCCACCTCTCCCACTCTCTCCGCTAAAATAGTGGGGGTAGCCAGATTTGGGGGCAAGGTGACTAGATCCCGAGCCAGATAAATTCCGCTGGCCATGGCCTTGGCCCGGTCTACTCGAGCAGCCAGTTGTTTTGAATCCTTCTGTGAAAGAATAATAAGCGAGTCAAAGTCCTTGATGTTGTCAAGATCTCTGGTTCTCAGTTCAGTGAATTGATATAGACCCAGCATCCCACCTAATACGCATGCTTCAGCCGTATCCTCAAGATCAAGAGGAAATTTACTATCGAAAGGAATGGGCAGGACTGCCCGGGGCTGACGCCGATCCCTCAGAGTTCTCAGAGATTGGGCCGCTGCTTCCCGGAGAGCGTGAACGCTGAACTCTTCCCGTTTACCCAAACCCATGAGAAGAATCCGTTTTGTCGCCATAGAGCCCTGACTATAGAGGAGAAAGTGCTCTAAGTGTTCTCCGCGAAAATCACCAGCCTCTATCACCTGACCAATAATGGAGCCGGCAGCATCGTTCACTGCGGCCGTAGTCTCAAGCAGCCTGTCATCCTGCTCAAAGTGAAATAGGACCAGCGCCTCCGCTTCCACAGCGGTGAAATCGCCCTTCTGCAATGTTATTTCCATCAGCAACTCCTTTTTTTAGCAAAGCGCAAAGCGCATAGGGCATAGCGTATAAAAAAGGTAATAGGCAGAGATTGGCGTCGGATGAACCCGCTACGCGGAACCATCCGACCTACCACTGGCTTATTTTTTTTCTGTGGGAAACAATTCAAGAAGCAACGGATCCAGGGTGTAATCGGGATCCAGCTTCCGTAATTCCTTCACCGCATTCCACGATTCACCGACCTCATCCGACTTGGCCGCTGCCAATGCCAAACAATGCCAACTATCCGCATCATCCGGCTCTAAGGGTGGTGGCCCGACGACACGAGACGATGGCCTCGTGGTAGTGCTCTTGATTGAAGTACGCCAAACCAAGCCCACGATGGTTTTCACCGCAGTCAGGCTCAATGTCCACTGCCCGGAGAAAGGCTTGCTCCGCTCGGAGGTATTCTTCTAACTGCATATACGACCAACCCAGGTTGTAAAAGAGATGCCCTTTCTCCATACCGAGATCCACCGCCCGGAGGTATTGCGCAATCTCGTCGGGGTGGAGACCAGCTGACCGTAGGCGTAGCCCAGGTGATAATGGGCGAGCGCGTTTATCCGGCTCCTGGCTGAGCACCTGCAAAGTGCTGCTCGATCGCCTCCTCGAAACGGCCTATGTCTGAGCGGCAGGTCAGCGTACTCTGGGCATATCCAGCGCTCGTCTGTATAAGTTTTTTTCAGCTGTGAGGCTCTGACAGCCCGGAGACAATAATAGGGAGGAAAACATAAGCAAAAGTGGCAGCACTAGGGAAACAGTGCCTCTACGTTTACCGAGGTTCATTTTCTGCCCCCTTGTATTGATTTCAGATTTCAGCTTGGTAGAAGTCTAATCTATAGAACCTGCAATCTGTAAAATACTGCAAAGTTAATGCCCAAATGTTATCTATTGACAGGGATTGGTTTGCCCGTTTAGTATCACTTTTTGTGTCCGCCAATGCAAGAAACTATACATTTAGGAATTCTCTTAAGATTGGTAATTCCTGAGTTACTTACTTGAGGGTATACCAGTGAAAGATTTCTTCTATCCAGAAAGCGTTGCAGTTGTCGGTGTTTCTCCCTCTCCTACGAACCTGGCCCGCGTCATTGTCTACCATCTTGTCGAATTCCACTATACCGGCAGGATTTATCTAGTGGGTCCCAAGGGTGGCTCTTTCATGGGTCACAAGATCTACCCCACCATTGTCGATATACCCGACCGGGTGGATCTTGCCGCAATCCTCACCCCGGCAGCAACCTTACCTGAAATCATTGACTCCTGCGGCCAGAAGGGCATCAAGCGGGTTGTGATCGAATCTGCCGGCTTCAGTGAATTGGGAGATGAGCGCAGAAACCTGGAAGAGCAGGTGGTTGCAGCAGCCCATGAGCATAGCATCCGCTTCATTGGCCCCAACTGTATCGGTATAATCAATAAAGAAAACGGCCTGGCAATTCCTTTTATGCCGTTTCGCGATACTTTCAACCTGGGCTCCTTTTCCATTATCTCCCAGAGTGGTGGAGTGGGTGGGGCCTTGCTTAACACCCTCACAGGTGAACATCTTGGATTTAACAAGTTCGCCTCCGTTGGCAACAAATTGGACACTGATGAAAACGACCTTCTGGAGTACTTTCTGGAAGATAAAGGTACGGAGACGATATTTCTTTATTTGGAAGGGATTGCCGACGGCCGTCGTCTGATGAAAATAGCCTCTCGCTCCAAGAAACCAATTCTTGTGCACAAGTCAAACACCAGCCAGGCAAGCACTCGAATCGCCCGCTCTCACACCGGTTCTCTCTCGGCCTCAGAAGAAGTGGTCAATGCAGCATTTCGACAATGCGGCATCCAGCGGGTCACTGACATGGGCTCCACCATTCTAGCCCTCAAGGCCCACAGCCTACCTCCTATGCGCGGCAATCGACTGGCGGTTGTTTCCCGCTCAGGTGGCCACGCTGTCGTTGCCGCCGACGCTGCGACCAAACATGACTTCGTCCTCCAGCCCTTTCCAGCTGATTTTCTCCGGATGGTGGAAAAGCGGCTGCGCGCCGGGGTGATTCGACTCGATAACCCTATGGACCTTGGTGACCTTTTTGATTTTGAACTGTTTCAGCAGATCGTCAGTGACACCTTGGCTCGTGCCGACATTGATGGGATGCTGGTTGTAGTTAACTACAACGGGGTATTTTTCCCGGATGACAGCCGAAGGCTCGTGAAATCCATCAAGGAGGCCTGTCTAGAACTTCAGAAACCCGTGGCTCTCTGCGTGGTAACTAGTGACGAGGAGTGGCGGTTGAACCGTCGTAATCACCCGGGCTTTCCCATGTTCACAGACCCAGAAGAGGCGGCACAGGCGCTGGCCATTTCCAGGGACTTTTCCACCCGTCGACTCTCCACTTTTGCCGAGGCCGAAACCTTCGCGGTCGACAAACAAAAACCGCTCGCTATTCTGACCGCGGCCAAAGCCCGCCAGGCCCGGCAACTTACCACGGATGAGGCTTTTCAGATTCTTTCTTGCTACTCCATTCCCGTAGCCCCCTGGGCCAAAGTGAGTGATGCTCGAGAGGCCTCGGCTCAAGCGGCAGCATTGGGCTTTCCTGTGGCCGTGAAAGTAATGGGGGAACAATTTGTCCACAAGTCCGACGTGGGCGGAGTACTGCTTGATCTCAAGTCCGAGGCTGAAGTGGGGGAGGCCTACGAACGGTTGACAACCCTGATAGAGAAAACTGATCCTGGAGTAAAAGAACGGTCTATTTTGGTGCAAAGGATGATCTCGGAGGGACACGAAGTCTTAGTGGGCGGCAAGCAGGATTCCACCTTTGGCCCGATAGTTCTTGTAGGTCTTGGTGGCGTGTACGTGGAGGTCTTCGGAGATGTGGCACTCCGCGTTGCACCTGTGAGTGCAGTGGAGGCTCGGAAAATGTTTGCTGAAATTCGCGGCGGCAAGCTACTAGAGGGTGTAAGAGGACAGCCGCCAGCCGACCTCGAAACGCTCGTAGAAATAAGCCAGCGCATCTCTCAACTCATGTGCGATCTGCCTCAGATCCAGGAGTTGGATCTTAATCCCATCAAAGTCTTACCACAGGGCCAGGGATGTTTCGCAGTTGATTGTCGGATGATCCTCGCGTAGGTACCAGGTGTCAGGTGTAATCCAGTTACCAGGTGTCAGGTTTCAGGTGTCAGGAAAGCAAAAAAAATTGCATACTGAAACCTGAACACTGAACACTGAAACCTCCTAGTCGACCTTCCGAAGTATCAGATCATCGCCTTGCCGGAGAACCTGAAAAACATCACCCTTTTGGAAGCCGAGTTTCTCCAAGAGCAGTGAGCGGGTCAAGGTGATGCTGCCACTTTGGCCAATACTTCTCCTATAGCCCATATCAACAACTTTGGCCGCTGACCTATTCTTTGCCTTTGGCATCTCGAACTGTGGAATTTCACCAAGCTGTCGGAGGCCTCGCACATACAGGTCCTGTACCTGGCTTTTCAGCTCGATCCCGAAGATTCGTTGGACTTCTTCCAGTGATTTCCCTTTCTGTACCTCCAGTGCCACCATCTTGGGGTCCACAGGAGGGCTGCTACCAGCGGCCATAAATATATCCTCCGCAAATAGAGATGCCTCGGCAGTAATGCTGAAAAATAGGTTTGGAAGGTAGGTGTGTCGCCTGCTCTCGTAAACTGTATATATTGTAACGGTATTTGATATGATGTCAATGGAGGAAAATACTGAGTCTTTCTTGTTACCGCAAAATTTGCTATGGTTGTCCAATAATATCAAATCTATGGGGTACCATGACCAATTTTCCTCTGTCTTGATAGTGTCACCACCAGCCCATACAGGGAGAATAGGGATATGATCTCTTCACTCATCAGGGTAAACTCACGGCAATATCTGGGGCTACTGCTGGCTGTCTCATTCTGTTTCATCCCAGCGTGCGCTAATTGGCCATCGAAGAAATCTAACGATGTCAAGAAGTTGCAGCAGACCCTGGCAAAACGTGAAGACAACATTGCGAAACTTCAGTTGCGATTGCTGGAGCGGGATGCGCAAATCAAGCAACTCGAGGAGCGCTTGAACTCGCAGCAGGAAATGTTGGATGAGGCCATTCAGGAAGTGGTCAGGGCTAAAGCCAAGCTTCGCAGTTTAGAAAGCAAGGCAGAGGCTGCTTCAGGAATTGCGGAGGCTGAAATTGCCGTAAAGGCCTTAAAAGCTCAGTTGGCGGGTCAGACACCAAATCCAGAACTTATCAAGGCTCAAGAGCTATTGAAGATGAGCGCTCAGGAGTTCAAGAAAGGAGAACTACGGGGGCGCCGTTTACCTCACCAGTCAGGCCAAGGGTCACATCAGGGCCGGCCAGATACGACTTGAGGGCCGAGAAAAGGTAGCACCCATTAAGCGTTTACCACCCTTTAAGGGGGAGGTATTTTTTGCCCTGCCGCTGCCGCTCCAAGTGCTGAGAACCAGTAATCTCAGGACGCAACCCGATCGCGACAGCAAGGTCATCACCACCTTGGAGAAAGGAACTCCGCTCATTGGCTATTCACATAAGGACAAGTGGGTGCGGGTGACCAGCGAGGATGGCACCAATGGCTGGGTCTTCCAGACTCTCATAGGTGGTCGTTAAGGGGTCTATTGAAGCTCCCTGCAGTCCGCCGGAGGCGGACTACGGGGAATGCATTCGCGGGAGCATTGTCAACGGCCGCGAGTCACAGTCTTACCTTTTGGTTTCGATTTTTGCCTGTTTTTCTTCGGAGTTTTCCCGGCGAGAACCACCTGGTTGCGTCCACTCTCCTTGGCTTGGTAGAGAGCGGCATCAGCAAGTCTAATGATGGCCTGAGGATTGTCACCATCCTTGGGATATGAGGCAACGCCTACACTTACCGTAACCTTTATTGGTTCCCCATCGCCAACAAAATTTTCCTTGACTACCTTTTTTCGAATCCGCTCCGCCGCCTTCACTCCATCTTTCGGACCAATCTCCGGTAATAATAGTATGAATTCCTCTCCACCATAGCGCGCAACATAATCACAGCTGCGGACAGATTTCTTGAAAACTGAAGCCAGTCTGCTGAGTACTTCGTCACCCGCTAGATGACCATAGGTGTCGTTGTATTCCTTGAAAGCATCGATATCGATGACCAGCACGGCAAAATCGTGTTTGTGCCGCTTGGAGCGGGCCACCTCATTGTCCAGAGTTTCCATCAAGTGTTTACGATTATACAGTCCAGTCAGACTATCGGTTATGGAGAGCTCGTGGAGTTCCTTGTTCTTCTTGCGGAGAGTCTTGTTGATGGCAGCCAGTTCTTCTCGTCCCTGACGCAACCGTGCTACCATGTCGTTGAAGACCTCAGTGAGATAGCCCACCTCACTGCGGCTGAGAACGGGAAGATCCACCTCCAAATCGCCCGCGGCCACCTTAGAAGCACCCCCGGTGAGACG
>PVMK01181062.1_pt1 | contig 11983 bp, 12 predicted proteins | sample 1853481 | NCBI WGS metagenome assembly PVMK01 (sample SAMN08533507, study PRJNA380276) | Marine sediment metagenome, whole genome shotgun sequencing project. | reverse complement strand
CGCACAAGCGAGGCTCATCGCTTGTGCGTAATCAGATCGGAAGAGCGTCGTGTAGCCAAGGCCATTGCTTTGGCTTCAATGGCCATTACTTTAGCTTCTTGTGTATAAAGTCGCACGGCATCTTCTATCTCCGCAAGATTCATTTCTTCCATCACGACTTCCATATGCTGCATCGTCTCTTCCAGCACTTTACTATTTAACTCAAGCACTCTTTCTATTTCTACATCAATTTGTAAATCCTTCATTACTTCCGACACTCTCGCCAAATGTTCTTCAATGTCAATAAGGTCTAGCTGTTCAAGTGCCATCCTCTCTTCTGCAAGATGCATTGCGTCTTCCATCAATGGCCTTAAATCTTTCATATAAAGCATTTGTTGCTCTACCATATCTTCACGCAATCGTTCAACTTCTTGCCACTCCTTAGTAGCTTTAAGTCCTTCCATGGCTTTGTCATAGGCTTCTGCACGCTTTTTCAACTCTTTAGGATCTATAGTATCTGATTCTACTAGTTGTTGGGCTTGAGTAAATTTATTAAAGGCGAGCTCTTTGTCAACATCTTTCAGCACAGGAATTTTTGGGATATTAAAAGAAGGAACTACCATTGCCATAACTGCACGATCACCAACCATATCTGAGATGTCCTGACCAGGGGCATGAGATTGGGCGCCGTAATACATTGATAAGGTAATGGCTATGACAAATAGCATACTTGCCAGAAGTTTGTTGTTGTTATTGGATTGATTTTTCATGATACGTTGTATTCTTTTGAGTGTTAGTTTATTGTTTGAGGCAAATGACATGACAAACTGTTGCCTTTTAATGGCATAGTTAAAGACGCCGGCAAGGGTTTGCGCATAATCCAGTGAAGATATGCCCAATGATATAGCTGTATCATCGCAGGCATGCTCCCGCTCATCTCTAATTGCCTTGGAGATGATCCACATAAACGGATTAAAGACATAAATTACTTCAACAAAAGACTGGATTATGTTTACTAAAAAATCATGTCTTTTGATATGACTTAATTCATGTAATAATATAGCCTCTACCTGATCGTTTGATAAACCATTTATCAAGCCAATAGGTAGTAAAATAATTGGTTTTAGATGGCCGATTACGCTAGGTACCAATATTTCTTTGGTCTGGACTAATTGAACTATCTTATTGATATTTAATCGTTCTTTAACTCGCTCAAATAAATCCATTACTTCCTTCGGGACAGGCAGATGATTTGCTCTTGTTAACTGCCTTACTTGCCATAAGTTAATCGTCAACTTTATAAAGAGAGCTATGATACCCATCCACCATAGCATTACAATATATGGTAATACATGCTGGATATTACTTGACCAATAATTAACAACAGAAGTAGTTGTAGCGGTTAATTGTCCTGCTCCTAACAAGATTTCAGTAAATCCAGCATCAGGATTTGTGCCCTCGTTGATGTTAGGCTCTAATATTTGATTAGAAAATGTGAAAATATTAGCTACTAATACCATGAGCATAACGCTTACAAACAGCCAATACCTAAGTGTTGAATATCTTGCTCCAACTATTCGTGAAACTACTAATATTACAACTACGCCTATTATTCCCTGCCATAAAGAGTGTAAGAGCGTAAAGCCAATTTGCTCAGATAGTGAAGAAAAAAACAAGTCTTTCATTTTTTCTCTTTTTCTAGTTTATCTAAATAAGCTCTTATTTCTTCAAGTTCTGCTTTAGAAGTCTTAGCAGATCCTAACGCTTGCATTACCAAATCTTTTGCAGAGCCATGAAATGCCGTTTGCACCATTTTGTTAACCAAGCCATCCTGAGTCTGTTGTTGTGATTCAACCGCATCATATAGATGGGTCTTGCCAAGCTTACTACGGGTTAACATGCCTTTTTCATACATAATCTGCATAATCTTTAAGGTAGTAGTATAGCCAATATCCCTATTCCTCTTTATTTGGTCATGTATCTGGCGCACAGTTAGAGCACCTTGCTGCCATATTAGGGCCAAGACTTCTAGTTCACTATCGGTTGGTTTTATATTCATCTACGAAATATTTCGTAACAATTTTATTGCATAATTTTTACTATTCCAAATTATCTACGATATATTTCGTACAAAGGTTTTGCCTGGAGAAAAAATAATTCGTTATTTTTCAGGTTAAAACCTGTCAATTATGAGGAAAACAAGCGCCATTTTATTTATCCTATTAATACCAGTCTTAGTTTTTGGGCAACAAACCGGTGAAGAATTAGTAGCTGCATCAATTAAATTTCATGACCCCGAAAATAATTGGTCTAAAACCAAAGCCATTTTTAATTTTTCAGATACCCGGCCGGGCAAAGAAGCAAGACCTGCTACCCTCTACCTTAACAACACCAACGGCACACTGTGTATAATGCGCCTGCAAGATGGTGCCGAGGTTACCCGTCATACAGAGAATGATATTTGCAGCTATGATGTAAATGGCAATTCCCAGCCTTCTGCAGAAGAAATTGAAAAGTTTAGCCTCAACGAAAAAAGGTCTCTAATGCTAAGAAACTACTACTTGTATCTGTGGGGGTTACCGATGAAGCTTACGGATCCTGGTACCAGGATTGACCCAACTATTTATGATAAAGAATTTAATGGCAAGCCCGCAAGAGCTGCCAAAGTAACATACGATTCAGAAGTTGGCAGTGACACCTGGTATTTTTATTTTGATCCTGAAACCAATGAAATGTTCGGTTATCAGTTTTTTCATGATGAAGACAAAGGTGATGGCGAGTACATATTACTTTCTGACATTATGGAATTAAATGGTATGAAAATTCCCAAAAACAGGGCCTGGTATACTAACCCAGATTCTACCCTGCTGGGTACAGATCATCTGCTAAATACTGCTGCCTTGGTTCACAGTCATTAAAATCAAAATTGTGAAGATTTAATAAATAATTGAACAAAATCCGACAATTAAGTATCTTTAGCATCAGTAACTACAATCTTTATTATGAAGAAAGTTAATCTTTCTAAAATTGGTCTAATTATACTGGTCTCGCTGATTGGCTATATCATTTTGCTGATATTAATTGTCCATTTTGAAAAAGAGAGCCCCGAATCCGGAATTAAAACACTCTATGACGCGGTTTGGTGGTCAACTGTTACCTTGACATCGGTGGGATATGGCGATTTAGTACCCACTACCAGCGCCGGTAAATTAGTAGGCTTTGTATTTCTATTCGGCAGTCTTACCATCTTCGCAGTATTAATAGGACAAATCACAAGCATTATGAATAATTTAAGAGAGAATAAGCGTTTAGGTCAGTATGGCACTAACCTAAAAAACCATGCCCTCATTGTTGGTTGGAACTCTTTTGGTAAAACGGTTACCGATCAGCTTACAGGTGCCGGTAAACAGGTAGCGGTGATTACTAAAGTTAAAACTGATATTGATTTTATCAGGGAAAATTATCCTCCATCAAAGGTCTTTGCTCTTTATACTGACTATCATACAATTGAACACCTAAATAAAGCCAATATTCAAGATTCCTCTATTGTATTTGTAAACCTTGAAGATGATACCGAAAAGCTCGTTTATATTCTGAATCTGAAAAAAACCTTTGAAAATTTGAAGTATATTGTCTCTCTGGATAATGCTGATCTTAAACAAACTTTTGTTGCAGCCGGAGTTACTTATGCTTTGTCAAAGAATGAAATCGCCTCTAAATTGTTGGCATCCTATATTTTTGAACCGGATGTAGCTACATTTAATGAAGAAATTATTGCTGTTGCCGAAACAGATGAGCTCTATGATATTAAACAGTATCAGGTCCTGAAGTCAAACCCATATATTGGTCTGGAATACAATAAGGTTTTTTATGAAATAAAAAGGGCCTGCAATGCAGTTCTTGTAGGGATAGTAAAATGCCAGGATAACAGCCGAGTGCTGCTAAAAAACCCTGAAGGAGATGTTACTGTTGAAGAGAAAGATTACTTACTCCTGCTTGTAAATGGACTTGGAGAGAAGAATCTAACGAAACTATTCCACACTAAAGAAGGCCTTATTGATTAACCCAAACTATGCCCAACTTCCGATTAATATTTAGCTTCGGGTTAATTCTTATTTCTTTTTTGTCGGAGGCTCAACAGCCTAAAGCACTTGATTCTTTAAGGGCTCTTACCAATGAAGTTGCCCGGGACTCTATGTCAATTGACAGGACAGATTTGGCAATTGTCAGTCAATTTTTAAGCGAGGCCAAGCTAGCACGTAGTGCCGATGACATCATATTAGCCTATCAACAGTTAGCTGCCATAAATTATAAATTAGGTGACACTAATCAAGCCCTGCATTATTACAAACTATATGTTGTTGAGCTCGAGCAATTGTCGAATTATGAAAATTTCAAACAACAACGATTTGAGAAGAATCTATATGAAAATGAAATAAAAGCACTTAACAGTAAAATTGCCGTTCTCGAGCAGACAAATGATGAATCAAGCTTGCAACAAGATGAATTATTAAAGAAAAATTATTGGGTGTATCTTGGCATGAGGCTCATCATGGCCATAGGCGTATTGCTTATCATTGGCTGGCTATATCTTAAGTATAAGAAGCCCAAGAAAAAATCTGCTGTTATGCCATCCGCTCCATCTTCTCCAACGTTAACCGAGATTTTATCGGTAACAAAAAGCCAATTGACCAAGGCGCAAACAGAGTTAGATCTGGCAGATTTGCTGGTGCAAGAAATTATTACAAATCCCAGAGAAGCTTTTGCTGAAAATAAATCTATACGCAAGAAATTTCTAATTCACCAACCCAAAAACCTGGCGGGTGGTGATGGGCTTTTTATAACGACAGAAAAATATAAAACGTTTATTTCAGTTTTCGATACCCCCGGATATGGTGCTGCGGGCGGACTGCTTGGCACACGGATCTACAAATTAATTGAAGAGCTAGTAAAGGAGCATCACATAATTTCACCTAATTTAATTTTAAATCAACTGGAAATAAATTTACTCAACCTATTCCCCGCTGGCGTGCCTTTTACCGGAGGTATTAATATGGCTGTCTGTCTTTACAATTCAACGGAAAAAACAATAACCTTTTCTGGGGCTAATATGGACTTATTCATGGTTCAAAAGGGCCTCTTGCATAAATATCAAGGGGCATCGAAGAGTTTGATTGATGATGCTAACCCATTCGAATTTACTAATACAGAAATTGAAGTTGGCAGGGGCACAAATATGTATCTGTGTACAGAAGGCTACTGGAAGCAGAAAGGCGGTCGCGACCATAGACCTTTAGGTAGGCTCACCTTTGAAAAAACTGTAGAATCCTTATCTCCCCAACCAATTATTGAACATGAGCAAGTTTTAGAAAAAATATTTAATGATTGGCAAGGAGGTAATGAGCAAGATGATGATGTTTTAGTACTAGGAATAGGCTTTTAATAGAGAAACAGCTAATGTTTCATTTAGCATTCGTTATCGGGCAATTCATCCCAATAACGAACGCCAACTTTTATGTAAAAATGCCGTTTAATTGAAATTGAGGGGTTGGCATAAACCTTGTATATTTAAAGTTGTAACTTCACTTACTATGGACAACATACATTCAGTACAGACAACATTTAATCTTACATTTACTGATTCCCAGTACGAGCACGCCAAAGAATATGTGGAAGATATGAAAAATCATCCGAAGCGTGTTTTTTGGATTGGTAAAGACAATAAGACTGATGAGGAGTTAATTTTATCACAAATTGCCCACAGAATATTGTCCGGTTTCTATAATAATTACGATCCTACATTTGCCCGAACTCAGATACGGTCAATGCAAAACACTGGCTCATAACCTATCTAATACTTTTTTTATTAAAGAATCGATTGTTCGATAGGCATTCTTACTAAAGGTACCCTGAATCCTATTTGCTACAACAGCATTCACACTTAGCATTTCATGCCCGAGCATATTAGCCATTGTATATAACGCTGAAGTTTCCATTTCAAAATTTGTTAGCCAAAAGTCTTTGTGGTGAAAACAATTAAGATCGCGCAGGAGTTGCGGATACTTTAAATCCAAACGGATTCTTCTACCTTGAGGGGCATAAAATCCTGGGCTGGTTACCGTATTCCCTTTTATCATGCCTTCACCAATTTGTTCTAATAGACCTTCTGAACCCTTAGCAAGATATGGTGTAAAAGGCAATTTGGTTGCTTCCTGAATTTTTTCTACCATTTCTTGCTCAAAGGCTGTATGCTCATATTCATAGAAACACATTAGGTTATCAAGGCCAAGACCATATACAGAAACCACATGAGACCCTACCGGAATATCCTCCTGAATAGCCCCGGAAGTTCCAATACGAATAATATTTAGACTACGCTTTTTAGCTTTTATAACCTTTTTCTTTAAGTCTATATTAACCAAAGCATCCAGCTCCGTAAAGAAAATCTCGATATTATCAGGACCCATGCCTGTACTTAATACGGTAATTCTCTTCCCTTTATATTTACCTACATGAGTTATAAACTCACGTTTGTTCATTTCAAACTCAATTTTATCAAAGTGTTTACTAATCCTATAAACCCTACTGGGATCACCAACAATAAGCACATTGTCTGAAATATGCTGTGGCTTAAGGTTCAGATGATAGACACTACCGTCCTTATTGAGAATTAACTCTGATTCTAATAACTTTGCCATTGAGAGAATTGAAAGGAATAAAAGTAGGTAAAATTAGCCTGAGGGGCAAAATAATTTATTTAAACGGGCTCGGCAGGATTACCAAAAACGGTTTGTCCTTCATCAACATTCTTAATTACTACTGAACCGGCACCAATTCTAGCACCACTGCCAACCTTAATTCCAGAAACAAGCGTCACCCCTGAACCAACAAACACTTCTTCTCCAATTTGAGCTCCGGAATTAATCACAGAACCTGCACCTACCTGTGTATAATTGCCCAGCTTAACATCGTGATTAATAATTGCTCCCGAATTAATGATAAGATGATTTCCCAGCTCGGCATAAGAGCCAACAATTACCCCGGCGCCAACATAATTACCATGGCCAATTTGAGCTGATGAAGCTAATATGGCACTATCGTGGATAGCATTAACTGGCATCACCTTGCGTTCATCTGTTAACATCTGTACTAGATTTCGCCTTATCTCAATCTCTTCCATGGCTACAAAAGCCTCACACTCGCTGCCTATAATTGATAAATAGGCTTGGTCTTCAAGCGTACCCATCACCTCAACCTCACCAATTGCTTTGCCCTGTAGTGAAGAATCATCATCTAAAAAGCCATATACCAGCACCTCATTACTTAGAAAAGCTTCCATTGCACTTTTGCCTATGCTTCCTGCTCCTAATATTATAATTGGTTTATTCATTATATTTTTTTACAAAGATAAAATACCATGATTAATTATACAGACTTAATTCTATTAGTAATTACTCCGGCTACCAGGGTTAGAAACACCATTAAATAGCCAATCCTAAATCTTACCAAAGTGCCTAAGTTAGGCGTTGAAAATGTTATGAAGATGGCAGATGTAATTACAAACAGTAACATTGCCCATAACAAAAGCCTGTCATCTTTTAGCTTTGGCAGCCTAAAATATCTAATGGCATATATAAACGATATTAGAATAAGCCAGTTTTCTACTATAGAGAATAATTTTAGCCAACTGAATGAAGTCATCCAAAGCGGGTAGAACAATCCGGCAAATAATGCCTTTGGACTATAATACAAGAAAGAGCTTATAGTCGGTGATAAATCGCTAAACTTTACAACATTGCCTGTAGATGACTTTTCCAGAAACTGATAATAGTTATCAACCATAACGCTTAAAAACCTTGATGGCCAGAAGTTAGGGTGTGATAAGCTGGCAGCTCCTAAAATTGCAATAAATATAATTAGCACCGAGCCAAGTTCTACATATCTGTTACTGTTTTTATACAATAAAGCTCGAACAGTAAATACAGTGGTAAATGTTACAATTAATACTGCGGCATAATAGTATTTTAAATATGCTAACAGGAGTAAGCCCATCAATAACAACAGCATATTTAGCCAGTCTATTCGCTTTTTAAAGTATGAATTAATCAAAATAGCTAAAACACCAGCTAGCGAACCAATAGCAACAGATTCTTTAAGCACCCCCGAAGACCAGAATAAGATTGAAGGAAAAAATAATGTAGGTATGACGGCAGTCATTTTGCTGCCAAAAAAATTGTATGCCGTATTTGCTGCCAGCCAAAAACCGAAGAAGCTAAAAATTGATAAATAGCATGCACTTAGCCAATAATTATGATTGGTGATTAAAGCTAGCAGCGCCAATATTTTAGTCATAAAAGCTGCCCTTGGCTGAATGACATAGATGTAGTCAGGGATTGCTGTATAATCACTGAAGAGGTAGATATCAACAAAACTACTTGCAGACTTAAAGGCGCTGCCAGATAATTTAATGGATTCATTAAACATCACCCAGGAGTCGCCACCGCCATAATAGTTAGCATATAACAAGCCTAAGGCAACACCTGCTATAATTTTTACAGCGAGGCCAGGCCAGTAAAAGCGTACTAGCTCACTATTTTTATTTACCCTATAACCGATTCCGGCTACTCCTAATAGTACAAGTATGTTCAGGAATTCAATCACGCACCAGCTAATATTTGACTACCAATATTACATTGCAAACATCTTCTATCCTTACAATAATTATTAAAAAGCTCAATTGCCCCCTGAGATTCTGCAGCACTGCTTAGATTAATACCCAGTTCTTGCCATTTTCTGGTGATTACATTCTGCTCCGGTTTCTGCCCTTCAAGAAAGTTAAGTGCCTTTTCGATATAGTTTTCATTATTAGTATACTGGCCATAAGCCACCAGGAGAACGGCTGCCACATTTATACTCAATAATTTTGCGCTCTGCTCACCTATACCTTTAATGCCGATTTTTGCTTTCTTATCAAAGCGGTAATGTGTTTGCCAATACTCAGATTGCTGAATGGTAAAAAAATTAGCCGCATCATCAGAAGTGGCCTCTAAGATGGATTGAAATAAATGCTGCCGTTGAAAGAGCAAGGCTGCCAATTGGGCTATTCTAATAGTCGGGAAATTCGCCGGCCGCATACGCATAAACTTCCACCAGGTAGCCGACATAGGCTCAGAGGTTAGATTAAACTTCTTTTGCTGCCATGCAAATTCCTTTAACAGCTCCTGCTTATACTCACTTTTGTATTTGTTTTCAGTAAGCAACCAGCCATGCCCATTAAATATGCTTCCATTTGTTTAACAGAACTCAGCTTTTTAATAATCTTATAATTGGTAATTGATGCGAGTTGTTTAAAGGCTTCATTATTCTTTTTAAAGCCGAAATACTCAATTAGATGGCAAATGGCTGCATGCTCCCAATCGCCTTTAAGGTTCTCAACATTCTTAAGCAGTATTTTACTCTTTCGTTGCAACCTCTCAATTAACGCTTTATTAAAAGCATCCAATTTATGAACACTTGCCACTTCTTTAAAAAACGGCTCACAGGGAATAATTTGTATTGATGCCTGCAGCCTCTCATATTTCTGCAGCCAGATCTGACTAACTAAATTTTTAAGTTCAAGGGTAGGAATTTCACTACCATCATTTCTTATCACGGGCACATCGTACTCCCATACTACATGTAAAATCACCTTGTTATAGGCAGGATCTTGCTGGTGTTTATGTAATTTCCAGTTAGATGTTTTTATATGAACCTCTACATCACCAACCCAATCTACCTTATTAATTATCACCCGCGCCGACGAGAAATCAGGGCCAGAATCGTGGTTTAACGTTCCTTGCTTTATTACTTGCAGTTCTTCACCATCAACCGTTTGCAGCCGTGAATTAGCGAGTGATTGAGTTTGCCAGATGTATTGAAGAACATCTTCTGTCATTATACAAATGGAAAGAAACGGAAAGTTATATGCAATACTTTTCCAGGTATTCTTTCATTTGAACTTGCATAGCCTTTGCCTTGGATGCGGCCATGGTGGCAAAATTTTCATCCTGTGAAGCAAAAATTATCCCCCTCGAAGAATTAACTAATAATCCACAGTGGCTATTCATGCCATTTCTGGAGACTTCTTCTAAACTACCTCCCTGGGCGCCAACGCCAGGAACAAGTAAAAAATGGTCGGGAATAAGCTTTCTAATACTAATAAATTCATCTGCCTTGGTTGCGCCAACAACATACATTATCCTGTCGTTGTGAGCCCATGTAAGGCTTTTGCTTATTATAGTTTCGTAGAGTTTTTGCTGTTTCCTGTTCGAAGAACCTTCGTCATCCGCCACCATTAATTGCTCAAAATCCTTACTGCTCTCATTAGATGTTAAAGCCAGGATAATAGCCCACTTATCTTCATAATTAAGGTATGGTGCTATGGCATCATGGCCCATGTATGGCGATAAGGTAATAGAATCGAAATCTAATTCTTCAAAAAAAGCTTTGGCATAGTGGCTCGATGTATTGCCAATATCACCTCGCTTGGCATCGGCAATAGTAAAAACATCTCTTGGTAGATACTCCATAGTTTTGGCCAGGCTCTCCCACCCTTTTGCTCCCTGGCTCTCATAGAAGGCAAGATTTGGTTTATAGGCAACCGCATAATCAATTGTAGCGTCTATAATCTGCCTGTTAAAGGCAAAAATTGCGATCGGATTCTTTTAGGAAATGCTTAGGCAGCTTGTCGATATCTGAATCGAGACCTATACAGAGGTAAGAGTTTTTAGTTTTAATCTGATGAAACAATTCATCTTTGGTCATGGCGCAAAACTACAAAAAAGCCGCTCAAGAGCGGCTTAATATAAATATGGTATAGTTTCTTTTTCTACCTGATATCAATTATCTGGTCCTCCGTTAAATTAGAAGTCTCAACCCTAAAATAAGCATCCGACAAATTAACATCCGATTTAAAGTTGGTAATTAAATAGGAGTACTCACTACCTTCCCTGTCAAACAGGGTAAACGTTCTTAAAAGTCTGTCCTTAGTGCCTATTTCAATTCTCACCTTGAAATATTGTGCGTCCTTATCATTAGGTACCAAATCAACTATGTCATAGCTCTTGCCATCAATATTGGCTGAATTTAAGTAGAGATACTTATATCCTTCCTGATAAATATTAAAGATTGATGACGGGGTTATGTCACCCCCTTCAGGGTTATTATTATCAATTGTTACTTCGGGCTCATCTAGATTAGGCAAAAAAGTCCAGATGGTGGTGCCATCATTATAAATCTCCTGATCCTGCATCATCAGCCGGTACATATCACCTTTTACAGCAATTTTACCGTGGTACGATTCATCTATCCCTTCTGTCTTATTTGTCATGGTATAAGATAAATCAGCCTGAAAAGAACTGATACTCTTATACTTATTGCTCATCGCATCTAAGATTTCTTTTGCTTTTGGGTCCTGTTGTGCCAGCACCATGATAGACATAGCTAATATTAGTGCTGTTAATAAAAAACTCTTATACATTTTACTATTGTTTACTAACTGTTCTTAAGTTCATTCAATAATTGTTCCAAACTGTATTCATCTGAAATTAATACTTCTCTGGCCTTACTACCTTCAAAGGTTCCAACTATCCCTGCTGCCTCTAATTGGTCTATTAATCGCCCGGCTCTATTATACCCGAGCTTCATCTTTCTTTGAATTAATGAAGTACTTCCTTGCTGATGTCTAACAATTAATCTTGCGGCATCATCAAAAAGCACATCACGGTCATCCAAATCAACGTCAATCTTGTCCCCTACCTCGTCACCAACATATTCCGGCAGCAAATATGCAGATTCATAACCTCTTTGACTGCCTACATACTCACATATTTTCTCAATTTCGGGAGTATCAATAAAAGCACATTGCAGACGAATAATATCAGAACCTTGCGAAAAAAGCATATCTCCCATGCCGACTAATTGGTCGGCACCACCGGTATCAAGAATGGTTCTGGAATCTATTTTA
>PVMK01128014.1_pt1 | contig 11984 bp, 8 predicted proteins | sample 1853481 | NCBI WGS metagenome assembly PVMK01 (sample SAMN08533507, study PRJNA380276) | Marine sediment metagenome, whole genome shotgun sequencing project. | reverse complement strand
CAATTTTGGAAGCGCACTTTCATTGCCGATATATAGCAGATATCCAAAACCTGCGAATCGAAGACTCAGACTCAAAAAAAGTCTCTAAGGAGTGAAGGTTTCAAACAGTATACGTAACTTTTTTAGCATGGTTTGGACGATAGGATTATAGCAGTAGTTGTAACTTTATAACAGTTGTTTTCAGCGGCGGATACGTACGTTGGAAAACTTTGTTCAGGCTTGCAATTAGTATTATTTCCCCGGAATTTTGCTCTTCGTTAGTCAATTATCGATATCTGTCTATAAAACTTTTGATTGCTTTTTGAAAAATTAATACATCTTCATTTTCAGCTCCATGGCGAGAATTCTTTAATACAAGTAATTCTTTATCTTGTTCAGCAGTCTCTATTTCATCATAAATAATTTGGCCCACTTCTACTGGCGCAACTAAGTCATTCTGACCATAAATCAACAGAGTGGGAATGTTAATTCTATGAATAATATCACTTATGGAACTATCTGAAATCACCCATGAGAACATCTTTTGCGCTTGTTGGGTTTTTTTGATATTAGGATAAAGCGGTAATCCATTAAACGGCGAAAAAAGAGATGCTTTAACTGATGCTATAACACGGTCATAGAGACTGATTGTATCACCCATAATACTATATATATAACCAGAATGTTTTTGATAATTAGAAATGTTGGTTAAGGCTGTATTGCTTTGATAAAAATCTACAACTTCCTGCCAATAGGCAACATCCCTTTTTTCTTGTATTTCCTTTTGGGCATGGGCAATTATTTTGGGGCGTACGACAGTGTAGGTTGCGTGATGGTTGTGGTTCCCTTTGTAACCAATATAACCCGTTATATTTGATTGTTTCTCCCTTCCAATTCTCCACATAAGTCATATAGCTGGTGGCAACAAAATGCCCCCAACTTTGCCCGATAAGAAATATTTTTTTTATGGTATAGCGATTCTGTAGTTCCTGAATAACAACTGCGAGATCATTACCAAAATCCTCAGGACGAGAGTCATTTGGATCTGCAGAACCTTTGGACATTCCCGAATGCCGTTGATCCCAGTAAACCATAGCAAAATCTTTTTCCAGAATTTGAAGTGGGGATGGGTGGTCCATTTTGCCGTTACCGGGGTTTACTTCAATAATTGATTCCAATGTGCCACAACTCCCCGGTCCACCATGATTGAAAATGATGAACACACTTGAATAGATATTACCTTTCACCCAAACAGGCATTGTTGCATTCTTTCTTTCAACCCAGAAATAATCCTTCGGCCAAAAACTAACAACTATTGATAGGTGTACAACTATTAATAGAATGATTAGAAGGGATGGAATTTTGATAAAGAGTGGAATTTTTTTTATTTTTTTAATGATACTCATAGCAGTGTAAACTGGGTCCGAAAGACGCTTTATAATCAGGCTTTAAGTACATGTATCTTGCCAGTATCACAAATTGCCCCAAACTACAGATATGTAGATGGTATCACAGCAGTGTATGACTTTCAATTATGCTAAAAATAGGTTTGAAATTTCGTCGATGTCCGATTTGACAAAAATTGCCATCTCCCCTTGAACTTCTAAAACACTGCATTACCTTGTCGGGTGACTTCTGGGATGTTTGTGCATTTTTTCCTGCTGTTATATTCAGCCTTTGCTGGCAACAGCAGGGAGATTAACAACGGCATCTTGGAAGCTACATCTTTTAGGGGGTGGTTCAAATTGAACTGCCCCCTTTTTGTTTATATTGACATTCCAAACCGACTAATATAAGTTCCCAACAATTCAAATGAATTCTCACAGCTAAGTTCATATCTCCCGGTTGCTCTTATCATTATAAACATCTTTCGCTTCGTTGACCTGACATCAGATCGAGTTCATCCTCCAGATTGCTGGTCATTTCACTGGTTATTTAATTTACCCACTTTTGGAAAATAGGCAATGAAACCATTCTTGAAAATGGGAACGTTCAAATTGCCAATGCATAGCCTCCAAGGGGATTATATATCCTTTTGGGGGCACCAATCCTCTGACTGTCCTGCAAACCACAGAGGGCATTGGTTAGCATATTAAAAATTAGAAATCGTTTAACAAATCTGAAAAAGGGGGGTGAATGACATGCCATACATAATTACACGTTGTTGGTATCCGCTTCATAAGGCGGGTGAACCCGGAAAGAAATATTTGGAAGTTATGGAGAAGTATCCGCCTGATGAATCTATAGCAAAACCCATTGTACCAGTTGCAGTAACTTCAACTAAAGATGGGATAGAAACCTTATCGATTAGTGAGGTTGAAAGTCAGAAAGTTGGTGAAGCCTATGATCGTGAAGTCCGAATGATGGTTGAGTTTAAAGGAATAGAAGGATTTAGTTATGAAGTAAAGGTCTGGTCAAAAGTAGATGAAGCACTTGATATGATAGGCTTAGGAAGTTAACAAAATTCGGCAAAGGAGGATTATATCATGGGAAAATATCTGGTACTTTGGGAAGTAGACCAAACGAAAATTCCTATTGATCCAAAAGAACGAGGAGATGGATGGGGTTTCTTAATGGCTATGATTAGAAAAGATATCGAAAAGGGATTAACAAAGGATTGGGGATCATTTGTTGGTGAAACCGGTGGATATGCTGTCAATGAAGGTACTGAGGTAGAAGTGATGAACGGCCTCCAGCAATATGTACCATTTTGTACTTTCAAGGTACATCCCATCGCTACAGAAAGTCAAGTGAACGAAATGCTAAAGGGCTTAACCGGGTAATTAAAAAAATAGACAGACATAAAATATCAAGGCAGGGCTGCCCCGGCTCTGCCTTTCCATTTTTTCAAGATCAATACAACAGTCTCTCATCCTTGGATATGTGCAATCTGGAGTTCTCCGGGGCATCAAAGATGCCCAGTGTATACGTCATCAAGTAAGATCGATCAGGGCCATACCGGAGCTCTGCTCTGGAGAACCCTTTATTTGCAGTATGAAAGGGGAAGGCCGGGGCTATTGTTAACCCCGGCCAACCATTCAAGGGGAGAGACTAATGATTTTTCAAGCTCATTTAGTCTGCCCAGACCCCTAAATTTACCTCCAGATCCTTTAGGATTGATTCATATTCTTCCTTAGAATCCTCATCCCAGCGATCATCGAAATAAGGCGTCCAGTGTAAAAACATATCAAAGAATATGTAATTGTTCACAAAACGTTGAAATTTCTTTGCAAAGGGTGTTTGAGAACGAAACAGTAAGGAAGATAAACCCGTCCAGTTTAGGGCTACAATTTTATTTCGTAGAAATTATAACACTAAATAATATAATAGCCTGTATTAAATATAAATATATACAATTCTGTTTTATGGAAGAATCTGATAATTTGGCTTATTGTGATATGTTTTGGGTATCGCAGGTATTAGTGGAAGGTTAAGACTATTGATTTGTTGGAGTTATATGCAACGACAAGGTTCACATGCCGCTATGATAACACGGGTGCACACAGTTTATAATGATCGCCTCTTTTGCTAACCTTAATATTTACGCAACTATTTTGATAAGTAACTCTTCCTCATGGCCTCCAGTTCAGCGGATTTGGGCATGTCTGGCGTAATTTTTATCAATCGAGCTTTTCGATCAACTATCTTCTCTCCGTCCCACTTGAGAATAATTTCGCCAACGGCCATTCCATGACTCCCGGAATGTTGGATGACTGTCTGGGTTTGTTCATCAAATACCAGTGTATCAAAAGTATCGTGTGTGTGCCCACCAGCAATCAGGTCAATACGGGGTAAAGCCCGGGCAAGTTTCCGGTCCTCTTTCGGCCCCAAGTGTGTCATTAACACAATGATATCCGCTTTTTCCTCTAATTCGATCACCATACTTTTTATGGATTCAACTACCTCACCGGTTTCCCATCGAACTTCCAGTAATCCATCTGCATCGACCCGTTTATATCCCGCTGGTCCAAAATGTGTAAGAGATCCCGCCGTTCCTATAATCGCAACTGTTACCCCGTCTAACTCATAGATTTTATACGGGGGCACATTATTCGGTTTCATATCTCCTGCCCACACGCAGTTGGCGCACAGCAGGGGCAGGGAATACTTATCGACCAGTTCGAGGAATCGTTTACTTCCAAACGTAATATCATGATTGCCGGGGACTACGGCATCATATGACATGGCTTGTATCATAGCCGACATGGCTTCGCCTCGTGTTTTCAAAGGTGTCAGATCACCTTTATTAAACCGGTCGCCGCAATCCAGAAAGAGCACATTTGAATCTTTCTCCTTTTGATCCCTAACAAGGCGGGCAATTTGAGGAAGGTTTACAGAATACTCGTGAAGGTCAGAGGTGTGATAGAAGGTGACTGTTACTGTATCGGTAGCTTCGGCATAGTATGTCGATATAGAAACCGATAGAAGAAAGAACGCCGTGAAAATCCAGCGCATTACACCAATTCGAGCGATGATTTTCATAATACCCCTCCTTCTCGTTTTGAAAGTTAAAGAACAGAGGCTATAGGTGGCTCAGAAACAGATTGAAATTTCAGATTTCGCTCAACAGGTGAGTATGAATTGTAGGGAGAATTGAGAATGAAAATGAGTTTCAATTCAATTTGAGCTTCAGGAAGCGCTTAAGTAATCATTTAATATTCGACGACAATATCCATGTCAATAGAAAAATGATACTCTGTGGTAGGTATGAGGTGCAAAAACTTGGTAACCAATTCGTCAATAAATCAACCCAATCTCGAGTTTTTATACATTGAGAAACAACCAACTATCAAATTCAACGGAATTATTGCAGATACAAAACAGATATCACAAGTAAACCAAATCCCATAATGATTTTAACACCCCCGGGGGCCCTTACCTACCGGGCCCACCCCGTGCCCTGCGCATATAAAACAGGGCACTATATAGTACCTGAGGCGTACACATCTCCCATATTTTTTTATAAAATTTAGCTGGGAACAAACTTGCTCTTCTTGAGGGGGCTGAGATCGATGCCAAAGTCAATCTTTGATATCACATCATCAAATAACTCTTTCGGAGTGTACCTTTCAGTATAGACAGCCTGCGTTACATCTTTTCCTTTGGAGTGACCCATGAGCTGCTTGAGCTTAAAATATGGAACGTCTTTGCGTTGTAGATGGTTAATTAGAGTTTTTCTAAAGCTATGAAAATCTTTCATCCGACCATCCGCATCCTGTTGTATATTGCATTTCAATTTATATTTCTGATTAAACCAACGACTTACCGATTTCGAATACCCATCCCTGCCCCTTTTTTAACTCTGGGAAAAGCCGTGTCTCGCCCTCCCCTTTTAACACTTCGACATATTCAGGCAGCTTCAATTCGTTTACAATAAATGGGTGGATCGGCACCTGTCTTCTGGCCGACTTGGTCTTGACTTTCTTATCCCCTCTGTCATTGACATCGATTAGCCAAACACCTTCTTCATCTTGTCTGATGTCCTCAAGATGAAGTTGAGCAATTTCATCCTGTCTCATTCCTGTAAAGAGAGTAATTAGCGGTATCCAGAATTGATAGCTATGCTGATGAGAATTGTTGATGTATTCTTCAGACCGCATCAGTTTTTCAAGGTCTTCTTTGGTAAATGGTGCTCGGTTTTCATCTTCAAATTTATCCAAAGGTAAATTCATATCTGTAGCAGGGTTCTGACCTTCAATGAATCCTTCTTGAAGGGCATATTTAAACAACGAGCCCACTCTGGTCAAATGCTTGTTGATGGTTCTCACCGAAATGGTCTTATCGATATCCATCTCCAAAAGCTCTTGAATCGATTTATCCCGGTACTCTTTCATCTTGTTCCTGTTTGGGGGCAGCTTCAGCAGCGTGCCTTTAAACTCGCTGATTTGCCTTCTATTGAACGTTCTAATCGGAACATCACCCATGACCTCTAAAAACAGATTCAGGCTGGATTCATTTTCTTGCTTGGTCTTTTCAGTCCAGTTGTCCTTCTCGTTCTCTGTCACATAATTTTGGATCACCACAGACAGCAAATAATTGTCTTCCGCGGCAGTGTTTTGGGCTATTGACTGATTTGTCTGACTTATTTGTTCCGGTGGGTTTTCAAACAGGTCAGGGAATGTAACGGGCAGTTCCTTTTGGTACGAAAAATCACACAGCATGTGTTTCTTTTGCATAGGCAGCAGTTGAATTGCAACTTTATGAATCTCAGCACATAGCTTTCGATATTCTACTGAACCTTTAGCGTTGTGGTTGATGCCGTTTTTCTTCAGCAACTTATTTATCGACTTTTCAAGCATCGAGAAATCGCCAAGGCTTAAATTGGCAATGAGAGCCTCACTGATATCATCAAGGGAATTGACATAACTTTGAAATTCGCGGGCATTGGTAAAAGGAGGCGGATAAACCTCATCATCAAACTCCTCATAAAAGTTTTTATCCCAGCCTTCAATCTCATTTTTTATATACTGGTGAACCAATTCCTTTATTTGATCATCTGACAGTTTGCTCAAAGTCTTATTACCCTTTCTTAAATACCTGAAAATTAATTGAACTTGACCTGCTAAAAGTTTTGCTTTATGTTTGGCGGTTCTAAGATTACCGGTCCTTAAAGTATACCTCAATTCGGTCTTACCGACAAATTTCCGCAGGTCTTTTGGGACAATCATCCGAAAACAAAAAGAGTAAGGGGTACGAACTAAATAACAAGGGGATTTAAAGGCAGTTTTCATGGGATGGCCTCCAGCTGTCACACACACTTTGTGTAAGAGTTTGTGTAAGTTTGTGTAACAGATGAAATTGAGGCTTTTTAGGGGCAGAAAGCATAAAAAAACCTACTGTAAAAACAGTAGGTTATGTTTTAATAAAGTGGAGATGAGGGGGATCGAACCCCTGACCTCGGCATTGCGAACGCCGCGCTCTCCCATCTGAGCTACATCCCCACAAGAGGTCGATTTTATATCAAATTGATACATAATGGTCAATCTAAAAACCTAATTGATCGTAAACAAAATGAAAAACATGAAGATTAAAGTTGAGCTAAATGATGCCTATAAAAATTTTACCTTTGACCAGGACAAAATTTTGCCCCCGGAAGATACGGTCAGGCGCTTTAATGCGAAATTAAAAAAAGTGAATCTGGATATACTCAAACGTACCATACGTATCGACAACAGCCGGTTGGATATCCCGATTTATTTCAGCATGTGCGGCAAAGACGCCTATAACATCATTGGAACAAAGAAACAGATGGGTAAAGGCGGCACTCCCAGCCAATCCGAAGCCAGTGCGGTGATGGAACTGGCCGAACGGTTCAGTTTTTTCAGTTTTGTAAAAAACCCGGATAACTTTTTTACTGAAAAGTTTCGCAATATTAAAGATAAAGATACGCTCATTCCTTTTGATATGATTGCCAAGTCGGTCCACGATGAATCGGATGATCTGCCGGCTGCCCGTAAAATCTTTGAAAATTTAACCCTGAAGTGGACCCGGGCTTATAACCTGACCCGTGAAGAAGAGATCCTGGTGCCTTTTGATTGGTTTTTCTCCATCAATGAATTTAACGGTCCTTCTGCGGGCAACTGCACCGAAGAAGCGATCAGCCAGGGAATTTGTGAAATCATCGAAAGGCACACCTCCTCTCTCATCAGCCACAATCGTTTGAAGGTCCCGGCCATTCGCGCCGACTCCGTCACCGACCCGCTGGTGGTTGAAATGATCGGCAAGTATCGCAGCGCCGGGGTTAAATTTTTTGCCTCCGATTTCACTCTCGATACCGGTATCCCCAGCGTAGGCGTCCTGGCATACGATCCGACCACATTCCCGGAACTCAGCGAAATTGTCTGGACCGCCGGGACGACACCGGACCCCCAGAAGGCTTTTAGCCGTGCGCTCACCGAAGTTGCTCAGCTGGCGGGTGATTTTGACACGGCTGCCAACTATGTGGCCAGCGGATTGCCCAAATTTACAGATCTGGCGGATGCCGATTATGTTATGAACCCGGGAAAAGTAATTGATATCAATGCACTGCCGGACTTATCGGATGATAATATAAAAATCGAGATTGAAAACTGCCTGGCCGCCCTGGCCAATATTGGAATGGACGTATTGCTCATCAACACGATGCATCCGGAACTTGAAATTCCCGCATTTTACACCATTATACCGGGAGCGCATTTCAGAGAACGGGCATTGGGAACCAGTGTCGGTATGTTTTCAGCCAAACACATCACCGACAACCGGAGTCCGCAGGAGGCCATTGCCGAACTGAATAAAATCGATCAAGAACTTCCCGGAAAATATTATGCCAAGTTTTATCTGGGGTCCTGCCATATCGCCCTGGACGATCCCGGGTCGGCTCTCAAATATTTTGAAGATGCCTTGAATTTTGAACCGAATGAACAGGATGTTCCCAGTATTTACTCGTATATGGGAGTTGCCCTAAAAGATATGGGAGAATATCGAAAGGCGCTAAGCGTCCTCAAAAAAGGTGAGCAACTGGATCCGGAAAGAACCGATATTTATAATCTTATGGGATTCTGCCATTTCAAGTTAAAAGAGCATGAAGCGGCCATTCAAAATTTCAAAAAGGTCATTCAGCTGGATCCTTCGTCAGCTATTGATTATGCGAATGTCGCTTCAAATTATCGCGATATGGGTCAGGGTGCCAAGGCGATCCGATACTATGAAATGGCACTTACGCTGGATGCTTCCATTGAATTTGCCAGGGATAATCTGGCAAAACTGAAAGCCCAAAACGGCTGAAACGACAAGTCTAAAATTTTGTCCTCATCCTCGACAATCCAGATTCGTACTCGTACTCGTCGTCGTTCTCGTACTCGTTATATGATGTAAAACCGAGGACGAGTACGAGTAGGATTTATAATTCTCGTATCAAATGCATCTCTGTAAGATAGGGTCGGCCACGGCTCGAATGTAGCTCGTTGAAGCCTGTGCCGCCCTTAGTCCGCCTGCTCGATCCGTCGACGCAAATGGCCGATACTACCTTTAACCTCCATAGTTCGTTGATCCATTTCTTTTAAAATTGTTGAGGCGCGCTGCTTGTCGGTACGGGTGCTGTCCAATCGGTCGGCCACTGCGGCAAGGTCGGTAAAAAACAGTTGAAAGCGATCAAGCATCAGATCCGATAGATTTTCAGCAAAACTTTCGACAAGTTTAAACAAAAAGGCGAACTTCAAATTTTCCCGATAATCTCTCAGCTGTTCGACCACCGACTTTAACGTTTCGCGTTTCATCTGCTGGATGCCGCCGCTTAACGCCTGGCGGACCACTTCCGCGCGCTTGCCGGCCGGTTTTTTCAATAACTTTTTTAAATTCCGCTGAAGGCTATAGACACCCAGACGCAGGATTGCCGCGGTCTTGATTTTTACGGAATAATGCATTGTCGCAGCCAGTTTGGGGGGATTCAATCCGGACTGTTGCAGCTGGGCGACCATGTCCGGCAATTCAATCTTCGGCTGTCCTTCAATGTTCAAAGACACACCGAGTTCTTTCATCATGCGAATATACTCAGCATAGGCGTCTGAAAGCATCGCACTGTAAGGGCGGGTCATCGTCTCAAAATACTTTCCGATTTCCTTTTCCTGCATCTTAATAAAACGGATCACTTCCGGGTTGATATCTTCGGTAATAAATTTGTCCAGCGATTGCTTAAAATCCTGGTAACCCAGGTACATGGTTTTGGAAACACCGGGTAAATCCGATTTTCCCTTAATCGTTGTGGTCAACCCTTTATAATCTTTAACAAAGCCAAAAATCATTTTGATGATTTCACCGGAATGGACATCGAAAAAACGGTTCACATCGACATTGAGCTTCTTTTTGATCTTGCTAACCGCCCCGCTGATTGTCGTTTTCAACGCCGTTTTCATCTGATCGATCCGTTCCTGGTGGTCCTTGAGCTTGTGCATCAGTTCCTGAGCACTTTGCGAATCCCGGGCGAGGATATCCTGATTGATCCCGATCCAGTTGCCCATTCCAGATAAAATAACATTGATTCGTTCAAGATGATTTTTCAACAAAACGGCGCCCCGGCTGCCGCCCAGATTTAAATCAAAAGTCGACCGGAATCGCATGGTTTCTTTGACCGAGAAATCCGTCAATTCTTCTTCAGCTTTCCATTGCAGCATTCGCAGTTGATCTTTTTCCGAAAGCGTCAACTGCGGTGAAGAAAACAGATTGAACAAGGCCGAAAAAGTATACACTTCCGGATCGGGTTTGATCAGGGCCAGTTCCTCCTTCACCTTGTCGACAAGGGTTTGAAGCTCTTCCATGGATTCGTGCTCGCTAAAATCGCAATTAATAACAAACAGGATGTTGTCCAGGATGCCCATTTTTTTGATCATCGATAAAAACTGGATGTCGGCTTGCCGCAATCCGGTCCGGCTGCTGATCACATACACAATGAGGTGGGTCAGCAGTAAATAATCCTGAATCATCGCCAGGTGCATTGGATTTGAAGAATCACTTCCCTGGCAATCGGCAATTTCGATATTACCGTCAGTGCCATCTGAAGGGATCTGCAGCTGAACATCTTTTAGATAGACAGCCAGATCTTCATTGCCCACAAATCCTTTATGTTCTTCAAAGGTGCTTTCTTCATACTGTCGCGTTGTATCGTCGGAGGAGATAATATCACAAACGCGGTCGTACCCTTTGATGTAGGAGGTCAGAAGTACATTATTAAGATTACGGGTATCTTGCGATATCAATTGCTCTGAGCCCAATGATTTTAGCGCCTGTTGAATTTGACGGCGTTCATTTTCATTTCTGATATCGAACTTCGAATGATTCTTGCGCCAATCCAGTGAGGGAAACAAAACCAGCGCCTGTTCCATTTCCGCATTGACTTCATCCCAGGATTTAAAGAAAAGATGCGCGCTTAATCCATCACCGGATCTGACCCGAGTGACAATCGATGTGACAACACCGGCACCTCTTTTTAAATAATCGCCTCTCAACATGGAGTTTAAAAACGTGCTCTTGCCGGATTTAATCGGCCCCACCACCGCCACGCGTAAGATATCTTCCGCCATCTGAACCGGCAGCCTCCGGCAGGTTTTGCTCCAATCGTCGAAACTGGTTTCCGCCATACCGGGCATGGATTTGGCTTTCGAAATCAACGACAGAATATCTTGATTGACCTTTAAAATTTCTTCTTTAAGATAATTGTAGACTTCCATTTTCATCCTTTAAAGAAATGGTTAAACCATAAACCATAGTGTCATGTCCCGCAAATATGTTACAAAAGTCGTGTGGCATACTTTAGTCCAGTTGAGTTCTTTAATTGAGAAAATTCCAAGCACCAATTAACAAATAACAAACAATATCCAAATTCGAATTTTCAATGATTCAAACATGTCTGGAACTTGATTCATTGGAATTTGAGATTTGTTTGTCATTTGAGTTTTGTCATTTGGGATTTAATCAACTTTATTTTTGAAAAAGAAGATTGATAAAATCAATCCGTGTTTTGTAAATTACTTGCGAGCGCAACAATAGGCCGCTATCAAAGCTCATACAATCTACCCGCTGCAATGTCAAAATGATCTTTTAAATCAACCAAATTGAATCTTTTCGAATAGTCCCTGACGATGGTCTTCTATTTTGGTTTTCATGTCCAGGACATAATCCGGCCGGACGGCATCCCTCCAGCGAGGATAACCGCCGCGCCAGACGTATTTGATAAGTTCCTGGAATGCCTTGCGGCTGAATTTATACTCTCCTATCGTAACCTCAAGTGCCCGATGATCGGCCTCAACGGGTAACACGACCTGCCGGGCATAATCGGAAATCATTTCTCGAACAACGGCCTGGCTCAGATAGCCCTCCGGCTTTTGTTTAAACGCTTCAGGTTTGGCCGGGAAGGGATATCTTCGGTATAATTCACCAATGAATCCGGTATAGTGAATCCCATGAATGGCACCCATTAAATCTCCGATTTGGCTGCGGTCTTCTATGGCATAAACCGGCCACTTGGATTCAAA
>PVMK01143732.1_pt1 | contig 11985 bp, 11 predicted proteins | sample 1853481 | NCBI WGS metagenome assembly PVMK01 (sample SAMN08533507, study PRJNA380276) | Marine sediment metagenome, whole genome shotgun sequencing project. | reverse complement strand
CCCTGCAATCGTTCACCAAGGACCAGAACGCGCTGGATGCAAGGATCGAATCCTTTCTTAAATAGGATTGGCATATGATCCTTACAGGGGATGTCGGAGGGACCAAAGTCAACCTGGCCCTGTTCGATATCAAAAAGGGAATCCCCCGCTTGTCGGTGGAACGCAGTTACGTTAGCCGGGATTATCCCAGTCTGGTTTGTCTACTCGAACATTTTCTTAAAGAAACTCAACCGAAGCTCACCCATGCTTGCCTGGGAGTGGCCGGTCCGGTTCACGAAGGCCGGTGCCAGATCACTCATCTACCGTGGAAAATCGACGTCCATGAATTAAAACCCCTCTTTGGAACGGATTCCGTTTCACTGATCAACGATCTGGCGGCTCTGGCTGGTGCGGTTCCTCATTTAACTCCAGAGGAATTGGAAGTGATCCAGAAAGGGCAGGGTGATCCCAATGGCAACATTGGTGTGTTGGCGGCAGGGACCGGTTTGGGGCAGGCTTTTCTCATCCCGGAAGGAGAGGGGCGCTACCGGATTCTGGAAACCGAAGGTGGCCAATGCGATTTTCCCGCCCGCAATTCCCTGGAGATCAGCCTCCGGGAATTTCTCAGTCAGGTTTCCGGCCGGGTGTGTATTGAGGATGTTTTGTCCGGACCCGGTTTGATCCGGATATTTGAATTTATGAAGGAGCGCGATCATGCAACCGAGCCGGATTGGTTGGCCGAAGAATTTGAGCAGGAGGACCCGGCATCGGTGATTTCCCGCAACGGGTTGTCCAAAAAATTTAAACCCTGCAAGCATGCACTCGAAATGTTTGTATCCGTTTATGGAGCGGTGGCGGGCAACCTGGCACTCCAGATGGTGGCACGAGGCGGGGTGACTATTGGCGGAGGAATCGCTCCTGAAATTCTGCCGCTTCTGAAATCGGATTTGTTTTTGGAGGCGTTTCGCAATAAGGGTAAATTCAGCGATTTTATGGCGCAGATTCCCGTCAAAGTCATTATAGATAAACGGGCTCCGCTGTTGGGGGCGGCCTATTTTGCGCTGGGAGAAAACAGGATTCAGTGATAAAGTGATTGTTTTTATTTGTTTAACAGTGCGCTTAGGAATGGAAACATGAAAAAGAAATTGAATAAAATTGTACTGGCCTATTCGGGAGGGCTGGACACCTCGGTTATCATCAAGTGGCTGAAAGAGGAATATGAGGCAGAGGTCATCGCGTTTTGCGCCGATCTCGGTCAAGGGGCAGAGTTGGACCCGGTTCGGGAAAAGGCTCTCGCAACCGGAGCGAGCAAAGTTTACATCGAGGATTTGAAAGAAGAGTTCGTCAAAGATTTTGTGTTCCCCATGTTGCGGGCCAACGCGTTTTACGAAAACAACTACCTGCTGGGCACCGCCATCGCCCGACCGTTGATTGCCAAGGAACAGATTCGCGTGGCCCGCCTCGAGAACGCCGAAGGGGTATCGCACGGCGCCACGGGCAAGGGCAACGATCAGGTCCGATTCGAATTGACCTATCTGACCCTCAACCCGGATATCATCATCATTGCCCCTTGGCGGGAGTGGGATCTCGACTCACGCACCAGCCTGTTCGATTATGCCACCCGTCATGGCATCCCGGTTCCCGTGTCCAAGGACAAGCCGTACAGCATGGACCGGAACCTGTTCCACATCAGTTACGAGGGCGGGGTTCTGGAGGACCCCTGGTATGAGCCGCACGAGGAAATGTTCATGTTATCGGTGTCGCCGGAGAAAGCACCGGATAAGCCGACAGTACTTGAAATTAACTACGAAAACGGCGATCCTGTAGCAGTCAATGGAGAGCGGATGAGCCCGGCTCATTTGCTGGCCCGGATGAATGAGTACGGTGGGCAAAACGGAATTGGACGGATCGATATCGTTGAAAACCGCTTTGTTGGAATGAAGTCGCGGGGCGTCTATGAAACCCCCGGAGGCACCATCCTGCATGCCGCCCACCGGGATCTGGAGACCATCACCGTCGATCGGGAAGTGATGCATCTTCGGGATTCACTCATACCGGCCTATGCTCGGTTGGTATATAATGGAATGTGGTATTCGCCGGAACGGCTTCTGCTTCAGCAAATGATGGACGAGGCGCAGAAGACGGTAACCGGAACCGTTCGCCTCAAGTTGTATAAAGGCAACTGCATAGTTACGGGACGCAAAGCGGACCGCTCTCTTTATTGCCCAGAGACCGCCTCCTTTGAAAAGGATGAGGTTTACCGTCAAAATGATGCCGAAGGATTTATCCGGCTGAACGCTCTCCGATTAAAGCGCTTTTCGGAAATCCTCGGTGACAAACCGTTCTAAACCATCATGAACCGTATTTTAGTTGTTGATAATGAAAAGAGCATGCGGGAAATGCTTACCATCGCCCTGGGTAAGGAGGGCTATGAGGTGGAGACCGCCCGCAACGGCGAAGTTGCGGTCGAAATGGTCGAGAGCAGTGATTATGATGTCGTGATCACCGATATCAACATGCCCCGTTCCAACGGCATCGATGTTCTGGATGCCGTCAACCGTGTTCGTCCGGGAACACCGGTTATCATGATGACTGGTTATGCCTCCCCTGAAACCGCTGTCGAAACCATGAAGAAGGGTGCGTACGATTATATTACCAAGCCTTTCAACATGGAGGACTTCAAGCTCGTCATCCGCAACGCCTCTGAAAGGAAGCAACTGACCGAGGAAAACACTTATCTTAAATCTGCTCTCAAAGATAAATACCAGTTTGGCAACATCATCGGCAAAAATGCAGGCATGAAAAAGGTGTTTGAATATATCGAGAAAGTCAGTAACAGCAACGCGACGGTTTTGATTGGCGGTGAAAGCGGTACCGGAAAAGAACTGGTTGCCAAAGCGCTTCATTATAATAGTTCCCGGAAGAACTATCCGTTTATTTCTATCAATTGCGGTGCTATGCCGGAAAACTTGTTGGAAAGCGAGCTGTTCGGACATGAGAAGGGCGCCTTCACGAGCGCGGATTCCACCAAGATCGGACTGATGGAAGCGGCTCACAAGGGAACGTTTTTTCTGGATGAAATTTATGATGCTCCGCTTTCGATCCAGGTCAAATTATTGCGGGTACTGCAGGAGCGTGAGATGACCCGGGTGGGGGGTACCAAGCCCATCAAAGTCGATTTGCGCATCCTTGCGGCAACCAACCGGGATCTGGCCGAAGGCGTCAAACAAAAGGTGTTCCGCGAAGACCTGTATTACCGGTTAAAAGTTATTTCTATTGATTTGCCTCCTCTGCGCAAGCGGAAAGAGGATATTCCCTTGTTGGCCCAGCACTTTATCAATAAGTACAACGAGCAACATGACCGGGAGCATAAGATTCAGGGAATCCAGCCCGATGCACTGAAGTGTATGGAAAACTACGAGTGGCCGGGAAATATTCGCGAATTGGAAAATACTATCGAGCGGGCGGTGGTTCTGGAAACGGAGAATTTGATCGGGATATCCAGTCTTCCGGAGGAGATATTCAAGGCGCCTTCTCCTACGGATAACCTGATTCCCTCTATTGAGGGAGACCATCCAGTTGATTTGGAGAAGACCCTGGACAACATCGAGAAGAGCATGCTTCTCGGAGCTTTGAGTAAAACGGATGGAATGATTAACAAGGCTGCCAAACTGCTGAATTTGAGTTTTCGTTCGATGCGGTATCGGGTCAAAAAGCATAATATCAATGCCAAATCCGAAGGAAATGAATGAGCCGGTTCCCACGGCCGTTGACCATGCGATACTCCCTCCAAGTGATACGGTTCTATTTGACAATACTCTGTTTGTTGCTCGTACTAGTAACGTCCGTCCCTGCCCAGGATTTTGAATCCCGTCAAGGTGCAGACACTCTGTTTGCCAAGGCTGAAACCTTATATCACGAAAACAAGTTGCTGGAGTCCCGTGCCTCCTATGAGGATTTTCTAGGGGCATTTTCAACAGACTCCCGCGCTCCCAAGGCTGTCATGCGGTTGGGTCAGATTGATTACAAGAATAAATCATACCTTTCTGCTCTGAGGAGCTATCAGTATTTTCTAGACACCTTTCCTCATTCCACGCTTATCTACAGTGTCAAGTTAGATATGGGCCGGTGCTATTTTGAAATGGAGAAGTACGAGGAAGCCGAAAAACTGTTGCGGGAAACGGTTCAACACAACCCCGATCCAATTCAAAAGTGGAAGGGTTTTGTTTACCTAGGTTATCTTGATGACAAACGCTTGGAACTCGATAATGCTTTTAAAAAATTCAAACAAATTATGGATAGAAGTCCCTATCCGGAAATCAAACAGGAAGCCACCAGTTACATCAAAAATATTATTAGTGAAAAATTAAATAAAAAACAATTGGTATCTCTTGCCAAATCGCTGGGTTCTGAATTCCCGGCAGATTTAATTTTGCAAAAGTTAATTTCAATTTACAGAATCGAACGCGATTTGGGAAATTATCAAGTGAGCCTGGAGGATTTGATTTTCCGTTTCCCAAGCCATGAGCTAAGAGGACATTATGAGAAGTTACTGACCCGGCTGAAAACCGATCCGACTCGAGCCATACGGATTGGTGTGGTGTTGCCCTTGTCCGGGAAGAGAGCGATTGTGGGGCAGCGAGTTTTGCAGGGGATTCAGCTGGCGATCAACCAACTGTCTACCAGAGATAAAAGCCGGCTGGAACTGGTGGTGAAAGACTCGGGATTAGGCCGGGAGGTTGTTCAAGTGGTGGAGGAACTGGCTCAGGACCCCAATGTCATCGGTATTATCGGACCCGTATTATCGGGGGATGTGGAGAGCGTGATTCCCGTCATTGAAAAGTACCAATTGCCCATTTTTACTCCCACAGCTTCGACTCACGGTTTAGCTGACAAGAGCCCCTATATTTTCAGGAACGCGCTCACCAAGGAACTGCAGGCCAACTACCTGGCTAGGTATGCGGTCAACGAGCTGAATTTGTACCGGTTTGCGGTGATCTATCCCACCGTCGCTTATGGCGAAACCATGCGGAAGGTATTTGAGGATGAAGTCCGTTCATTCGGGGGGGCAGATTGTCGAATCCATTGCCTTTGAGCGGAGGCAGACGGATTTTAAAAAGCAGATTTTACAAATTGGCGGGATGGCCGATGATCAGTTAAAAGCCCGGATCCAGAGACATATCAAGCGAGGCACTCAGCCTCCGCCTTTGAATGACAAGGGTATAAAGTCCCGACCGTTGGTCGAGGGAGGACTTTATGCGGATGATGAAGTGGAGGCGCTGAAAGTTGCTCTGGAGTTGAATTACGATGCTATCTTTATCCCCGGATCTTATGACAAAGTTAGCTTGATCGTTCCTCAACTGGCTTTTTATAATATTGAAGATATCCTGCTGCTGGGGGGCAATGGCTGGAATTCCCGTGAATTGGTGGATGCCGCCCGGAATTATTTGAAAACGGTTTTATTTGTGGACGGGTTTTATGCCAACTCGCAAAATGAAAGAACTGTGAAGTTTGTAGATATGTTCCTCTCTACCTTTGGGCAGAATCCTACCATTCATTCGGCTCAATCTTACGATGCCGCGAATATTTTTGTGACATTCATCAAGGACAGGGCGTTCAACCGCCTGGATGTGTTGGAACGATTACGTGCGCTGAAAGATTTTCCCGGCGTATCCGGGGATACCACTATTTTACCCTCAGGCGATTCTCTCAAATCCCTGGTCAAGCTGACTGTGAAGGAAGGGGATATCGCCGAACAGATCCCTGAAACCCCGGCTCTACAGCCTGTGCCGGAAGACGAAACTCACTAAAAGGTATTTCCTTCCAGGGGATTGATCCCCGATATGCTTTTTTCTGGCAGGTTATCGTTTAGAAATATTTCAAATCGTCCATCCGGATCGTCGAAAGAGGTTTCCTCTCCTGTTTTCTGATTTATTTTAACGTAGGTCACATCGTTGGGAATAGGAAAGCTTTTAACAGGCACGTCCTTCAAGGCTTCCTGCATGAACTTTAGCCAGATGGGTATTGCCGTCCGGGTTCCGGTTTCGTTCACTCCTAATGATTCATCCTGATCATTTCCAACCCAAACGCCGGTGGCCAGTTCTGGAGAAAATCCGATGAACCATGCATCGTTGTAGTCGTTGGTGGTGCCGGTTTTTCCTGCAATGGGACGGTTCAAGGTTTCTTGGATGATATGAGCCGTTCCATGCCGGACCACACTCTCCATCAAACTGGTAATTATATACGCCATCCCGGTGGAAAGAACGGGTTCCCCTAAAGGCTCGTAAGTGTATAGCACCTCGTCGTTTCGGTCCTTGATGGAACGGATGGGAACGGGAGGTAATCGTACGCCCTGGTTGGCGAAGGTGGAGTAAGCAGAAACCAGTTCGTATAAAGTGACCCCGGAAGACCCCAACGCAATGGACAGGTTGTTCGACAGGTCGGTCGTGATTCCCAATCGGCGGGCCATTTGAATCGCTTTAGGAACACCGGTGCTTTGGAGAAGTTTGATGGTGACCACATTACGGGAATGGGTCAGTGCTGTCCGGACTGAGGTGGGGCCGTAAAATTTCTTTTCAAAATTAACCGGTTTCCACTTGCCGAAAGTATCTTCTTTTTCATTGAAGATAACAGGTGAGTCGATAACGATGCTAGCGGGAGTGTAGCCATCCAGGAGTGCCGTTGCGAAAATTATAGGTTTGAAAGCAGAGCCCGGTTGGCGCACCGCCTGGGTGGCCCGGTTGAACTGGCTTTTGCTGAAATCATAACCGCCCACCATCGCCTTGATATAACCGGTGGAAGGCTCTATGCTGATCAGGCCCGCTTCCGCTTCGGGTTCCTGTTCCAGCCCCAAATTAAGAATGCCTTCTTTCTTTTTTTCTTTACCCTTTTCTTGCTCTTCCGGTGAAGGCAGAATCTTGATCTCGATAATGTCTCCCTTAGACAAGGCTTCCTTCGGGTCTGTGATCTGATGGTATTTCCCGTCGAGTCTGAAGTTCGGTTTTCGGGCCCAGTTCATATTTTCGAGCCGGATGATACCTTGTGCGCCTCCAAGATAAACAGCAACTTCTTCGTCTTTGATCTGGGTGACGACGCCTTTGACCAATTCGCCTTCTTTAAAAAACTGAATAACCGGCTGAGGCGTTTCGGTTTCTGCCGCGGCAGGGACGTTGGTTGAAAGTTCATTAGAAACGGTGCTTGTCGCCTCGTTGGATTCAGTCACGCTATGTCGGGGTCCGGTGGAACGCTGATTGAGCTCCATTAGCAGGTTATCCAGCACCTGGATATCTTGATTGGGATCAATACTATCCAGAGGGCCGCGGTAACCATAACGTTTGTCCGCCATTCGCAGGCCGTCCTTCACCGCCTGTTCTGCCACCAACTGATGCTCCAGGTTCAGGGTGGTGTAAATTTTCATCCCGTCTTGGTACAATTGTTTGCTTCCGTAATTTTCCTGAATAAACCGGCGGATATGTTCGACAAAATAGGGAGCCTTGTTGAGCATACCCTTGACTTCTCCCAATTCGAGAGGCTCCGTCAGGGCCGCTTCCATTTCCTCTTCCGTAATGAATCCGTGATATTCCATGCGGCGAATGGCATGGTCCCTTCGTTTCAGCGCCTTGTCGAGATTGTTGTAAGGCGAATAATGCGTGGGGGCCTTGGGCAAGGAAGCGATCATGGCGCATTCGCTGATCGTTAAATCCTTCAACTCTTTTCCGAAATAGGTGCGCGCCGCCGCCGCGATTCCGTAACTGCCGTGCCCGTAATAAATCTGATTGAGGTACATTTCCAGGATTTCATCTTTACTGAAAATCAGTTCCATTCGGATCGCCAGAATCGCCTCCCGAATTTTCCGTTCGAATTTTTTCTGGGGAGATAAAAACAAGGTTTTGGTCAATTGCTGGGTGATCGTGCTGGCGCCTTCCACCACGCGCCCGGCCCGGTAATTAACGATGGAAGCCCGGATAATGGCCTTGGGGTCGATCCCCAGGTGATAATAAAAACCGGAATCCTCCACCGCCAGGGTCGCTTGCTTCAAACGCAAAGGCATCTGGTCGAACTCAACCATGATGCGCTTTTCAATAAAAAATTCTGCGATCAATTCGTCCGCATCGGAATAGACCTTGGTAATGATATTAGGTTGATATTCCTTGAGCACCCGGATATCCGGAAGGCCATCAGAATATTTGAAATACAGGATGCTGGCTCCTGTAAAACCGATCACGAGGCAAACCAGAAAACCCCACAGTGTGACGTTCAATAAAATTCTTTTCCAGGTTTTGGGTTTGCCTGTCCGATTGGGATTGGGATTTTGCAATACTCTTTGATTTTTTAAGATATTTTTCATGGTTGGATCAGCATTTCATGCCGAGGTTAAAAAGGGATGCTTAAAGTCGTCCTTCTTCCAGATCGATCAAATCCACCCAAGTGGTTATGTCGGTTCTGGATGGGTCAAGACCATTGCGAATTTCATGAAAGGTTTCCCATTTTTCCGGGCTATCGGGTTGTCCTTTCAGGATTTTATTGTTAACGGCATCTTTGTCTCCCAGAGAACAATTTTGGCATTGTGATACGACCCAGGTCGATAGAGCCTCTTCTGTATCGTTGCAGGCTTTTTTCTGGAATGTATCCGAGTCCACTCCCAAAAATTCCAGCATGATTTGGTCCAATGGGCAGGGATAGATATATTCTCCCAAGGTGTTTTGCTGGGCGGCGCGTGCCTTGTCAATCATTCTGGGAAGATGAGCCAACTCAGCGATTTTTTCTCTGGGGCTCCTGGGGGATTTCTGGGTCAGGTTCATTTTTATGTTTCGCTTAAGGGGTTTGATGGAGCATGGATTTTCAATCCAGCCGCACCCGGCTGAGATTTTTGAAAAATTTTGATTTCTTGATGGCGGCGACGCCTGCTTCACCCAAGTTGTTGCGAAACAGATCCAAAGTATTGAGTTTGGGGAAATATTCGGAGGCCGCCAGGTGTTGGGCCCCCTCTCCACCAATTTTATTGAACTTGAGGATTAACTGTTCCAGCCGGTTCAAGTGAGGAGAGTTGGCAATCGCCTGGGCTCCCTGCCCGGTAATCTCGTTCGATTTCAGATTCAGAATTTTTACATTACCAAGGTGAGGGCTTGCCATCAGATCTGCAACCCCCGCATCGCTAATTCCATTGTCACCCAATTCCAGACGGGTGACTTGCGCCAGAATTTCCATTTGAGCCAAAACTTTGACTCCGTCATCGCCGAAATTGGAACTTTCGAGTTCCAGGGTATCGCCGTTAACCAGATTTTGTTTGATCTGCTCTTCGATGGGCATGAATTGAAGGATTCCGTGTGGATCGGGCCGTTAAGCTATGTCTTCCAGTTTATTGAATTTCGGGCGCGCGTTCAAGTCCTTAACCGTATAATTTTATTGAGACAATTTGTACGATAGGTGAAAATGAATGGCTTTCCATTGGAATATCGCACCATAAAATGGAGACATCGATTTGTATTGAGGTCAGGGTCCTTTTTTTGGGGTGTCCCGGGCTTCTCCGGACTCAAGAAAACTGTTTTTTTAAGCCCAAAAAATGATAAACTCAATCGTGAAAATTACCCCTCTTAACTATTTTGGGAGAAGCACCTTATGAAAAAGGTCATGCTTATTTTGGCGGCTTTATGTTTTCTCGGCCTTCCGCTTACGTCATTTGCAGGGGAAGGCCCCATGTCGTTGCCGGACGGTTCCAACGCCGGCGCAGTGAAACACAATAAGGAAGGGATCGATCACTGGGGCCAGGGACATTATGACGTGGCTTTGAAGCATTTTCAGGCGGCATCCAAGGCGGATTCTTCCATCGCTCAAACGCATTTCAACGAAGCCATTAGTCTGGACAAACTGGGACGTCATGGCGAAGCCACCATGCATTTCAAAGCGGCTAAAAAGCACGCTGGCAGCAACAAGGCCATTCTCGATTCGCCAATCTTGAACGGTCATCTCGGACATTAATTATATATTTAGCTTTACCAACAACGGGAGGCCGGGGAGAACCGGCTTCCCGTTGTTATTAGGGCGTATCAAATTGTTGAGCATTTATCATATAACTAATTGAAATCATTAATATAAATTTGTTTTGCGATGGCCGGTGAAGTTTTTCCGGTTATGTTATAATAATTCGCATTCCTGAAGGATAGGTTTTAACACCAAACGGAGACAGACGTTATGATGGGCATCGGTTTTCCAGAGTTAATGATCATACTGGTCATTATCATGATTATATTCGGCGCCGGCAAACTTCCGGAAATCGGGAGCGCCTTCGGCCGCAGTATCAAAAATTTCAAATCCTCCATGAAGGAAGCCCAAGAAGAATCAGGAGATGAGGTGGCGCAAGCGGAAGGCGGAGAGTCCGCCGAGCTTCCTGATTCTGAAAATGCCCCTGCCACCACGGAAGAGGAAGTTACCGCCCAGTTGGGAGGATCTCATCCGAAGGCCGCATCTCCCAGTCCGTCTACGACTCAGTCAACTTCCAAGCCGGCTACCGGCACTTCCAAACCCGCGCCGCAGCAACCAGCCGCGCAGGCCAAAACCGCTCAAGGCAAACCCAAACCTAAGGGAGAGCGTGTGAAGAGCGAGGAAGAAAAAATGATTGAAGATGCCATCAAGGAATTAAAGGATAAACGCATTGGCACCATCCGTACGCCGCACGACGGTCTGGTTCAACAGAACGATGTGTTCACCGAATCTGTGAAGCGCAATCCCTGGGGTAGCAAAACGGACCGCGGCGTGCGCCGTGATGTCATCTGATAAAAGCTATCGTACTGTCCGCGTTTATTCCTCCGGCTCCAGTTGCACCTTGGAAGGCTTGAAAGACGTTCCCCAACCCAGCAACAGCCCCAATGCAATCCAGACCAGTTCGCGGATCCGCCGTACAAATGACACCGCCAGACCCAATGGACCCGCTAGACCCAGCGAAGTGAAAATGAGGATCAATCCACCTTCTTGAGCGCCCAGGCTGAGCGGAATGAAAAAGCTCCCCGCCCGGACCAACTGCAACAGGGATTCGATGATCCACAGTTCCTTGAAACCCACGGGTATCCCCAGGAAAAATAAAGTGAGATAAAGCTCCCCCACACCTGCCACCCATCCGAGAAAACCGAAAGCAATCGATTTCAGAAACAATCCGCGATGCTGATGGTAGTAGCCGGACATCATGCCGCATAGAGCGACCCAATGCTCCAGCGAAGGCCGTGGGGTTGGAGTGGGAAACAGCCGGTTGAATCCGTGGACAATCCGGCTCAAGGTGCCAGTAACCTGAAACAGCAGGAATAAAAATATAAGGACGGAAAAGGTGATCATTCCCGTCAGGCTGGAGATTTTGAAGGTCTCGGAGATACCATTATCCATGAACAGGAACACGATTCCGGGGATCATGAACAGGATCAGCGAGACCGTCAAGGTGGTTCGCGCCACCACTTGGGACGCCGCGCCCTGTTTGTAGGTCAGGCCGTATTTTTCTTTCAGTAAATGGGCTTTAATCGGTTCGCCGCCCATGGTGCCCAACGGGGTGATGGCGTTGAAGGCTTCGCCAATGTTCCGGATACGCCAAATGGCGAAAGAATCAATCGTTTTGGCTTCTTCAGGTTTGAATGCGTACTTCCAAGAGAGCGTATCGAACCAAGTTACCGGGCCAAAGGCCAGGATAACGGCCAGCAGGCCCGGACCCATGTCCAGCAAGAGGTCGCCGACCTGCGCAAGATCCACCTTCCGCAGTGCCCAAACGAACAGGGCCAGGCCGAAAATCAGGAACAGAGGTTTTAGGAATCGGGTCATGGACTGACAGTATCAGGGATTGCAAAGACTATGGGAAGGAGTTTCCCCGAAAACCATTTGGGACAGAAGAATGCAAAGGGCGACGCATGGAAGGTGCTAGCGATCGCACTCTCCGCCGATCATGTTGAGCATGTCGAAGGTCGGGACGATGTCGGCCAGCATGGCGCCGCGGACGATTTCCTCCATTCCGGCGGTCATGGTGAAGCA
>PVMK01120574.1_pt1 | contig 11985 bp, 12 predicted proteins | sample 1853481 | NCBI WGS metagenome assembly PVMK01 (sample SAMN08533507, study PRJNA380276) | Marine sediment metagenome, whole genome shotgun sequencing project. | reverse complement strand
GGATCAAAGATGTGTTCCAAGATCTCAGAGTCCATCCCGTATCCCGTATCGCTCACCGTGAGGAGCACATGGGGTCCGATGTGAAGCTCGTGATGTTGTGAGGCCGTTTGCCTATCCACCTCCGCTCTGGTGAGCCTGACATCAAGGGTTCCTCCCTCTTCCCCCATGGCATGCCCGGCATTTGTGCACAGGTTCATCACAATCTGGTGGATCTGGGTGGCGTCTGCCTCAACAATGCCAGGATCTGCCTCAATGTAATCGCGGATTTCGATAGAGGTCGGAATCGTTGATTTGAGGAATTTAAGGGCCTCTTTGATTAGGGGCGTAAGGGAAAGGGCGATCCTCTCCTGTTCTCCCATGCGGCCGAACGCGAGAATCTGCTGAATAAGCCTCGTGGCCCGGGCGCCGGCATTTTTTATTCGATTCAGATTGTCGATGGCCTCGCTGTCTTCGGCCAATTTCGTCTTTGCCAGATCACAATGCCCGAGCATAGCCATGAGGATGTTATTGAAATCATGGGCAATGCCGCCCGCAAGGGTACCGATCGCCTCCATCTTCTGGGCCTGTAGGAATTGAGCTTCGAGTTTCTTTTGATCGGTAATATCGCGGATAAAACCCTGGTATCCAACAATACTTCCGTCATCAGCCCTCTTGGTACTCACAGTGAAAAGAGAGTCCAGTTCCGTCCCGTCCTTCTTACGAAGCTTAACCTCAAAGTTAGCAACAAATCCTTTTTGATCGATCTGTTGCTGAAACCGTTTCCCGTTAGAAGGGTCAACATATAGTTCTCTGAAATTCATTCCCATAATCTCAACTTTGGTATATCCGAGGAGATCCAACGCGGCTTGATTAACATCAAGGAGCTTGCCCTCTCGGGAGGTAATAACAATAGCATCTATGGAATCCTCAAAGAGTGTACGGTATCTCCGTTCACTTTTCAGTAGTTCTTCCTCCGCCTGCTTGCGCACGGTGATATCAACTACTATTGATCGACTTTCAGTGACGTTCCCAACACGGTCTACCACAGGTTCGACGGAAAGGCTTATCCAAACAGGATGTCCATCCTTCTGTTTCATCTCCAACTCAACGTCTCGTATTGTTTCTCCTGCCTTGAAACGCTTGAAAACTTCTTGCGCCTTAGACACATTTTGAGGTTTATCATCATAGAGATCAAAAATTTTCATTCGCATCACAGTCTCACGGTCATAACCGAACAATCTCAAGGCCCCAGAGTTGCATCCTAAAACCGACCCATCAACGGCGCTGATGGAGAAATAGGCACAGGGTGCATTCTCATACAGATCACGATATTGCTCATCACTCGCGCGTAGCGCTTCCTCCGCCTGCCTGTGCTGTCGCCTGACCTCTGCTTCATTTAGCTCGCGCTCAATAGCTGGCGTAAGCCGTTTCAGATTACCTTTCATCAAGTAATCATGGGCACCCGCTTTCATGGTTGCGATAGCAGTTTCTTCACCAATTGTGCCTGATACGACGATAAAAGGAAGGTCAAGATCACTTTGGTGGAATAACTCCAGCGCTTCCGGGGCACTGAAGTGCGGCAAACGATAATCTGCAATGATGATGTCCCATGACTGCTTTTCGAGTGCGGCGGTCATGTCTTCAGCTGTTTCCACACGTTCAAACGTGGTGTCATAACCGCCACGTTCAAGCTCGCGTATCACCAAGAGAGCATCGTCTTCCGAATCCTCGACTATAAGTACACGGAGGGGTTTGTCCATCTAAGTCCTCCCTTTCTTGGGTGGTGGCTCATTTATAACCAGCCAGTACAGACTCAGTTGCCGTGCCGCTTCAACGAACTGGGTAAAGTCTACCGGCTTCCGAACGTAGCTGTTGGCACCAAACTCGTAGCTGTTGACCATATCTTGCTCCTCCTTGGACGAGGTGAGAATGACTACCGGAACGAGCTTTGTCCGCTCATCAGCACGCATGCGTTGTAATACCTCCAGTCCGTCCACTTTGGGTAGCTTCAAGTCCAGTATGACTACCGTAGGCATTCTGGTCGTATCGCGGTCGGCATAGGCACCAGTGGCAAAGAGGTAGTCCAGTGCCTCCGCTCCGTCACGCACCACATTAATCTGATTCTTAACATGATATTTCTTCAATGCACGTAAGGTCAGTTCTACATCGTCTGGATTATCTTCCACAAGCAGGATAGTCCTCTTTTCCTCCATTTTATCCTCCTTTTTCAGTGATGTTATTTAAGCGTGAAATAAAATGTTGCGCCTTCTTCCACCTTCCCTTCAGCCCACGCCTGACCACCGTGACGATGGGCAATGCGCTGTACCGTCGCCAAGCCTATACCGGTACCGGGAAAGTCGTCTTGTGAGTGCAGACGTTGGAAAACGCCGAACAGCTTGTCAGCGTAGTTCATATCGAAGCCTGAACCATCGTCACGGACAAAAAACGTCTCTTTGCCATCGACCTGGCTAGTGCCAAATTCTATTTTCGCCTTTGGGTGTTGCCCGGTGAACTTCCAGGCATTGCTTAGCAGGTTTTCCATTAGTTGATGTAAAAGTTGTGAGTCGCCATTGGTGGTCAACCCCGGCACGATAACAAAGTCAACCTGACGCCCGGGTTGTGTCTCCTGAAGCTCCTTAGCGATTGACTGTGCCAAGACGCTGAGGTCCACAGTCTCGCGTCTCATGTCACTGCGTGTCACTCGCGACAAATTCAGCAAGTCATCGATGAGCACCGCCATGCGCTGGGCGGCCGAACGCACCCGTTGCAGGTAGTTTTTGCCCTGTTCGTCCAGCTTGTCCGGGTAGTCTTCCATAAGTGCCTGGCTGAAGCCATCGATACTCCTCAATGGTGCACGAAGGTCGTGGGAAACGGAGTAGGCGAAAGCCTCCAGTTCCTTATTGATAGCAGCCACTTCGGTGTTGGTCCGTTCCAGCTCCGTGGTCCTTGCTTTCAGATCACTTGTCCGCTCTTCTATCAATTCCTCGAGGTGCTCACGGTGCTTCCGTAATTGCCCTACCATAGATTTCACGTCTGAGGCTACACTGGCAACTTCATCCTTGCCTTTGATTTCTATATCAGCCGTGTATTCTCCCTCTCCAACCCTTCTGGAGTAGTCAGCCAATCTAGTCAGTGGTTTTGAGATATTTCTGGCAATAATGAGCGACGAAGTTGTTATAGCAATAGCAAGGACTATCATCAAAATTATAGTCAGGTTTGAAGCTACCCTTTGAGTTTCAGTTGCTTCAATATGTGCCTCTTCAGCAAGTCTGGAAGCATCGGCGATTATCGAGTGTGATGTTATTAATAGCTGAGCTACCAATCTTTCCTCTAGCCCAGTAATAGCGTCAATCTTCTCCTGAGAAGTTCCCTCTTGAATATATTTTTGTCTTTCTTCGTAGTTTGCAGTTATTTGTGAGAATAAAGTACCGAGAGTGGCGTAATCAGCACGTATTGATTTCAGCCCCTCTTCTTCTGCTAATCCATCCAGAATCTCCCCCAGGGAATCATGTTTTATTTTCCATTGGTGCTTCATGCGTTTTTCACGGTGCAGCAAATAGTCATATGTAATTATGTCAAGCTCTGATACAGATTTGTACACATCCATTAGCTGCTGATGTTTCTTATTTTCCTCAGCTATCCTGCCTGACGTCACCAAAACCATGGAAACGAGGGCTACAACCAGGACAATCGAGATTCCAGCACTTATATATAATTTGTTTTTGATGTTCATTCTGACATCTGTTTTAGCGTATTATTCCAATAGCTTCCGGTTTAACCTTTTCCAGAGCGTCCATGTAAATGTAATAAAGATAGTTTGGAACCTCTGTTGCATCAGTTAGTCCCTGTTTTATCCTCCATCGTGCCTGGTCTTCAAATGTGATCAACATGGCCTGATCAAGGCAAACGTCAAACTCCTGTTTTGGCCAACTGTAATTCATATAGTCCGATTTATAGTTAAATCTATTCTTTACGAACTCTTTGGCTTCTTCAGAATTGCCTTTAATATAATCCTCTGCCTCTAATACTGATTTTATAAAGCGCTCAGCTGCTGCAGGATTGTTTTTGATCCAATCCTCTTTTGTAAGTAATACAAAGTAAAAAGCCTGTCCCCCAGGCCAGCTTATTGCATTATCACCCAGTTCTTTCTTTATATTATAGACATTAGGGTCCCATGTAAAACCAGCATCTATATCTCCATTAAGCACAGCCTCGACTATTTCATTTGGTTTCAAATCAGCAAGCTCTACATCTTCGTATGAAAGGGCGTTGAATATTAAGAATCTTCCAAGAGCAAACTCACCACCACTCTTTTTTGTGACTCCGATCTTTTTCCCTATTAAATCATCTATTGTTGTAATTCCTTTATCTTTTCGGGCGACTAATTCCTTAACTTCTGCGGTAGCAACAGTTGCAAATACCCTAAGGTCTGCATGGTCAAAACTACTGCTAACAAAAACAAAATCAGCAGAAGTGGCAATATCGGCTTCTCCAACTATAAGGGCATCAGCAGCAGCCTTACCAGATTCATAATCTTTTATTGTCACCTCTAAACCATTTTCTTCGAAGTATCCCTGATCTTCAGCAACATAAACAAGTACGCCAGTATCTCCGGCATACGCTGCCAAAGTAATTTTCTCAACAGGTCCCGTATATTTTTCAGGCTGTTTTTGGCTCAACCAAAAATAACCACCAACTGCCAAAATTATAACAACTACCGGGATCCAAATCCATGCTCTGATTTTTTTGTTTTGCATTTTTTCCATCCTTGATTTTTCTGTACTTATCGTATTATCGTTGCAGCCACGCGCCCGTCTACTAAGGCTTGAGGTAATCCAGTTCTTCACCGACCTGGCTTAGTCCTTTTCAGCGTCTCGTCTTTTCCACGGCCTGCTCCCTTTTCTCCAAAGCCTGCTTCACGGTAGTGGTAAGTTCATCCAAGCTCTTCAGAGGTTTGGTCAAGAAATCAAAGGCTCCATTGTGTCTCAATGCCTGAATGGCATTATATACACTTGCAGAGCCGGTAAGAACGATTATCTCTATCTCTTCATCAAGTTTCTTAATGTTCCTCATGACCTTCAGTCCATCCTTCTCCGGCATGTTGATATCCATAATAACCAGATCAAAAGGTTCCGATTTAACAATATCCATCACCGCTTCACCCATTGGAGCACTCCTCACCTGGTACCCTTCTTTTGTCAACAGTGCATTTAGGTTTTTCACGATATCCGGTTCACGGTCGATGATGAGTATTTTTTCGTTCATCTCTCTTTCCTCGATGCTAATACTTGATATTGGGTTACAGTTCACCGCAGAGTCGCAGAGTACGCAGAGGGTTAGCGTTTTTACTTTCCGGTGAGATGCCGGAAAGTAAAACCCCATCCACTTAAGACGAACTATTCTTTTAATTCGTTTACAACTCGCACTATGCCGTCTCTCATAACGGTCACATTGAAATTCAAGAGTAGTCCCAAATTACGGCCCGATAGTTTAAGGTATGTCAAAAGTTGCGCCTTATGAATTGGCTCAATTTTCTCGCATGATTTCAGTTCAAGGATGATTGTATTTTCAACAACTACATCCAGCCTGTAGCCACAATCCAGTTTGATTCCCTTATACCGAACAGCCAAAGGCTTCTGCCTTTCTAATAATAAGCCTCCGAGACCCAGCTCGTGACATATGCATGATTCGTATGTGGATTCAAGCAAACCAGGCCCAAGGGCCTTATGCACCTCTATAGCTGCACCTATAATTTTGCCACTCAATTTATTGATATCCATTATCATGAAGTGTTGTAAGGGTTTTAATGCGTGAGATTATTTCTTTCTGCCCCTCAGCAGAAAAACATATTCATTTTCTCTGCGTTCTTTGCGTCTCTGCGGTGAACTACTCGACCACTCGACCACTTAACCACTCAACTATGTCTACGATTGGCAGGATATTAGAGACAGGTCATTGTTGTAAATCGGGAGAGTTCTGATTTTACATGGGGCATTCCTTGAAAATGAAAGGTGCTAAATCCTGAAAAATTTGATGGGTGTGCGGAAGGGGGGGGTAGTTAACTGACTTATATTATTGAGAATTAGATGAAGAGCAAATTGCCTGCCAGGAAAACCCTTAGATTTTGATCAGGTTTTTCCTGATAGCGATCGATTTGGTATGCTGGGTACTGGGGATTGGGTAATGTATAAATAAAGATGTTTCACTGCCCTTTTCTTTATGATATAAGAATTGGAGAATAAATCCAAAAGGAGATTATCATGTCCATTTCTATGGAAAGTAAGGAATACATACTGAAAAGCATTGAAGGCCTCCCACCTCAAAAAGTTCAAGAAGTCCTTGATTTTATTGATTTCCTACGAATGCGACTTCGGCTTGATCAATCAGGAGTGGATGAATCTGCTCTTCTTTTGCAACAGAATTCCTTACTCAAAATATGGGAAAATGAAGAGGATCTCTATGAATTATAGCCGTGGTGATATAGTGATTGTTCCATTCCCTTTTATAACTTCGGGCAAACAAAAAATACAAAAAGCCAGGCCTGCCCTGGTAATATCGGAAATGACTGTAGATCGTAGGTATAATGACCTTATTCTTGCCGGTATTACTTCACGAGTACCCAATAACCTTAAAGAAACCGAAATGCTTCTAGGAGCTACGCCTGTAAACGGTTTGGTTAAAAAATCGACTCTCCGTTTAGAATTCGTGATGACCATTCCTGCAGAAATAGTGTCGAGGAAAGTGGGGCAACTTACCCCTCAGGAAATGAAAGAAGTTGATCTTAAGATCGCTAAATCACTTGGCTTGAGGTAATTTTTATAGATATTTAGACCTTAATCAGTTTTTTCCTGATAGCCACCTTGGTAAGGCCAACTATGGAGGTGGCCTGAAGTTTTTCCATGATATTATATTTGTGGGATTCTACGGTTTTCGGGCTTATAAACAATTCACCGGCTATTATCTTAATACCCTTTCCCTCGGCCAGTAGTAGAAAAACCTCCTTCTCGCGCTGACTCAAGGTATCAAAGGAGTCCTCTTCCGTTGATTTTTTCTTCCAGTTCTTCCATGTGCCTTAGCAATATGGTTGGGGTCATTGTACTGAAATAGGTCCCACCACCTTCTACAGCCTTCAGTGCAAGAATTAGATCTGCCAACGGATCGTCTTTGAGAACATAGGCGGATATACCTGCCTTGAAAAGATCGATAACGAACTCTTTATCAGAATACATGGTATAAATGACGATGCCAATTTCAGAGTCAAATTCTTTTATTTGTCTCGTGGCCTCTACACCGTTTAGATTCGGCATCGAGATATCCATGATCACTATATCGGGTCTTGAGGACTTGACAAATTCCACGGCCTCAAGACCATCAACAGCTTCGCCCACCACCTTAAATTCCGGATACTCTTGTAAGGCACTCTTGATCCCTTCAATCACCACCCGATGATCATCTACAAGCAAAATCTTGGTTTTTTCCATGACAAACCCTTTTCAAATAAATCCGAAATCCGAATATCGAAATTCGAAACAAATCCTAATATCAAAAACCAAATTTTCCAAACGTTATTTACTCTTCTGAAGTATGGAACCAAAAATACTTGTGAGTTCAGTAGCTTCTTGTTCTAATTCTTTTCGTTCATTTTCTTGTTCTTTGCCATTTGTATCTATCAATCTCAACCAATATCGACTTTCTTTTGCCTCTTTACGGCAAATTTTGATTCTCATGATGAAGTCTTTCTTGCTGAGTGCTTCATTCGCTTCGATATAGTTGGCTCCTACTGAACCAGAAGACCTAATTAATTGTTTTCCATCCTCAATGTTTGCCAGGGTCTTTGGGAGATTTTTCACAAAGGCTCTGGATCTTCTTGAGAATTCCAATGTGCGGTCTTCTAAATCATATTGTCTTGAATTTTTCATTTTGCTTTTACCCATTATGTTGAGGTATATTAAAATAGGATTGTTTTTTCATCGATTGGTCTTTGGATTCTATGTTACTTTGTTTTGAATTTATAGTTTTGGTAATTTGAGTTTGTTTCGGGTTTCGTTCTTCGAGTTTCGTATTTATCTCATGACAAATGGTGAAAAGGTCTACTTTCTTTCTGCCTACGCGCTGAAACCCGCAACCCGCAACTCAAATCGGTATCTCCACCAACACATGCGTTCCTTTCCCGATCTGTGATTCTAAGGTAAAATTCCCGTCGGCCTGTATCGCCCTTTCCTGCATAATAAGGAGTCCCAGCGGCCCTTTCCTTTTCATTCCCTTCATTGTCTTGTCTGGGTTAAAGCCAACTCCGTCATCTTCGATACTCAACGAAATGTTCTTTTCTTTCCTGATCAGATTCACGAAAACTTCCTTGGCCCGGGCATGTTTGATGACATTCGTTAATGCCTCCTGTGTAATACGGTAGATGGCAAGCTCCTTTTCAGGGGCGATTCGTTTTGGAATATTTCGCCTAAAAAAGTGGATCTCAATATCCGTCTGCCGTTGAATTTCACTGAATAGCTCACGAAGGGAAGGGAGCAACCCAAGAGCATCTAACATACCAGGTCTCAGTCCGCGAGAGATATTCTTGACATCCCTTATGGCTTGAATTGTTTTTTCTTGCGCTGCTGTTATCCGGGCTGCCAGATCTCTATATTCAGGCTTCAATTTCCCATGGATCATCTCAATGTCGATTTTGAGTGAGGTCAGGATTTGACCAACGTGATCATGAAGTTCCCTGGAGATCTGCCGGCGGTCATTTTCGAGAAGATCAATGAGCCTCTTGGATAATATTTTCCTTTGACTCTGCTCTCTCGACAATTCCTCATTCGTTTGCCTTAAATCTTCCTCCGCCTCTTTGAATTCGGTGATGTCTTTTGAGACCACCGTTACAGATGTTGTGCTCCCATCTGGCCCTTGAATTGGGCTCAAGGTACGCAGAAAATATCTATCGTCCCTGGAGCTTCTGTGTTCCTGCTGGATCGCTTGGCCGGTTTCGAATACGTCTTCAAGTTTCCCCACAAACTCCTTAGTGTCATCGAGGGAATGGAACTCGCCGTATGTTCTTCCCATGACCTTCTCCATTGGAGAGCCAAGTCTTGATAGATGTTTTTTATTCGCGTACAGGTATGTGCCATCCCTGTCTACGAGGTATATGGAATCTTCGGTAGATTCCACCAGAGAACGGTATTTCTCCTCGCTTTCACGCAGGGTCTCTTCGGCCTGCTTACGTTCAGTGATGTTTGTGGCGGCAGCATATACTACTCCCTTCTCGTCAGCTGCTGTTGCCATCCATTCTAACCATTTGTAAGACCCGTCCTTACAAATGTAGCGGTTTTCAAATTTGGCAACCTGACTACCCTTAAGTTGCTTTTCTACTTCAATGATAGAACTTTGGCGGTCGTCCGGATGAATAAACTCGATAAATGGCCGTGCCAAGAATTCCTCAGAAGAGAAACCTAATATGCTACTCAAAGCCTGATTGCAGTGTGTAAAATAACCGGTATGAGCATTTGCCTTAGCAATGATACCCGGCACAACTTCAATAGTGTGCGTTAGCTCCGCTTCTGCTTCACGAAGACTCTGTTCCGCCTGCTTTCGCTCATCGATGTCTGTATGTACTGAAATTATGATTTCACCATGTTCGGGATGATCAAATATGGAAGAACTCGCATAGCACCAAAACGGTGTACCATCTTTCTTGATATTTTGAATCTCACCTACCCATTTACCAGTTTCTTTCATAATTCTTACGATGTGATCCACTGTCTCTTCAGGTGTCATTTCAATAGGGGCATTGACAACACTAACATGCTTTCCGACCATTTCACCAGGACCATAGCCAAATATCTCCTCAAACCTCGGGTTGGTGTAAAGGATCACACCATCACTGAGCCGAACGAGATAAACGCCCTCGGACAAATGCGATGTAATTTCGGCTTGAAGTCGCAGCGATTCTTCGCTCTGTTTCAGATTTCTAAAAAGAAGGTCGTAAGGCCTTGTCAGCCCTGTTTCAATAATAGCCTTATAGATAAGGTAAAAGGAGGTGATCTTAAAATAGTGGCCAACCAAATTGGAAAAGCCATAGGCGCTTATATAAAACGTGAAGGCTAATTCTGCAGCTATGGTGGCAACCATGGCTGCTACGAGCAATCGGAAAACCCTTTCATTGAATTCCTTACGCTTTTGAAATAAGAGCGTAATGGCGCCTAACAGGATAATTGAGATGATATGCTCGCTGATTTTTTTGAAAGGGGTTAACCCCACCCCTTCCACAAAGCACGTGGGGAAAATGTGCCAATAGAACACTGACCCTAACACAAGGATAGTAACCAGGGCGTATAGCATTAGAACAAGATCTACTCTCAGCCTTCGGGCTAAGAACAGGGGGGCGATGAGAAGAGAGAGGCTTTCCATGTAACGAGAAGCAATCCAGAGTTGAGCCGGTAAGTTGGTACCGTATCCCTGAAATATCTCCATGCCGGTATAACCTAAGGTGTGTATCAGATCCAATATCCCGATAAAGAGATAGGCAATGCCAAGAAAAAGGAGATAATTGTTGTCCATGATTCGACGGGAATTCCAGGCAACAATAAAAATACCGCAGGCCACCACAACACTGAAAATCTCGGCGAGACTGTGGAAGAGGAGATAATTGTAAAAACTGGAAAGGTATAGGCCAAACAGAATCAGAATTCCGGCTATGAACGCAACGGATTTCTTAACAAGAAAAAAGTCTTCTGATTTCCCTTCTCCGCTTTCAACCCGATTAGGCTCAACAGCCCCGGTTGTTACCTCTTTTGGCCTACGCTCCAATCCCTCATAGGTTGGTCTCTGAGTCATCAAGAAATCCTCCAGCTGTTTCAAAAAGAAAAAGGCTCATACATTTGTCTTGATAATATGTACGAGCCTTTAGCAAATCTCATGAGGGTTCCCTCCTCGGTTTGGATCATGCTTTGAAGAACTTTATTTTCATCGAAACGAGGCCTTATGTCAAATCACGATGATTTCCACTCAAAATCTACAGCCTTGGATGGTGGTCACCGATTCATGGTTTCTTGCATGATCATTCTGTCTCATCCGTGCCAAGAGTTAGCAACAATACCAACCCAAAACATGCATTTTATCAAGGGTAATCAAAGGCTAAGTTAACAACAACAAATGCAACATCATCCATTAGAATGGGTCGGATAAGCGGCTTGGTGGGGAACACTGAATGTTGCAAAGGGGATAAAGGAAAAACCTACCACAAAACTTGAAAAAAGCCGTCCCCAGCAAGTCCGTCTTGATCCGTTTGTTCGATTTTTTCTTTCAGAAAAAAAAAAAAAAACGATTCTTAATTCAAACCTAACATTTCTTTGATCTTGGTATTAGTTAGATTGGTTTGCGGGACGTCCATTGGTAAGCAAATAACTAATATAAATACCTGATTCTGTGTATGTTTTTGGTAGCTCGTGTTATAATTGTTAACGGCTTTGACTCAACCCCATTCTCGATCCCATATCTTTTACCATGCGTATTTCCCTGGGCCACAAAATACAAAGCCCCGCTCTCCATATGTTCAGAGTAACGGGGTTTTAGGGTAACCATAGACCATTTCAAATCCTCTTTCCCTATCGGGTTGAAAGGAAGAAACTTGATGCGCATGTAAAAAGTCCTTTTTACATGGATTCAGGCATTTAGGCATTGAGGAATTACGAATTATTATCAGCAGTTAGTCCTAAGGTTATTCCTCCAAATCGTGAATTTGTCGACTTTTTACGAGTTCATCAAACTTGGTTCAGTAATACTGCTTATTATTCTTTACACAGGCTTTTCCTCTCACAACTCGACTCCTTCCTCTTCCACCTGCTTCTGCAGTTTCGGAGAACACTCTGTTGAGTCAACCAGATCTACCTTGAATCCAGACGCCAATGCTTCAATTTCCGCTTCTGCATGAAAGAATTTGTCAACTGGAATACCATCAACACAGAGATCTATGTCTGATCTGGGGGTGAACCATGCCCTATGAGCAAGTGAGCC
>PVMK01188389.1_pt1 | contig 11986 bp, 11 predicted proteins | sample 1853481 | NCBI WGS metagenome assembly PVMK01 (sample SAMN08533507, study PRJNA380276) | Marine sediment metagenome, whole genome shotgun sequencing project. | reverse complement strand
ATGAGTGCGAAAGCAGAGCAATACGCGGCTTGATACCAAACAGGGCCACTCTTTTTGCTGCCATCAGCGCGATTTCAGTGATCTCTTCTGCGCTTGGATCAGGATTTACGTGGGTATCGCAAATAAAATATATACCGTGGTCGGTATTGAGGACCCCAAGTGCTGCAGCTGTCTTGCTGCCCTGTTGCGACCCCAGTATGTCCCGCAAAAAATCCAGCTTGCTGTTATACCGCCCAACCAGGCCCGTAATCATCGCGTCCGCATCACCACGATAGACCGCTATCGCCGCTATCACCGTGTTCCGTGTGCGCAGGATGTCTTTGGCCGCACTGGGAGAAACGCCCTTGCGCTCCACCAGGGCATGATAGGAGGTCCAGTAATCCCAGTAACGGGGATCGGATTCCGGATTGATGATCTCAATATCCTGCCCAATAACCAGACGTAAACCCAGCCTTTTAATACGTTCTTCAATCGCCTTTGGACGGCCGACCAATATGGGCTTTGCGACACCCCAATCAAGCACCGACTGTGCCGCTCGCAGAACAACTTCTGTTTCACCTTCTGCATAAATGACACGTTTTGGATCGCTCTTTGCGGCATCAAAAATCGGTTTCATCACCAAACCTGTGCGCCATAGGAATGACGCCAGTTTTTCCCGATAAGCTTCCATATCCTCTATCGGCCTGGTAGCTACACCGCTATCCATTGCCGCCTGGGCCGTTGCCGGCGCCAGGTGGATCAGCAAACGCGGGTCAAAAGGCTTCGGAATCAAGTAATCGGGTCCGAACTGTAAAGGTTTTCCGCCATACGCTGCGGTGCTGACATCACTGGCTTCAAGACGTGTTAACTGTGCCAGTGCATGTACACAGGCCATCTGCATTTCGTCATTGACGGTGGTGGCACCAACATCCAGGGCGCCACGGAAAATATATGGAAAGCACAACACATTATTAACCTGGTTGGGGTAATCTGATCGTCCCGTTGCAACAATCGCATCCGGACGTGCGGCGAGCGCAACTTCAGGCATAATTTCCGGTGTGGGGTTGGCCAGTGCCATGATGATGGGCTGATCCGCCATGGTTTTAACCATCTCACCGCTAAGCACACCGGCTGCTGATACACCCAGGAAAATGTCTGCATCAAACATCGCTTCTTCAAGCGTTCGTTTATCCGTATCACGGGCATAATCCAGTTTTCTTCCGCCCAGGTTTTCACGGCCTTTATAAATAACGCCGCTGCTATCGATGACCAGGATATTGTCCTTGCTCAAGCCCAGGTTGACCAGCAAATCCAGGCATGCCATTCCAGCAGCACCGGCGCCTGAGGCCACCAGTTTTACTTCTCCAATATTTTTGCCAACGATGTGCAGTGCATTAATTGTCGCAGCAGCCGTGATAATAGCCGTGCCGTGCTGATCATCGTGAAATACCGGAATAGACAGGCGTTCCTTGAGCCTGGCTTCCACTTCAAAACATTCCGGTGCTTTGATGTCTTCGAGATTAATACCACCAAAAGTGGGTTCCAGTGATGCGATTATATCGACCAGGCGACCAGGATCTTTTTCATCAATCTCAATATCAAAAACATCAATATCAGCAAATTTCTTGAACAGGACCGCCTTGCCTTCCATCACGGGCTTACCCGCCAGCGGCCCGATATCACCGAGACCCAGAACAGCTGTGCCATTAGTGATCACGGCAACAAGGTTGCCGCGTGCTGTCATATTGGCAGCTTCAGACGGGTCTTCATGGATGAGTTCACAAGGGTAAGCCACACCCGGCGAATACGCGAGGCCCAGTTCTTCCTGCGTGGTCAATGCCTTGGTGGCCGCAATCCTGAGTTTGCCGGGAGTCGGGTAACGGTGGTAATCAAGCGCATTTTGTTTCATTTTGTCAGTCATGGTGGTTTCAACTTTTTAAAAACGATAAAGCCCGTCAATTGGCGGGCCACAATGGTGTTTGTCAGGGGTTACATATTACTGGGTACAGCAGTGCAAAACCAATCCGGTTGGAACAGGCAGCGTGTGTTATCGCTTTTATTGATTATCCAGCGCTGTATTGTATTCCAGATACCCGTCTTCACCGACCTGCACCAGGCGCAGCGAATTGGTGCCACCTTCATTACCGGTGTACTCACCCATTGTCAGGATAATCCGGTCACCCGCCTTGATGCAGTTGTTCTGTACCAGCAAGTGCACACCTTCGGCTACTGCTTCTTCCAGTTTCGAACTGGGGAAGTCATGAGCGATGGGATACACACCGCGGAATAAAGCCATGCGGCGGCGACTGTCACGAACCGGCGACAATGCAAAAATAGGTACAGATGACCGGACCCGTGACAACCACTGTGCGGTCGAACCCGATTCGGTTAATGCGACGATTGCCTGGACCGAAACATGTGTGGCCATGAACATTGCGGCCATGGCGATGGCCTGGTCTATACGCTCAAATTGTACATTCAACTGGTCACAGTCCAGGCGGGAATCATTGGTCCGCTCCGCACCCAGGCAAATCCTGTTCATGGCCTCGACTACTTTATGGGGGTGGCGCCCCACGGCGGTTTCAGCTGACAACATAACGGCATCGGTACCATCAAAAACCGAGTTGGCAACATCCAGTACTTCAGCCCGTGTAGGTATCGGGCTTTCCACCATGGACTGCATCATCTGGGTAGCGGTGATCACCACGCAGTTTTGCTCAAGCGCTTTTCTGGTGATGTGTTTTTGCAGGCCTGGCAATTCGGCATCGCCGATTTCCACACCCAAATCGCCGCGGGCAATCAATACGGCATCAGAAGCGGTAATAATTTCTTCCAGGTTAGTAATAGCTTCCGTGCGTTCGATTTTTGCCACCAGGTGTGCATGGCTTCCGGCTTCACGCAAACGACGACGGGCCTCGTTCATATCTTCCGCATTGCGCGGGAAGGAAACTGCCAGGTAGTCAGCACCCATGGCCGCTGCCCGGGGAATATCCTCGATATCATGTTCGGCGATACCAGGCAGTGAAAGTCCGCCACCCTGGACATTAATACCCTTGCGATCACGCAGTATGCCACCGACCTCAACCTCACAGATAATGTCCCTTGCCTGATTTCAACCACCCGCATGGTCAGCAGACCATCATCGAGCAACAAAAGGTCACCGGGAGATACATCATCGGCCAAACCTTTATAGGTAACCCCTACCCGGGACTGGTTACCGGGAGCAGGTTCAGCCGAGGCATCCAGTGTAAAAACATCACCGCTCTCCAACTCAACCGAACCACCCTTGAATCTTTCAATACGGATCTTGGGCCCGCGCAAGTCAGCCAGTATCGCAACTTCCCGGTTCAAACTACGGGCAACTTCCCTGACCTGTTTCGCCCTTTTGGCCTGCCCTTCGTGGGTGCCATGAGAAAGATTGATGCGCAGAATATCTGCACCGGCTTCAATCAAGGCCCGCAAAATTTCAGGGGAATCCGTGGCAGGACCCAGGGTGGCAATTATTTTGGTACGACGAATCTGCATTATTTTATTGGCTTCTTATTTTTGAGTGGCGCGATTATAGGTTAAATTTCGGCTACTGCTGCAATGTATACGTTTGTTCACAACATTGGATTCTTACTATATATGAGACATATGTCAGATAAATGACACATTCACACACTGATTTAATGACAAATCGCGATAGAATGGGCGTATTGAAACCTGCATGAGTGAAACTCATAAATTGCACCGCACAGCTTCACATTCGCGTTTTATTATCCTGCTCCTGAGCATGACCTTGTTTCTGCCCGGTGTATCTTCGGCGCAAGATACAGATGCGGAGTCAGTTCATTGGGCTTACGCGGCATTCCTGGGAACAGGTTGGTACAAACTGGACAGTAACCGACAGGTCTATGTGCTGAGAATTCCCCCGCGCTGGTATTTCCGGGATTCTTCCATTGATGAATCGGGCAAACGCCAACTGGGGATCGAGTTTCATTTTCCATTGACCTTTGGTTTACACAAGCTGGAACAGCTTGATGACTTTATTGATATCGACAACATTGGAACCGTGAGCTTTAATCCGGGTGTAGAAATCGAATATCCGGTCTCAAACCGATGGCTTTTACGCGCCTACGGCCACTTCGGATGGGGGAAAAATGTTGAATCGAACGACAGGGCATGGATTTACGATGCCGGACTAAAAAGCCGGTTTGGGTTTCAAAATGGAAAACTGGACTGGGGCGTGGTCAACGAGCTATTTTTTGCGGGCTACAATGCAAAAAAAACCGATGAAGACAGCTTGGGCGGGATGATGGCCGGGCTGGATTTCAGTTACCCGATTGGTTCGGGTTCTGGAACCGCCCTTAAGCTGAACTGGGATATCCTCTACCGCTGGTATGAGAACGATCTGTCGTTCCCGCGCACTTCGTCGATCTCTCAGATATCTTCCGTCCCGGTTTCAGATGAAGATGAGTGGGAAATTGGTGTAGCCATAGCCAGGCAGGATGGACCCATCAAGATATGGTTTCTTGATTTCCAACATCTCGGTCTGATTTACCGCTTCAATACCGATGGCAGTTTTCGAGCCTTCACGGTTAATTTCCGTGCACCATTTACCCGTTGATGAGCCAAACCTTGAATATCCTGCAACGCATTCGCTTATCTGTTTTCCCCGGCACTCGAAATGCGGCAAAAGATCAGAATGACCACCGGAAGATTTTCCGTGGCCTTCTTTTGCATTTCAGACCCCGGACTGTTCCGGAACGCACCCTGAACCTATCACATGCCTGGGGGCTGGGCGTCATGGCTGTTGTGCTGCTGTTTCTGCTGCTGTGCACAGGCCTGATACTCAAATTCGTCTATGCACCTTTTCCCGACAGGGCTTACGACTCCATTGTTTATTTGAATAACCATATTCCATTTGGGCAACTGTTGAGAAATATCCACAGATGGAGCGCCAACGGGCTCCTGTTTGTCGTCTTTCTGCATTTTCTGAGGGTTTTTTACACCGGTGCCTTCGCCGCGCCCCGCCAGTTCAACTGGATCATCGGACTGGCACTTTTCACCGCCGTGGTATTTTCCAATTTTACCGGCTACCTGCTGCCATGGGATCAGATCGCCTTTTGGGCGATTACCATCAGCACGTCAATGCTGGATTACATACCCGGCATAGGGACAGTGCTAAAAGAATGGATTCTCGGCGGGACGGAACCCGGTCCGGCGACGCTGATGAATTTCTATGCCATTCATACCGCCATCCTGCCAGCCTTGTTGCTGTTCTTTCTATCTTTTCACTTTTGGCGGATACGCAAGGCTGATGGACTTACAGTTCCCAGATCACCCGAAGAAGACGCTCCAATCCCGGGGGAAATGGTAGAAGCCATGCCTCACCTGATCACGCGTGAAGTCGCCCTGGCCCTTGTCGTGCTTGCCACCGTGCTGTTGATAGCGATGTTTTTCGATGCTCCACTGGCCGACAAGGCAAACCCGGGTCTGAGCCCCAACCCCACCAAGGCACCCTGGTACTTTATGGGCATCCAGGAAATGCTTATGCACTTTCATCCAGTATTTGCAACTTTGGTCATACCATCGTTGCTTGTACTTGGGCTTCTGTCGATTCCTTACATCAATTACGAGACCAATACTGCCGGCATCTGGTTTTGTTCCCGTAAAGGCCGGAAAATAGCCCTGATTGCTGCAATAGTTGCATCAATAGCAACCGTTGCCGCAGTGCTCTTTGATGAGTTTGTCATCAGCGCGAACCCAGCTGGCCCACCTAATATGATCAGCAACGGCCTGCTGCCTTTTGGGGTTATTCTGGCCGCTTGTATTGGCTTTTATTATCTGATCAAAAAAGGTTTCTCGGCCACCAATAACGAAGCGATTCAGGCACTGTTTACGCTGCTAATGACAGCTTTTGTGATTTTGACGATTATCGGTATCTGGTTCCGTGGAACGGGTATGCAGCTAATGTGGGCAACTTAGGAAATGACAAAAGAAACCTTATCCCGCCGGTCATTTCTCAACAAGCTGTGGCTTGTATTGGGTACCGTGGCTTTTGCCGAGTTTATTGCAATGGTTTTTACTTTTTTCAAACCCCGGAAACCAAAAGCATTAGCAGCGGATGCCAACCGCATCATCATCGCCGGGCCGGTAGATAATTTTGAGCCCGGCACGGTCAAGGCTTTTGTACGCGGAAAATTCTACCTTGCCAGGCTCGAGGATGGCGGCTTCCTGGCCATGTCACGTACCTGCACGCATCTGGCCTGCACCGTTCCATGGGTGTCGAAGGAGAACAAATTCATCTGTCCCTGCCATTCTTCCGAATTTGATATACGGGGCGAGGTTGCCAATCCGCCCGCACCCAGGGCGCTGGATCTTTACCAGGTCAGTATCGAAAACAATGTGCTCAAGGTAGATACCGGAAAACTCAGGAAACGGTCTGCATTTGCAACGGACCAGGTAACCTATCCGAAGAAATCATGAGCCGGCTCAGCAACACAACAACGGCTTGGGAATTGACCGGCCTTCTAGCAGCGATAGTCATCGTTGTGTCGCTGCCGGTCTACTATTATCTGGTCGTGAAAGACAGGGGCGAGACTGTCATTTCAAGCCCTGAAGCAACATTTGTCGGCAGCACTGAATGCCGGGATTGCCATAACCGGGAGTATGACAACTGGGAAGGATCCCACCATGACCTGGCCATGGACGTGGCCAACGAAACCACCGTCCTGGGGGATTTCAACGAGACTGAATTCACCCTTCACGGTGTGACTTCACGTTTTTACAAAAAGAACGACAGGTTTTTTGTGCATACCAATGGCCCCGGTGGCGAGATGGGGGAGTTCGAGATCACCCACACATTTGGCTGGCTCCCGCTGCAACAGTACTTGGTGCCATTTCCCGGCGGCCGGCTTCAGACCCTGCCCATCGCCTGGGATGCAAAGCAGAATCGGTGGTTCCGGGTGCCGCCCGAAGGCCCGACGGACCCCGATGACTGGCTTTACTGGACCAATGCCGCCCAGAACTGGAACGGCATGTGCGCCCAGTGCCACTCCACCAACCTGAAGAAGAATTACGACCCGGAGACAGACAGCTACAACACCACCTGGTCGGATATCGACGTGGGCTGCGAAGCCTGTCATGGCCCCGGTTCCAAACATATGGACTGGGCACAGATGTCAGAAATGGCCCGCCCGCAGGTCTCAAATTTCGAACTCGTACAGCAAACTTCTGATATCAGTTCCAGAGAACTGGTAGAACTCTGTGCCCCCTGCCATTCCCGCCGGGGAACCATGGGCGATGAAACGCATATCAAAGCTGATTTTCTGGACAATTACCTGCCCAGCCTGCTGACCGAAAATCTCTACTTTTCCGATGGCCAGATACAGGATGAGGTTTATGTCTACGGCTCATTTACCCAGAGCAAGATGTACCGCCACGATGTCCGTTGCAGTGACTGTCATGATGTGCATTCCATCAAACTGGTGAAGGAGGGCAATGATCTTTGCCTGCAGTGTCACAGGGCTGCACAGTACGACACCACGGAACACCATTTTCACAAACAGGAAGGTGAGCCGGGTGAAGTCATTAAATCGGCAGAAGGTGAAATCCTGTTCGAAGTTGGAACCGGTGCAGACTGTGTCCAGTGCCATATGCCGGGACGGTACTACATGGGAATAGACTATCGTCCGGACCACAGTTTCAGAATACCCGACCCTGTCCTTGATGCTGCGATTGGAGCACCGGACGCCTGTCTGCGCTGTCATGTTGATAAGGATTCGCAATGGTCGCAAGACACCGTGCATCAATGGTACGGGCCTGGCCAGACAAGCCACTATGGGTCGCTTTTAGCCAAAGCCCGCCAGGGCGACCCGGATGCTGGCAAGGACCTGCTGCGTCTGGCGGCGGATGTACTCTACCCGGTGAATGTGCGGGCTACGGCTATTTCAATGGTGGCAGCATATCCCGGTGAAGCCACCACCCAATTAATGGAAATTGCCCTGATGGATGAAGAGGCCCTGATCCGTAGAACAGCGGTGGGTTCTATCATGCTGCCCGACATGGAAAAACTGGCAAAACTGCTTGCCCCCATGTTGTATGACCCGGTAAAAACGGTCCGCATCGAGGCTGCAAGACGACTTGCCGGCGACATGTCAAAGCATTTGGATGCTGCTCAACTCAAAGTTTTCCAGCTCGTTTTGCAGGAATATGAAGCGGCCATGGAATACTCCGCTGACTTCTCCATTAGCCGCTATAACCTGGCCAACCTGTACACCGAACTCGACCAGCCGAAAAAAGCGATCGATTATTTCGAGGCTGCTATCCGGATAGACAATCTATTCTACCCGGCCAAGGTCAACCTGGCGATGCTTCACAACCAGAGAGGTCAGAATAAGTCGGCAGAAAAACTACTACGTGAAGTGGTAACCGAGCAACCCGAACTATACGAAATAGCCTACTCTTTCGGTCTATTACTGGTGGAAATGCAGCAGTACAACGAAGCAACGAAATTCCTTGAACAAGCTTCAAAGGGCTTGCCTGAGCGGGCACGTATCCACTACAACCTCGGACTTCTATATCAGCAGATGCAAAACATCATGCGGGCTGAAGACAAACTGCGGGCAGCACTGAACCTGGAGCCGCAAAACCTGGATTATCAATATGGCCTGGCAGACCACTACCTGAAAAGAAGCCTGTTTGAAAAAGCCAGACCCATCGTTGAAGACATGGTCTCCATGCACCCGGAGAACCCCATCGGCCAGCAAATGCTGGGTTTCATTCAAAGGAATACAGGTAGATAAACTGACAGAGCGCTTCCTGAAGCGGGCGGAAAATCAGTAAACCTGATCATGTTTTCCAATGTTGATGAGTAGAATTTCATTGCAATCAATAATGAGTTCGAGCACGATCCGATAGCTAATGTTGATAGAGACAGATGACAGACCGCTAAGATTTCCTTGAAGACTATGGAGCCTTAACGACGGGTGATAAGGGTTCAGTTCGAGTAATTCCAGGGCCTTCCGGTACTGGCCGTGAATTTCGGGGTGTTTTTTCAGAAACTTTCTGGCTCGCCTGATATAGCTTTCCGGAAAAACCAGTTTATATTTCACCAGTTATCCGTTTCATATGATCGTCAACACTTTCCGTGGTGATGCGCCCTGCTTCATAATCGGCCCTGGCTTCCTTCACGGCCATGTACAACTCTGATTCACGAAACTTGGCGTATTTCTCCAGCCCCATGACCACATATTTGTCTACTCCCCGAACTGAAATAATGACTTCTTCTTCGATCTCCAGCAGGTCTTCAACGGCAGAAATGCCCCGGGTTTTAAGTTCATTGGCTGTTACAGCATTCATGATTTGATTCTTTTGCTAATAATACTATTATAGATACTATTAAACATACTATATATAGTGCTATTTATCAACTCCAAATCGGTAGATAAACTGAAGGAACGCTTCCTGTAGCAGTCGGAAAAAGGCCAATAGATGTTTTTAACAATTCAGGCGTTAAAGGTGAATTAATTCCCTGAAAGGTTTAGTCTTGCCGGTCTGCACGTTGATGCAGTACTCATATCTGAACAGAGGATCAAAGACATGAACAAAGCGTTTCTACGACCATTCAAAGCATGTATTGCATTTCTCACGTTAGTTGTCTGTGCACCTGCATTTGCCGCCGACAAGCCCAATATTCTTATTATCTGGGGGTGATGATATTGGCGTATACAATGTCGGTGCGTACAACAGGGGAGCAATGGCTTACAACACCCCGAATATCGACAGTATCGCCAATGATGGCATTTTGTTCACTGACAGCTATGGGCAAAATAGCTGTACGGCAGGAAGATCTACTTTTATCACCGGCCAAAGTCCGTTTCGGACCGGGCTACTGAAAGTTGGGATTACCCTGGCGCCAAGGAAGGACTCAGCGAAAAAGATCCAACCATCGCAGAACTCCTCAAACCGTTGGGTTATATGACAGCCCAGTTTGGCAAGAATCACCTGGGTGACCGCGATGAACATCTGCCCACCAATCACGGGTTTTGACGAGTTTTTTGGCAATCTGTACCACCTCAATGCCGAAGATGAACCGGAAAATGAAGACTATCCGTCCGATCCTGAATTCGCCAAGAAATTCGGCCCGCGTGGTGTCATCCACTCCCTTGCAGACGGCAAGATCGAGGATACCGGTCCCACTCAACATGAAACGTATGGAAACCATCGATGAAGAGGTAACCACACGCGCGCTTGATTTCATAGACAGGGCCCACAAGGCTAAAAAGCCCATTTTTCATGTGGTATAACACCACCCGCATGCACGTCTGGACACGTCTGAAAGCTGAGTCCAAAGGTGTAACGGGCCAGGGCATCTATGCAGACGGCATGGTGGAACACGATGGAATGGTCGGTGAGTTACTGGCCAAACTGGATGAACTCGGTATCACTGACAATACCATTGTCATGTATTCCACTGACAATGGTGCTGAAACCTTTACCTGGCCTGATGGTGGCACGACACCTTACCGTGGTGAGAAGAACACCACCTGGGAAGGTGGTTTTCGTGTACCCATGATGGTGAAATGGCCCGCGCGTGATCAAACGGGGCAGATTTCCAACGGCATTATCTCCATGGAAGACTGGTTGCCGACACTGCTTGCTGCTGCCGGTGAGACAGACATCAAGAACAAGCTGCTCAAGGGTCACAAGGCAGGGCGCAAGGAAATTCAATGTACACCTTGATGGCTACAACATGTTGCCGTACTGGACCGGAGAGGTATCAGAAAGCCCACGCAAGGAGATGTTCTACTTTACCGATGATGGTCAGCTTTCAGCATTGCGTTATGGTCAATGGAAAGTGATGTTTAGCGAGCAGCGTGGCCACGGCATGGAAGTATGGCAGGAGCCCTATGTGACGCTACGCTTTCCAAAGCTGTTTAACCTGCGTCGCGATCCTTTCGAGCGTGCTGATTGGGAATCCGGTGCTTATGAAACATGGCGCTTCGAGCGGATATATCTGCTCACACCAGCGGCAGCCTATGTGGGTAAATTTATCGGCACATTTCAAGAATACCCACCCCGACAGAAACCAGGCAGTTTCAACCTGGACCATGTGCTTGAATCGCTACAAACTAATCAAAGCGGGGCAAATTAAGCTCTGAAGATCGACCAGTAACAAGAAGCCGGGCACCTGATAACCAGGTGTCCGGCTTTTTTTTGCAGTGACCAAAGCGGGAAAACAGGTATTTCTATCAATGATTAGAATATTGAATTCTTGAATGACAGAAATGGGATAGAAAAGGTCAGATATGTTAATCTCTGATTGCTCTGATTGACTTATCCTATAGCACAGGAGGTTGACAGATTTTGAACCAGTAATTACTGGCCTGCAGATTTTCTTGTTACATTACAAAGGTCAAATAGGCGTATTTTCTTCATTTGAATTTATTCGTTACCTGGAGGACAACATGTTACGAAAAAAGAAACTGACCATTTGGTCACTAAGTCTGCTGATGCTGGCGATAAGCGCCACATCAATGGCAGCTGACAAACCCAATATCCTGATTATCTGGGGTGACGATATTGGCCAATTCAACGTCAGTGCTTACAACATGGGCATGATGGGCTACAAGACACCAAATATCGACAGCATCGCCAAACAAGGCGCTGTATTCACTGACTGGTACGGGCAGCAGAGTTGCACCGCCGGCCGAGCTGCGTTCATCACGGGACAGTCGCCAATGCGCACCGGCCTGACCAAGGTCGGACTGCCCGGAGCACCGGAAGGTATGAAAGTGGAAGACCCAACCATAGCTGGTCTCCTCAAACCCCTTGGATACACGACAGGCCAGTTTGGTAAAAACCATCTCGGTGACCGGGATGACATGCTGCCAACGAATCATGGGTTCGATGAATTTTTCGGAAACCTTTACCACCTCAATGCCGAACAGGAACCGGAACATCCCGATTATCCAAAAGATTCGGAGTTCAGAAAGAAATTCGGGCCTCGCGGTGTTATCCA
>PVMK01189067.1_pt1 | contig 11987 bp, 16 predicted proteins | sample 1853481 | NCBI WGS metagenome assembly PVMK01 (sample SAMN08533507, study PRJNA380276) | Marine sediment metagenome, whole genome shotgun sequencing project. | reverse complement strand
CGCGGTGGTATGACTTCTCATGCGGCGGTGGTTGCCCGTGGCATGGGTAAGTGCTGTGTTTCCGGCTGCGGCGACATCAAGGTCGACTACGCCAACGAGCAATTTACTGCCAGGAATGGTCAGGTCTTCAAGAAGAGTGATGTGATTACTCTTGATGGCTCCACTGGTGAAGTCATGCAGGGCGAGGTGCCGACAGTGCAGGCAGAGTTGACTGGCGAATTCAATCAATTGATGGAATGGGTTGATCGTATCCGTCGTATGCGCGTGCGTGCCAATGCGGATACCCCGCACGATGCTCAGGTGGCCCGTGACTTTGGTGCCGAGGGAATTGGCCTCTGTCGGACCGAACATATGTTCTTCGAGAGTGATCGCCTTATGGCCGTACGTGAGATGATCCTTGCCGCAGACCTGGAAGGACGTAAACGGGCATTGGCGAAAATTCTGCCGATGCAAAAAGGCGACTTCCTAGGTCTTTTCAAGGTCATGAAAGGCTTGCCGGTCACTATCCGTCTGCTTGATCCGCCACTGCATGAATTCCTGCCACACAGCGATAAGGACATCGAAACACTGGCCAGAGAGATTAATGTTCCGGCGCAGACCCTGAAGGCCAAGGTCGAGTCGTTGCACGAGTTCAACCCGATGCTCGGTCATCGCGGTTGTCGCCTGGCGATCACCTATCCCGAGATATACGATATGCAGGTGCGGGCAATCATGGAAGCCGCATGCGAGTTGATCCAGAAGGAAGGCTTTGAGATCGTTCCCGAGATTATGATTCCGCTGGTTTGTGATGTGAAGGAACTGGCGATCCTGCGTGCCAACGCCATCCGTATTGCCGATGAAGTTATTGCCAGCTATGGAGTCAAGGTCACCTACCTGATCGGAACCATGATCGAACTGCCGCGTGCAGCTCTGACTGCCGATATCATCGCCAAGGAAGCCGATTTCTTCTCTTTCGGTACCAACGACCTGACCCAGACGACTTACGGACTCTCCCGTGATGATGCTGGCAAGTTCCTGCCCATCTATGTTGAACAGGAGATCTTTCCGAACGATCCTTTCGTCGCTCTTGATCAGGACGGGGTCGGCCAACTGGTGAAAATGGGCTGTGAACTCGGTCGTAAGACGCGCCCTGACATCAAGCTTGGTATCTGTGGTGAGCATGGCGGTGAGGCCTCATCGGTGAAGTTCTGTCACCGTATTGGACTCGACTATGTCTCCTGTTCGCCGTTCCGCGTACCGATTGCTCGATTGGCGGCGGCGCAGGCGGTGTTGGAAGAAAGCTAAACGAGTAAATAATCAAGCAATTAAGCCCCTGTCTATGATGGGGGCTTTTTGCTTTATCTCATTGTAACTATTCAGCACAATCTGAATGGTTACAAATAATGTTTGTCATCCCCGAATGATTCTATCGAGGATCCATGGTTTTAAGGTCTGGATTCCAGATTACACCCTCGGGAATGACGGTCTTTTATAATACTGAATAGTTACCCGCTTTTTGAAGATAAACAGGACACGGATTACACGGATAAACACGGATTTAGAAGCAAGGTATCAAGGCGTTAGCTTTTGTTCAATCCGTGTAAATCAGATTCTTATCCGTGTCCAGAGGTTTTCTTCGTAAACTGAATAGTTACTTTTATTTTAAAAATCTATTCACAGGGATGGACAGGATAGGCAGGATGGTAAAACAAAGACAAACCGAGCTTTTTGCTCTTGCTTGTTATTCGTTATCCTGTTTATCCTGCATATCCCTGTTAAGACAGGTTGTTTGTGTTTGAATCATGGCTTATGGAGCATGGTAACCTCTCGTCAAGAATCTACATTTTAAGGAGACCAGCATGAAAGCGATCCTGCAAACCTGTATCGATGTCGAAGAGCGGGTTGGTGAAATCTATCAGCAACTGGTTAATCATCCGGATGCCAACGACGAGTTGCGTGAGATCTGGCAAGAAATGGCCGATGATGAGATGCGTCATGCACATCGAATTCGGTTGGTGAATGATCGCTTTGAGGTGGCCGGTGTTCTCAAGTGTAGCCTGACCAACGAAGGAGCTCAGGAGCTTTTTGATCGTGCTGGTGAAATCCTTCTCGATGTACAGGAAGGCAGCCTTTCTCTCGATGAGGCGATCTACGCTTCGGTCGAGTTGGAAGACGCATTTCTGAAAACCCATCATGGTTACGCGGAGTCAGGTAATGAACCTGATCTACAGACGATGTTCAAGGCTTTGGCCGAAGCGGACCGGGAGCATACGATGCGGCTTAAGTCTTATCTCAACCGGATGAATGATGGTGACGGTCTGGTCTTTGATGAAGGTAGCGAAGCTCCGTGAAAATTGTCGTTCTTGATGGTTATGCAACGAATCCTGGTGATCTCTCCTGGGATGGTTTGGCAGAATTTGGCGAACTGGTTGTCTATGATCGAACGCCGGTTGAAAAGACTATTGACGTGCGACTGGCGCTGAAATCCTGATTTCCAACAAGGCCTTTCTCGGCAGGGCCGAAATGGCCGCTTTGCCGGAGTTGCGTTACATCGGCATCCAGGCCACCGGTGTTAATGTGGTCGATCTGGCTGCTGCGCGGGAGAGTGGAATTGCCGTCACCAATGTTCCTGCATACAGCACGTCGTCGGTTGCACAGCATGTCTTTGCGCTATTGCTGGAACTGACTCGCGGCGTCGGTCGGCATGCCGAGCTGGTTCAACAGGGAGCGTGGACGAGATGTCCTGATTTTGCCTTTCAGAAAACGCCTCAGATTGAACTGGCCGACAAAGTTTTTGGTGTCATCGGCTATGGTGATATCGGTAAAACGACGGCGCAGATCGCTACGGCTTTTGGTATGCGTGTTCTGGTGCACACGCGAACTCCAGACCCTGATGCTTACCCTGCAGTGAGTTTTGTCGGTCTTGATCAGCTTTTCGCTGAAGCCGATGTCGTCAGCCTGAGTTGTCCTCTTTCGCCAGCAACCGAATCGCTCATCAATGCTGAGCGATTATCCCAGATGAAAAAATCTGCTTACCTGATCAATACCGGTCGTGGCTTGCTTATTGATGAAGAGGCTCTGGCGGCAGCGTTGCGTGAGGGTGAAATTGCCGGAGCAGGTCTCGATGTGCTGTCACAGGAACCTCCACCGGCAGACAATCCTCTGTTGCATGCTCCGAACTGCTTTATTACGCCGCATCTGGCGTGGGCAACCCAGGCTGCCAGGCAGCGCCTGATTGATGAGATTGTTGAGAATCTGCGGGCTTTTTTATCTGGAAGGTCGCGAAATCGAGTTTAGACCCCATTGTGCGTGTCGCAAAAAAGATCAGTTACGCGACTGATACCTGTAAGGTGCCAACCTTCTCAATGCTCGCTTCTAGCTGATCTCCACTGCAAATCCGACCAACACCTGCCGGTGTCCCGGTCAGCAGGATATCACCCTCCTCCAAAGTGAAATAATCAGAAACATTAGAGATTAATTCCGCTATTGTGCGCATCATGTCACTGGTATTACCGTCCTGTCGCGTCTGCCCATTCACAGTCAATTTGAGCTGCAGCTTTTGCGGGTCTGTTATCTGGTCAACCGGAACAAAGGCTGAAAGCGGGCAGGAGGTGTCGAAAGACTTGGCGATCTCCCAGGGCAATCCCTTCTCCTTTTGAGCATTTTGCACATCTCTGAGGGTCAGATCCAGGGCAACGGCATAACCGATGACGTAGTCAAGAGCCTCCTCTGTACGAACCCCTTTCGCCTCTTTACCGATTAAAACCGCAAGCTCGATCTCATGGTGGCAGTTTTTGGAGTAGGGCGGAATTACAATTTTCTCCCCTGATGCAATGATGGTGTTGGCTGGTTTCATAAAGATGACCGGTTTATCAGGCGTTTGGTTGCCAAGTTCCTTGATATGTTCGGCATAATTGCGGCCAATACAGACAATTTTGCCGACCTGAACGTCACGACCATTGAGCTTTACAGTGTGCATGTTGATCTCCACTATGAGAAAAAATAGAATGCAGGACAGACTTAGAGAGTGCAGGTAGCAGAATACAGAATATTTCTAATGGAATACAGGATATTTGTAACGTCATGAATTTTATGCTTTCAATGTGTTAGAATGAACTGATTTTGTAAGATAATTTGTAACTATTCAGCATTATAAAAGGTTGTCATTCCCGAGGGTTTAATCGGGAATCCAGGTTTTAAAATCATGGATCCCCGATAGAATCATTCTGGGATGACTGACATATTTGCAAAAAAAATCAGATTGTGCTGAACAGTTACGATAATTTATACACTGAACGAGAAGATTGATGCTCCTACCGATTGGTGATGTACCCAACCCTAAAACAACTCCCTACACCAACTGGCTGTTGATCGGGATCAATATTGCCGTGTTCATGGCAGTTACGCTCCCTTTGAGTACGGCTCGTCCCGATCTTAACGATCCGGCTTTGCTGGAATATCTGAACCTTCTCGGCGCTCGTGGTGATTGGCCTGTCCAGCTGGTTTACGATCATATCTCGGCGTATGATCTGGTGGTCTACAAATATGGATTCAGGCCCGCCGAGTTCTCTCTTGTTAGCATGTTTACAGCGATGTTTCTGCACGCCGGCTGGATGCATCTGGCCGGGAATATGTTGTTCCTCTGGATTTATGGCGATAATGTTGAACATCGTCTCGGTCATTTTGGCTATTTCACTGCATATATTGGGGCAGGTCTGGTGGCCACCCTCTTTTTCGGCATGTTTGTGCCGAATTCAAACATTCCCGATGCTCGGGGCCTCGGGAGCGATCTCCGGGGTTCTTGGCTTTTACTTTTTATGGTTTCCACGCAATCGTATCAAAGTTTTTGTCTTTCTCTTTCCCTTTATCATGACCACTTTCTTAATCCCTGCCCGGATCGTGCTGGGGGTTTATCTGGTCATCGATAATGTGCTGCCCTTTATGACCAGCTCTGCGGAAGGAAGCGGTGTGGCCTACGGAGCACATATCGGCGGTTTCCTTGCTGGATTGGGTATGGCGCTGGCCATTGATCGTCTGCCCGCGTTGTTGCGGATGAAGGGGACCATCCCCAAAGCCAGCCGCAAACGGGCCAACCTTGTAGATGCAGTGACTGACATCGTTTGTTCCATAGATCGTCGATGATATGGCGCATGCGACCACCCGTTTTACTCAACTGGACAGCCGTAGTCAGAGAGGCCAATTATCGACCCCCAATATTCTCTCTATTGGCGATTATCTGCTGGATAGCGGTCGTTCTGATGAAGCCTTGACAGTGTTCCGGCGGTTGATCGCCGAGCGACCGGGTGATAAAAGTATGGATCGTGCCTATCTTGGGGCAGGGCGGTCACTGTTACATAAGCCTCTCTGCGAGACTTCTGCCTGGCACTACTTTTTAGCTGCTATTGATCTGGCACAAACTCCTGAAGTTGCTGAGGATGCACGGCGTTATATGCGGATGATAGAAAAAACGGAGCTGTAAGCTTACAGCAAGGATTTCCATGAACGACTATTTCCCCTACGATTACCCCCTATACCGCCCACCGAGTGAAGGTCGCAGTCAGATCTTCCAGATTACTCTGGGATGTTCACAGAATAACTGTTCTTTCTGTGGGATGTATAAAACCAAGCAATTCAAGCTGCGGTCCGTAGCTGAGATAAAAGCCGAAGTAGAGGCTATCCCTGTGGCATATAGAGGTTATGTGCAACGGGTCTTCCTGGCAGATGGCGACGCACTGATTTATCCTCAGGTTGGTTTGGTTGAGATTCTGAATCTGTTGTCAGAAAACTTTCCCGGGCTGACTCGTGTTGGTATCTATGCGTCTCCCAACAGCCTGAAAAGTAAAGATGTTGCAGAGCTGACGTTATTACGTGAGAAGAAGCTGCGGATTCTTTACTTCGGGTTGGAAAGTGGTGATGAACAGACCTTGTCAGCCGTCAACAAAGGTTTCTCTCCTGCCGAAATGCTCGACTTGTGCCGCAAAGCTCAGCAGGCGGGAATGAAGCTGTCGGTGACGGCGATTCTTGGGCTGGCCGGACAGGAACGTAGTCGGGAGCATGCCCGAGCGACAGCGCAATGGATCACGGAGCTTTCTCCAGCATTCTTTTCTCTGCTTACGATGTTCCAGCGCCACAACGATGACTTCCTGCGTTCGATTACCATGCAGACCAACGGTGGCATCCTCACCGAGGCTCTTGAAATCGTCCGTCATCTTGCTCCACAAAAGACCATCCTGCGTTCCAATCATGTCTCTAATATACTCAACCTGGCCGGTTCTTATCCTAAAGACCGGGAGAAACTTATCGTTCAGGCCGAGCGTGCCTTGTTGCAGGGCAAGGAGCATCCGGGATGGTTTAATGAGGTGCCTGATTATGCAGAAAATCAATTTTGATATTACTGAAACAGCTTAGCTGTTAATAGGGAGAGCATGAGTAATCAAATCTGGACAGAATTAGAAAAGGGAACCGCACCCAAGGGGCTTCTCTGGCTCAATACCCATCGTGTTGTCATCAATCCGGACTATCGGAAACTGCTTAAGACCGTGGATCTTGACACGATTCAAGGAGTGTTATGTAGCAAGTTGGGTGAGGTTATCAGCACAGATAGAAAACAAGAGAAGAACAGTGTCAAACGTGTTGAGATTACTTATGAAGGCAAGCAGCGGGTTTTTTACCTCAAACTATACTGGAACTATCTCTTTGAAAAGATCTGGGCTCGTGCCTTTCGTGGGTCTCTCGTTGGTCGATCCATGGTTCGAGCTGCATACGAGAATCTGGAAAAGCTCGCCAAGTGTGGCTTGCGCGTTCCCCGGCTGGTTGCTTATGGAGACCACCGTTTCGCTGGAGGTGTCATCCACGCCTTTATTATTACGGAGGAAATTCCCCAGGCAATGGGAGTGGACTATCTCGCTCACGATTGGTTCAACCAGCAGACAAAAGCGGTTCGCAGGCAGAAGCAGACTGAGTTAATTGATGAAGTCGCCAGAGCGGTCAGACAGATGCACGAGCATGGTTTCGAGCACCACGATCTTTTCCTGCGTAACATGATGGTCTCGGGGCAGGATATGTCACAACTCTACATGATGGATGCCCCTCGCGGTTATTTCTGGCCGCAGTTTATTATGCGCAAACGCCGGACGTTTGACTTGGCTACACTGGATGCCGCCGCAACAGAGGGCTTTACCCGTAGCCAACGCATGCGCTTTATGCACCTCTATCTGGGGTGTGACCGGTTAACTGAACAGGATAAAAAACTTGTTCTACAGGTTCTGGAACGGACAAAACCGATGCGAGAGCGTCAGATCAAACGCCTGGAACGCAGCATCGCTGTCGACGAGAATGGTAAACCGCAGATCCTCCAAGATTAGAGTCTCAACAGGTCACAACCTCGATAACTGTTGCCACCCCGTCTTTTACCTTAAAACGCACATCAAGATCGTAGAGTTTGACACCGTAAATCCTCACATCATCTTTCTTCTTGAAAGCCGGGCGAGGGTCCAGTCCGATAACCTGGCAGATCAGAGAGAGCAGGCCTGGCCGGATCTTTTCAAACTCCCTACACCTTTCACGCAACTCTTCACTCATGTCCACTCGCAACTCTATCTGAGGGGGTGAATGGGCAAACCCACTCTTCGCTTCATGCACGGCGTCGGCGTAATGCAGGTATGGTTTGATATCGTATACCGGTGTGCCGTCGAGCAGGTCGCCCCCCTTGATATGCAAGGTGATGCCTTCCTCATAATCAATCCGCTCAAGCGTGACGACAGACATCCCGATCGGGTTAGGGCGGTGAGTTCCTCGGGTTGCAAAGACCCCCATCCTCTTGTTGCCGCCGAGTCGTGGTGGTCGTACTGTCATGCTGCCATCGAAAGGTGGGCAGGCATGGAACTGAAAAATCAGCCAGATATGCGTGAAATCCTCCAACCCCCGCACGGCCTCTTCGCGATTGAAGGGAGGAAGCAGAATAACCTGTGATGGAACATCTCTGATCAGCCCTGGTTGTCTCGGAATGCCGAATTTTTCGTGGAACGGAGAGCGGATAACTGCTACGGGAGAGAATGCTGTGCCTGTTCCATCAGCTTTGGCTGTGTGAATTGGTCGTTGCATGTATGTAAACCCTGGCTCTTATTCTAAAAAGGAAACAATAAAGGAATCAACAGGGTCGCAATAATCCAGACCATGATGTTCAAGGGAGTGCCAACCTTGGTGTAGTCTAAAAACTTGTAGCCACCGGGTCCCATAACCAGAGCATTTGACTGGTGGCTGATCGGAGTCATAAAACACATTGAGGCAGCAACAGCGACCGCCATGAAGAAGGGCGTGGAGAAACGGCCATGGCGATGGCGGCATTATACGCAATTGGCGCTACCAGCACGGCAGCGGCAGCGTGACTCATTACTTCGGTCAGGCAGAAGGTAATCAGAAAGACCGCACAGAGTACCGCCCATGGACCGAATGAGCCGACCCCGCCGATGATCATATTCGAAAGCAACTCGGCGGTGCCGCTGTTTTGCATGGCATGACCAAGTGGCAGGGTCCCGGCAATCATCATAATGATTGGCCAGTCGATGCTATCGTAGGCCTCTTTAATGGTCAGGCATCTGGATAAGACCATGATCAGGGCTCCGAGGGTGGCGGCAATCACAATTGGCGTCGTTCCGGAAACACTCAGCAGGATGACACCAATGATCGTTGCCACGGCAATCGGTGCCCGTCGAGGCCGGTACGAGACTGGATCAACTCCACCTAGCACCAAAAAGCCATGTCCTTGGCCAAGATGTCGTACTTTCTCCTCTGGGCCCTGTAATAGCAAGACATCGCCAAAACGTAGAATAACGTGATCAACTTTGCGAACCACTGAGGCACCACTGCGCCAGATGGCCAGCACTCTCAGGCCATGAGTGTCGGCAAAGCGCTCCTGACGCAAGGTTTTGCCGACCATGTCGCTGGTCGTGGTCAGAGAGGCTTCGACAACGACGATCTTCTCTTCAGACGTATCGGGGAGCGGGTTGTCCCGCTCGGGAACAACTGCTATCCCCTTTTCTTTACTGACTTTAAGGATCCCTTCTGGGTCTCCTTCCAGAAACAGAGTGTCGCCAGCGTACAATTTGCGGTTGCGTTTCGGTTGCGGGAATTTTTGCCGATCACGCAACAAGGCGCGGACTTTCATGTTGAGCTCGCGTTCCAACATGCTCTGGCCGATGGTCTTGCCATGGAGTGGTGAGCCTTCCAGAATCTCGATTTCGGTGATGTATTCTTTGACCTGATAAGCCTCTGTCAAGGTTCCAGATTTGCGGTTTGGCAGCAACTTATGGCCGAAGAAAGCCATGTAGCAGATACCGCAAGCGAGCAGAATAACGCCGAGTGGGGTGAAATCGAACATCCTGAAACCTGTTCCGGTGTACTGCTGGAGCAGGGAGTTAATCAAAATGTTGGGCGGGGTGCCGATCAGGGTGCAGACACCGCCAAGGAGTGAGCCAAAAGCGAGGGGAATGAGGAGCTTACTCGCTGGAAGATTGGTTTTGCGGGCCATTGTGATGACGACTGGCATCAGAACCGCAGTGGCACCGATATTATTAATGAAAGCCGAAAAGAAAGCCACGAGCCCCATGATCGAGGCGATCATCAACGTCTGGTTATGACCAGTCATACGGATCAGATGCTCACCCAGGGTAGAGATTGATCCCGTGTAGGAAATGCCTGCTCCCAGGACGAACATAGCGGCAACGGTGATGACGGCGGGGTTGCTGAACCCGGCAAATGCCTCTGCAGGGGTGACCCAGGCCAGTCAGGGCCACGGCCAGTAAGACCATGAGGCTGACCAGATCCATACGAATCCACTCTCGTGGCGAAGAGAATGATGGCGATCAGCAGGATCAGAAGCGTGAGGGTGATTTCCATGGAAAGCCCTGCGAAGTTCGAGTGGTTGATTGTCCCTTGTTTTTATTCTACTGGTTGATCGCGTTAACCACAAGTAACGAAAGCTTCTGCTGCTGCACGAGGATCAGGACTGGCAATGATTGCCGAAATCAAGGCCACGCCACTGGCTCCGGCGTGCTGTACCTCAATAGCTCGTGCTGGAGTTATGCCGCCGAGAGCGAAGAGTGGTATCGAGCTGTTGCGGCATGCGTCTACCAGTTTGTCCAAGCCTTGGGGAGCGCCGTATTCTGCTTTAGATGGGGTCGCGTAAACCGGGCCAAAAGTGACGAAGTCCGCACCCTGTTCGGCGGCAAGTTTGATCTCGGCTTTGCTATGAGTGGAGATGCCGATCAGCAGCTTCTGGCCAACTCTTTCCCGGATCACGTCGGTCGGCCTGGAATGTCCGCCAAGATGCACACCATCGGCCTGCACCGCGAGGGCAATATCAATATTGTCGTTGATGAAGAGGCGGGCATCATAGTGTCGGGTCAGATCTCTCAGATCTTGTGCCAGTGGCAAAAGCTCTGTTGCAGAGAGGTCTTTCTCGCGCAATTGAACGGCTTTTACGCCGCCCTTAAGTGCGGACTCAACAGTGGAGAACAGGGTGTGTTTGTCAGCGACCTGATTGCGGTCGGTGATCAGATAGAGGGAAAAGTCGATCAAGTTAAGCATGATCTCCTCAGCTGTAAGCTGTAAGGTTAGTCAGCTTGTTTCTGTAAAAACGCCCCGTCCCAGTCCTTCCAGACTGGATCGTAGCCACGTGCCTTCAGAATCTCGGCGATCTCGGCAGGTGTGCGGTCATCGTCGATGGCGAACTGTTCGGTGGCAGAGTTTTCTTCCGCATAGCCGCCAGGAGCTGTGCACGATCCGGCGCTCATCTGAGTGATGCCAAGGGGAAGCAGGTTGTCACGCAGCTCAGCACTTTCCCGAGTGGAAAGGACCAGACCGGCGTCGTGCAACAGCAGACGCATGGCGCACATCAGTTGAACGAATTTTCGATCTGAAACCGGGTTGGGTGGTTGGAAGGCGCCTTCAGCCGGACGCAGGCGAGGAAAAGAGACTGTCAACAAGGTTCGCCAGTAGTGGTGCATCAGATAGCGCCCGTGCAAACCGACAAAGAATGCTTCGCTGCGGAAATCACCGAGTCCGAGCAGAAAGCCGATACCAATTCGACGCAAGCCAGCTTTACCTGCGCGCTCTGGTGTCTCCAGGCGGAAGTTGTAGTTGCGCTTGCGTCCACTTGGGTGGAGCTGTTTATAAAGTTCCGGGTCGTAAGTCTCCTGGTAGATTGTCAGACCGGCGATTCCGGCATCGATCATCTCTTGATAACCAGCCGTCTCCATCGGGTAGACTTCAATGCTGATAGAGGAAAAGAGCGGTCGGATGCGTTCAGCCGCTGCAGCAATGAAGTCGTTGCCGACTTTGCCCGGAGCTTCACCCGTCAAAAGGAGAATATGTCGAAACCCCTGGTCGTGCAGGATGCGGGCGTCTCGTTCGATCTCATCAAGAGTCAGAGTGCGGCGAGGAATCGGGTTGTTAACTGAAAAGCCGCAATAGAGACAACTGTTGTGGCATTCGTTGGAGAGGTACAGAGGAGCGTAGAGTAGAATAGTTCGTCCGAATCGTCGCAAAGTGATGGCGTGGGCTTTCTGGGCCATCTCTTCAAGAAAATCCTCGGCAGCGGGTGAGAGCAGGGCCATGAAATCGTGATTGTCGATCTGCTCCGAGGCCAATGCTCGCTGTACATCTGCTGCGGTCATGGACTCTATTGTGGCGATTACCTGCTCTGGATCGTATTTTTGGATAACGTTGTAAAAGCTCATAGTGAACCTGGTTGTAAGCTATAAGGGTCTCGGTATGTGATGTTGGTCAAGTTAAAGGTAATCCTTTATGTAGCCGCGGTGAAAATCTGTCAAGATCTGCGTTAAAAGCATAAAATCCAAAGACTGTGTTTTTTGCCCTTACAGATTCTCACAGATTTTAACCGCGGCTAAATAAAGGTTTGGCTTTAGCTTGACCAGCATCACATACCGAGACCCTTATAGCTTACAACCAGGTTCACTATGAGCTTTTACAACGTTATCCAAAAATAC